>Ga0182024_10006145_pt1 | contig 26491 bp, 29 predicted proteins | sample P32metaG_FD_120480 | JGI IMG/M metagenome (GOLD analysis project Ga0182024, IMG submission 120480) | Permafrost microbial communities from Stordalen Mire, Sweden - P3-2 metaG (Illumina Assembly) | ecosystem: Environmental > Terrestrial > Soil > Wetlands > Permafrost | place: Sweden: Stordalen... | reverse complement strand
TCGGCAGCGACCAGGGCGGCTGCAAGCTGCAGACTGTCGGCGGCGCGCAGCGCATGCGTACGAAGCAGACGCTGTGCCGTATGCCGCACAGAATCGGACGGAACAATCTCATGCCAGCTGTTCGCGAACTGGCGCGTGGCCGCGAGGGCCGCGGTGACCTGGTCTGCGCTTAGCAGCTTGTCGCGTTCGCGTCGCGCAAATGCCGATGCAATCTCGGCCGGCGTCCCCCACCAGGCAAGCACCTGCGGATCCTCGCCCAAAAGATCCAGCAGGCGCGCGCCTACCGGCTCATTGGCGAGCAGCGCAATGATCGCTGAAGCATCCCAGAATCTCATCGTCGCTCGCGCCTCATCGATCTTCGGCGCGCAGGTCCATCAACGCTTCCAGCAGGCGCGCGCTGCGCGGCGCTGCTTTTGACAGCAATGCGCGCAGGCGCGCTGGCGAAAGCGGGCGAGCGGGTGGTCGAGCGACTCCCTGGGAGTACATCAGTGCAAGCCGGTCGGCGCCACCGCCGCTCGATTCGATGCGCTCCAGGCGTGCGATCGGAACGTCGCGATCGTAGATGACAACCGGATGCCCGGCTCGCACTTTTCGAAGATAAGCGCTGAGATTATCCTTCAGTTTTGAGACAGATGCTTTTTCCATATGGCTATTATAGCCACCTTGAAATATGGTGGCAATCCGGCTGCCTGGTTGTGGCTCGGATGCGATCCAGCTATAACTTGCCCGCATGAAGCGCAAACCTGACTCAAGCCCGATGCGGCGGAATGTTGCAGCCACATGACGGTATTCGCCAGAGTGTTGCTGCTCCTTGTTGTTGTCATCCTGGGCGCACCGCCGGTGGTGATCGCCGACGCGCACTCCGATAAAGCTTTTGTCATGCTGATCTCCGTCGATGGCCTGAAGCCCGAGGCCATCCTGGATGCTTCGCGCCATGGGCTGAAGGTGCCCAACCTGCGCGCCTTTCTCGCGGACGGCGCCTACGCGAGCGGGGTGCGTGGCGTTCTGCCGACGCTCACCTATCCCAGCCACATGACGCTGATGACGGGCACATCGCCGGCCAGGCACGGAATCTATGCCAATACGACCTTTGATCCACTCGATCGAAACGAAGCTGGCTGGTACTGGTATGCCGAGGACGCTCGTGTCGCCACGCTCTGGTCTGCCGCCGGCGCCGCGGGGCTCAAGACGGCCAACGTGTATTGGCCGATCAGCGTCGGTGCGCCCATTACCTACAACCTGCCGCAGATCTGGCGAACCGGCACGGACGACGACCTCAAATTGCAACGCGCGCTGGGTACGCCGGGCCTGGAACAGGAACTGTCCGCAACGCTGGGGCGCTATCCGGGTGGCATGGAGGAGACGGTGGCGGAGGACGAAATACGCGCTCGGTTTGCGCTGCGCCTGCTCGAGACCAAGCGGCCGGATTTCATCACCGTGTATTTCACCGGGCTCGACACCGAAGAGCACCGATCCGGACCGTTCAGCGCGGCGGCCGACGCGGTGCTGGAGCGTCTGGACAGCCTGGTCGGAGCGCTCCGAGCGGCCGCTCAGCGACGTGCGCCGGGGCAGGCAACGGTTTGCGTGGTGTCCGATCATGGTTTTGCGCCGGTTGAACACGACGTCAATCTCTATAAGGCCTTTCTCGATGCCGGACTGTTCTCCTTGAATGACGCGCACAAGATCTCGAGCTGGAAAGCGATTCCCTGGAAGGCGGGCGGCAGCGCCGCGGTGATACTGGCCAATCCCGAAGATGCGACGCTACGTGGCGAGGTGAGCGCCTTGCTCAATAAGCTGGCGAGCGATCCGGACAACGGCATCGATCGAATTCTCAGTCACGATGACATCGTCCGCGAGCGCGGCTTTCCCGATGCGGCATTTCTTGTGTCGTTCAAAACCGGTTATGAACTCGGGCCCAGCTACACGGCAACCCTGGTCTCGGCCCCATCCAACCGTGGCATGCATGGGTATCCGCCCGATCGCCCCGAGATGCGCTCGTCGTTTTTCATCACCGGTCCTCATGTGGCGGCCGGCCGGTCGCTGGGCGAGATCGACATGCGCCAGATTGCCCCGACGCTGGCGGGCATCCTCGGCATCTCGCTGCCGGAGGCCGAGCTGGGCCCGCTTTCGCTCAAGTAACGGAGAATCCGGACCATGACCATTGTTGACCGGCGGAACGGCCGCAGGCTGCGAGGTGCGGCAATGGCGCTCATCGGACTGGCCATAACCGGCCATTGTTACCCGGCGCCGCTGGAAACCTACGCTCGATTGCCCGGCGTAGAGGACGTCGCAATCGCCCCGGACGGCTCACGGCTTGCCTATGTGCGAACCGAGGGTGACGAGCGCATCGTCGCGATCGTATCGCTGCCGGCACGCGAACCGCTGGGCGCCTTCAGGGTCGGGGCGGAAAAGCTTCGCGCGATTCAATGGGCGGATAACACGCGCCTGTTGATCTCCACGTCGAGGCTTTATTCGGCCGAGGTCTTGCGCTCGAGTTCGTGCGTAGGCGGGGGCGGCAGCGGCTCAGGCGCACCCGCCGCGGACGGAACCGGCCCGGTCCATGGAAGCGCAGCCGGCAGCTCGATCGGTTCGATCATGTGCACCGCCCACAATTTGCCGGTGACGCGCGAATGGTCGTTGCTGCAGGTTTACGACGTGAGCAATCACTCGTTGACGCCGATACCCGATCCCGCGAAAGTGGCGGGCCTCACGCTGATGAACGTGACCGCCGGTGCACCGATGGTGCGCTATGTGGACGGCCACACCGAAGTGGTCGTGCCGGCGATCTTTCTCAATTCGAGTCGTGGAATCGGAACGACCGATGACGACAGCAAGGCATTGCTGCCGGCGTTGATTCGGGTCGATCTGGATAGCGGCAACGAGCAGGTGCTTCGCAGAGGCACTCCTGAGACCAGTCAGTGGTTCGCAGATGCCGCTGGCAACGCGATCGTGGAATTGGACTACGTCAACGCGGCTACCCATAATAACAGGCGATGGCGCTTGAAAACGCTGCGCGATGCGAGGATCGGCGAGGCGGTGTCGGCCGGTGAAGGCAGCGGATATGCCCGGCTGGTGGGATTCGGCCCTACACCCAACACGATTCTCGTCGAGACGCCTGACAGCGACGATGCGATGTGGAAGCTGTTGTCGCTTAACGATGGATTTCTGCGGCCGATGGCAGTCGACGGCGCCCCGTGGCGCTACCCGATTGCACAGCCGAAGACCAATCGCCTGATCGGGGGGGTGCGCATCCAGGACGAATCGCATTATGCGTTCTTCGATCCGGCGACCCAGGGTCACTGGGATTCCATCGTGCACGATTTTGACGGCGCTCGCGTGCAACTGGTGTCCTTTTCGGAGGACTTCAGCAAAATCGCGGTGCGAGTCGAGGGCCCAAAAATCGGCTACAAATATGAACTGGTGGATTTTGCGACCGGCAAGCGCTTTCAGATCGGTGACATCTACCAGGGTGTGATCACACCACTTGAGGTGCGGCGCATCAGCTACGCCGCCGCCGATGGGCTGTCGATTCAAGCTTATCTGACCTTGCCTCCGGGAAAGGATCCCAAGGGCCTGGCGCTCATCGTGCTGCCTCATGAAATGGCGTCTGGCCTCGACACCGCCGACTTCGATTGGTGGTCGCAGGCACTGTCCGACCAGGGTTATGCCGTGCTGCGAGCAAACTTTCGCGGCTCGGCACTCGATCGCGCCATCATGACGGCCGGCGCCGGCGAATGGGGCCGGAAGATGCAATCCGATCTCACCGACGGCGTGCGTTATCTGACCCAGCAGGGGATTGCGGACCCCAAGCGGGTGTGCATCGTCGGCGCAGGTTACGGCGGCTACGCGGCCCTTGCCGCAGTGAGCCTGGACCCCGGCGTCTATCGCTGTGCGGTCGCCGTCGACGGGATTTCCGATCTGGGACGTTGGCAGAAGTGGACGCAGGGCAACTCATTGCGACAATCCAGTAGCGAGCAGCGGGATTGGGACCGATTGATGGGGGCTGGCGCGCAGAAGGGCGCCGCGCTCGATGATCTGTCGCCGATCCGGCACGTCGATGCCGTGCGCGCGCCGGTGATGCTGGTTCACGGGCAGTACGATGTCGCGGTGCCGTTCGAGCAGAGTCAGGCGATGTACGATGCGCTGCGGCACGCCGGCAAGCCGGTCGAGCTCGTGACGCTGCCGCAGGAGGACGATTTGATTTCCAGCGCTGGGAGCCGGCTGCTGATGCTGCAGAAATCGGTTGAATTCCTGCGCACCAATAACCCGCCGGACTGAGCGCGTGCCATGGCCGGATCGATCACTTTCAACAAACGCGATTCCGGCTATCGCTCGCGTCCTGCGGTCGCCTTCATTGCGATCGTCGTGCTGCATGTGCTGGCGATCTGGGTGCTCGCGAACGGCATCGCCCGCTCCGGCGCGCGTTACCAGTCGACCGTTCTCCAGACCCGACTGCTGCCGCTCGATAAACCCAGGGAATCGCCGCCGCCGCCGGTGATGGTGGCGCTCAGGCAGTCCGCACCGTTCACGCTGGTTGCTCCCGAAATCACGATTGCCGACCCCGTGGATCCACCGCCGCCGCCAATCCAGAGCCGCTCCGAGCCGCAGGACACGGACGAGAAGGCCGCCGCGACGGCATCGCCTGAGACCCGGTCAGGCTCGATGACGATGCCGCGACCCATTACCAGACCACACGGGCCCGACCGTTACCCACGAGAATCGTTTCTTGCCAAGGAGACTGGAAGGACCACGATCAGGATTTGCATCTCCGCGACCGGTGCCGTGGACAGTGTCGAGGTGGCCACGACCTCGGGCTTCCCCCGACTCGATCGGGCCGCCGTCAGCATCGGCATGGATTACCGGTTCAGGCCCGCGATGCTCCAGGGCAGAGCAGTGCCGGTGTGTCTACCCTACGGAATCAAGTTCGGAATCAATAATCTCTAATATGTAAAGTAACCCCGCCTTTGCATGCCGATTGTGTGATTGCGATCAATCTCAGCCGCGCCACTGCGCGGCGCTGCTTCCGACGAAATAAGACCAGGCTGCTCGCTGCTCAGGCGTGACCGACGCCCAGCACCTGCTCGACCGCCTTAATCAAGTCAACGGCCTCAAATGGCTTGGTGAGCACCAGATGCGCTCCGGCTCTTTCCGCCGACGCAAGGTAGGCGGTGGTCGTTATCGCAGTGGGCAGGTAGTCCGTGACGCCGAAATTACCGCCGCCGGAAATCGCAATGATGCGCACCGATGGAAAGGTCTTGCGAATCGATTCGATCGCCTCCACACCGTTGATCTGCGGCATGATGATATCGGGAATGACGAGGTCGGTGGGGTGGCGCGCCAGATCGTCATATGCCTCGGCGGCGCTGCAAAGCAGGGCTAGTCGCCGGATTAGATTGGACATTCCAGGGGCTCCAACGTTATGTGGATGCATAAGCCGGTATTGGTATCGGTGTGGAAGGTTAGGGTTTTCCCCCTGGGAGCGAATTGGCCCCTTGGGGCGTAAATCGTCGGGTTTTGCCAACAAATAACGTTTGCACTTGCGAGGCGGCGGCACCGAACATAAGCTACGGTGAGCTACCGGTCGGCTAGGTACCGCCCGGAGTTCGCACAATTGCCAAGTCCCGTATAACGAATCCTGAACGATGCCACGCGGAGCGGAACACTGGTTGGACCGGCCTGATGCGACGCATACATAAGGGGCAGGTGGGGCAGCTTCCGTTCCGGCGATCGCAGCTGCGGGTGATTCTGGCCGACGACCAGACAATCCTGCGGCATGGTCTGCGGGTGGTGCTGGGCGCCGAACCCGATCTGGAGGTGATCGGTGAAGCGAATAGCGTACTGGAAGCGCTCGCATTGTCACGACGACTGCTGCCTGACGTGGTGATCACGGACGTCTCCTTTTCGAATGGCGACGGTTTCCAGGCCCTCACCCGGCTGCGGCGCGAATGTGCAGGCGTGCGCGTGCTGCTACTCAGCGGCCATAGCTGCCAGGAATGCATGCGTGCCGCAATGACGGCGGGTGCCCACGCCTACATCGTCAAAGCGTCGCCGTTCGAGGCGCTGCTGCGCGCGATCCGCTCTGAAGGCTCTAAATTCGAGCACTCGGCGTTGCCTGTGCACGCGGTGCCCACGCAGCGCCAGTCGAATGAGCCCTCTGCCAGGGCGCAGATTGCCGAGATGTCCGAGCGCGAACGTCAGGTGCTGATTGGTGTGGCGCTGGGATATTCCAACAAGCGAATTGCCGGAGATCTCGGGCGTAGTGTCAAGACCATCGAACAGCATCGATTCAAGATGATGCATCGGTTGGGTCTGAACAATGCGGCCGCAGCGACCCGCTATGCACTGGACAATGGTCTGCTGCCATGCGACGAAGAAACAGAGGAGCCACGCCCGGAGCCTGGGTGCGCCGAGGCCGGCTTGCAACGACGAACGCGCATCCAGGACTGACCTCCATCTCCCCGGGCCGGAGGAATTTCCAGACTCTGCCTTGAGCAACGCCAGGTCGCGGAGTCGGCCCTGCTGCGATCGATGCTCAGCCGGGCCGGCGAAATCGGAACACCACCTGATCGGTGTGTCCGCGGATGAGCGGATCGAAAACCGTCCGCCGGTGATCATCATCGGCATTGCGAAGCACATCGCTATGCGCTTCCAGGATGAAGCCGGCCGCCTCGATCTCCTGCTGCATGCGGATCGGGTCGATGCGATGCAGCGTTTCCGTGTCGCGCAGCCCGACGCCTGCGGCCGCGACGTGATCGATGACCAGCAGGATGCCGCCCGGCTTCAATGCGTCGTAGAAAGCCTTGTTCAGCCTGGCAACATCCGCCGGTCCCATGAAGCCGTCATGCAGGTCATGGTAATTCTGCGCCGTCCACAGCAGGTCGAGCTTCTCTGGCACGCGAAAACTGGCGACTGAATCGGTCAGCACGCTCAGGTTTGCGTAGCTGGGATCGTGGGCGATCGCCTGAATTCCGGCAATCTCCGTGGGCGGGCAATTGGCGACCTGTTCGGTGGGAACGAACGCATAGACGCGACCGCTCGGCCCCACCACATCGCTGAACAGTCGGGTGAAGTAGGCGTTGCCGGGCATGAAGTCCGCGACCCGGTCGCCGGGCTTCAGGCCCGCGAAGGCGATTACCAGGGCAGGCTTTCGCAAAGCATCGAGCCGCACCTGCTCGGGCGGGCGTCTGGGGTTGGTGATGGCCGCCGAGATGGCTTGCGCGATCGACGCTGCCGGATCGGCCGGCACAGCCGGCGATGATAAGCACTGGGTCACAAGGGCTGCCACAAGCCAGCGCGATCTGAAGAGCATTTCTTTCTCCTGCCTTCCCCGGGGTGATACGACCATTGGGCTTTGCGATTCAAAGCCTACAAGTTAAAGTGCACTTCAAGTCAAGACCTGCACGTCGCCGGCACATCGGTGGCGGCCTATCGGGGAGATGATCATGCCCGGCCTGAGCATCGGAGAAATCGCGCGGCGCGCCGGCGTCACGACATCGGCGCTGCGCTACTACGAGAAGGCGGGGTTGCTTCCTGCGCCAGCGCGCCTATCGAAGCAGCGCCGCTACGATCAGCAGATCCTGGGTCGGATTCGGATCATTCTGCTGGCCCGTGACGCGGGTTTTACCGTGCGCGAGACGCGCACGTTCCTGAGCGGGTTCCCGCTCGGCACCACGCCCGCGGCGCGCTGGCGCGCCATGGCAGAGGGGAAACTCGCGCAACTGGATGCGCTGATCGCACGGGTATCCGCCATGAAGTTGATACTCGAGGCGAGCTTTCGCTGCGAGTGCCGCCAACTGGAGGACTGCGAACGTCTGGTGGCGGCCAGGAAGCCTCGTGGCACGCCAGGACCTCGATAACGGTCAGCCGCTGCGCTCGGGCGTTTCCTGGTACTCGTCATGGCGGCGGACAAAGTCCATCGTGGTGCTCTCGTTCCGGCCCAGCGGCGCACGGTCGAGGATCATCAGCGTGCCGATCAGTTCCTCGGGTCCGCGCGCGTAGCTCGAATAGGTGTGAAAGATATCGCCGGCCTGATCACGGAAGAACGCGCTGAGGCCCGGCAGCTCGGTTTCCGTGAAGCCTTCAGGAACCGGCGCCGCTGTGAAGTTATAGGGCAACTGGCCGCTTTCCAACTCGCGCCGCGTAAAGGACACGCGATAGTCGAAGTTGAAGTTCGTACCAGACGACGCTGCTGGTGCGCGACTGCTGTGTGTGTCTGCATGTGCAGCGAGCGGCTCGGGCGCTGGCGCGGCGCTTCGACCAGGCCTTGCGACCGCTTCACCTCACCAGCGGGCAATTCTCGCTGCTGATGTCGCTCAACCGCCCGCAGGCACCGACCATGAACGCCGTCGCGGAGCTGCTGGCGATGGACCGGACCACCCTGACTGCGGCGCTAAAGCCGCTGGCACAGCGCGCTCTGGTGCGCGTGAAGGCGAACCCGGCCGATCGGCGCAGCCGACTGCTGACGCTGACCGGCAGGGGACGAGGCCTGCTTGGCCGCGCCGCTCCCGTGTGGGAGCGAACGCACGCGCAAGTGGAGGGGCTTATTCCGGATGGAGATCCCCGCAGCCTCAGGAACAACCTGCGGGCGCTGTCCTCATCGTTGCGCCGGTCGCCGATCATTCCACCGCACTGATCGGCTGGACCGGATCCGGGCCCTTGCCAGCGCCGTACACCACGACGTACATCAAGCCGCCCACCATCACAAAGCTATGGAAGAAGTTGTCGACCATTAACTGCCAGATATTATCCGGCACATTCCAGAACTGATGGAACACCAGGTTCAGCACGAACGTCCAGATGGCCAGGATCAGGGCAGCCACTCTGCAATAGCGCCTCGTCAGGAGCATTGCGGCGCAACCGAGTTCCAGGGCGATGGCGGCCGGCATCAGCGTCGATGAAAACGGTACGCCATAGGATGCTGCGAATGACGTCACGTCGCCATATTTGAAAATCTTCTCTACGCCGGCAAAGACGAACAGCGTTGCCATGAACACTCTGGCAAGCAGCAGAAACCAGGCGCTGGATTTAGTGGGAATTATCATGTTTTTGCGCAACCTCCCGTGACCGACAAGAATACCCTACGGTATTGCACGGTGGGCCGATACGATCACACGAGGTAACCATGGCCATCCACGACGGCGGCTGCCTTTGCGGCAAACTGCGTTTCCGTGTGACCGCGCCGATGCTCGAGAGCGGCTATTGCCACTGCCGCATGTGCCAGAAGAATTCTGGAGCGCCGGTGGTTGCCTGGGTGACGTTCCCCGCACTGAGCTTTTCCTGGATTGCGGGCGAACCGGGCACCTACGCCTCCTCGGCGCACGGCAAGCGCCAGTTCTGCGCCGGCTGCGGCAGCTACCTGGTGTTCCTCAGCGCTAATTATCCGGCCGAGGTCAGCATCAACACCGCGTCCTTCGATGATCCGGCCGCATTTGCGCCGCGGATGCACATCTTTGCCGAGAGCCGGATTTCGTGGTTCCACATTGCCGACCAGCTCCCCAGCCACACCGGCTTCGGCGGCTTTCATCCGGCGGATGCGGGCGAGTAGGGCGCCTGTATCGATCCCGTTAGCTCGCACGGCAAGGATCTTGCACATCACCAACTGCGGGGGATGTCCCAACGGAGGTCGACGTGAAGACACTCATCCCCTGCCTCGCGCTGCTGTCCTGTCCGGTTCAAGCCGTGATGTACGAGTTCACCTACAACGCCCAGACGCTGGCGATTACCCATGCGCAGGTAATCGGCGGGTATCCGAGCGTGGATCAATGCCGCGAGGCGATGCCCAGGGTGGCCGCGAGCGGATCGCTGCAACTGGGTTCCGGCGAGCTGATGCAGCTGCAGTGCTCCGGTATCCGCACGCCGGATGGCGCCGGCCAGCCTGCTGGCGAATCGGTGGTAGCCGCGACCAGCCTGTGACCGCCGGCGCACCCCGGTGGATCATGCTGGCAATTTGAATTGCCAGATTAGTGCTATCGCGGTCGCCGTAGCCGCCAGGTAAAGCCGACGTTTATCGCCCGTCGTGACCAGATGTTATCTGTCGTCGCCATCGACGTGCCTTGAGCGCTGCTGGCATTCAGGTCGATACAGCAGTGGTTCGCCCGATTGGTGATATTGGTGGCGTCCAGCCATAGTGCCAGCTCTCCGTAGCGCAGCGGCGTGGTTCTGGACAGGCGCATGTCAGCGCTGAAGTAGGCGCCCCAGCGAGCCGAGTTTCGCGTGCCGACAACGAGGGACTCCGGCGCTGAAGCGCTCCCGGGAATGATGGTCAATGGCGTCTGCGGCCAGCCGCTATGCCATCCGAGCTGAACGGAAGCGGAGGTGCGCGCCACCGCCCACGCCAATCCAAGGCTCGCCGCCTGCCTCTGGTCCCAACTGCGAGGAATTACCTGCCGGTTCACATTGTCGGTCACACTCGACAGGCTGAAGCTGCCCCAGCCGTCAAAATGATGGCCGATGGAGCGCTGGGCACTGAACTCAACGCCCTCGGCTTCCGCCGACGTTGGTGCGATCAGTACCCGGTCAGCTTCGAGCTCCGGCAACAGCGACACGGGTCCAAGGGAATTGTCGAAGTACGGGCTGAGTGTGCTCCACTGATCGTGGTAGGCCTCCACCCGCCATAACAGGGCGTGGGCGCTCTGGTGGGTGATCCCTGCGATCAGATGCGCTGCGCGGGTCGCCGGGTCGGGCGTCGACTGATTCACCTCTGAGCGGTACTCGTCCACGCGCTGTGCCTGAGTGAACTGGCCCCAAGAACCGTATAGATGCCAGAACCGCGTGGCGTCGTAGCGCACATTCAGGCGCGGGCTGAGCTGGCTGCGGGTGCCGAAGCCATGATAGTCCTGAGCGTCCCATCGCAAGCCCACCTCGGTCTCGAGGGCGTGCCAATGTCGATGTACCGAGCCGAACAGTCCGATGCTGGAGAACTGCGGCGCCTGGTTGGAACTGATGGTAGCGTCGGCGGCGCGGCCAAAACTGGCTGCCGCCTGATCGCCGAGTGTCTCCTGTCGGCTAAAGTCCAGCTCGGCACTTTCCAGAGAGAACGCCCCGCCGAAATCGTACGTGAGTCCCGGGCTCGCCGTGTACACCCAGTTGCTTCCCAGATTCAGGTTGATGAGATGGCGGTCTTCATCGAGTAGCCCGACCGCCACGCCGGGCAGCGCAAGATTCCCATAGCGGCGAAGTTCAGAGTTCGCGATCGCCACCGAGGAATGCGACTGCAGGGCTTCATTCGGCGTCCAATCCCAGCCGAGCCAGCCACTCTGATCCCGAGACACAGCGGTCGCATGCTCGTCGCCGGCGCCAGAGCTCAGATGTACATCGTCATCGAGAAGCAGTCCGCCCAAGGTCAATGCCGAATGCAGGCCAATCTGCAGGCGAACGCGCCCGACGGCATCGGAGAAGGTCGGTTCGCCGTATTCACCCGCGATCGGTTGCAGCACACTGTGGTCGGTACTGTGGCGCACCGTCAGCAGCCAATCGATCGAGCGCTCATCGGCGTGACCAACCGTTTCCAGGTTGTAGCTGAGCAAGCTGGCGCCGACGCCAAGCTCCGACCCCGATTCGATCGTCCGCGGTGCCAGGTCCAGCACACCGCCGGATCGGGTACCAAATCGCACCGGGAACCCACCCGCATACAAATCGCCTCGAGCGACCGACTCTGGATCGAAGGCGCTGAGAAGATTCTGAAAGCTCTTGAAATGAAACGGATCGGTGAGTGGAATGCCGTCGTACTGGACCAGTACGTCGTCCGGCATGGCACCGCGGACATACGGTCGCGCGGACAGATTGGTGGCTAGCCCTGGCGTGCCCCGCAACGCCTGCACCGCATCAGCCTGGGCGCCAGGGACCTCGTCCATGCGACGCCGGTCAAACTCGATCGGCTCCCCATCGGTGCCGCTAGTAAACGCGTAGCGGCTGGCAAATACGGAGATCTCCTTGAGTCCGGGTTCAGCCGGTTTCGCACTCGCAGTGGCCGACTCCTCGGTAGCGCGCGTGACCAGGAAATGTCCGGGCCCGATGCTTCGCAGCACCAGGTGGTGCGCCGCGAGAGCCTGCACCGCCCGGGACATCGGATCGGAGCCCGACAACGCGCTGGGCGCTTCCAGGCCTGGGGGAACCAGATCCGAGCTATACACCACGTCGACGCCGGTGGAAATTAAGTTGCGCAGCAGATCCACTACCGTGGTATGCGGCGGCGGCGTCTGGGCCACGGCGGCGGCGAGAAACGCCGCAACCAATGTAGTACTAAGCCAAGCGCTGCATTGTTTGAGTTCGATCAGGAGCACGCGCCGAATTGACGGGCTTGCACCCCGCGGGTCGAGTATAGCGCCCGATCCGCCGCGTTACATCGCTGTCGTCTGCGCCCGCAGGGCTGTCTCAGCGCGTCATGACCGTAATTGCGAACGTCTGGGCAGATGCTCGCAGCTCAAGTCGATGGCATATAGCTCGATCAGGTTATCGACCGGTTCGTCGATGCGCGCCAGGCTCGCCTCCATGCCTGCGACCAGCTGCTGCAGGGCGGCGTGCGGATGAGGTTTTCCCAGTTCGAGCTGCCCTTGCCGCAGCACGGTCGCGACGTTTTGTGCTCCGATTGCTGAGAAAGCCTGTTCGGCCGTGCGCAAACGCGAGCCGATGTGGCGGCCGAGATGCTGAGCCAGGGTTTGCGTCGCCTGGTCACATGGCGCCATCCTGCAGTGCGGTTTCACATAGTCGGCAGGCCCGTAAAAATACAGCGTTTCCGATTGATCTTCAGTGCGTTTAGCGTCTAAGTTCGTGACCATCAGATCGGTGCGAAGGATGCCGTCGGGTGTACGAGGAAGACCGGGCGTTGGTGGCACGAATGCGCGCAGGCGACCAGCGCGCATTCGATGAATTCGTGAATGCCAGTGCGCCCAGGCTCATGGCCTTTGTCGCTCGTCGTTCGGCGCTCGACGTCGCCAGCTTGGAAGACGTCGTGCAATGCGCATTGATCAAGGCGGTCCGCAATCTCGCCAGCTACCGCTGCGAAGCAGCACTGTTCACATGGCTCACCGAGATTTGCCGACACGAATTGGTCGATGTGCAGCGCAAGGCCGCGCGCCGACCCAGGCAGCTGAGCCTGGATGAGAGCGCGGCCACGCGGCTTGCGGTGGCGGAGCTGCGCGTGCCCGAACACCAGGAGCCCGCCGCAACGCTTGACGCGGCGATACGCGGGGCGGCCGTCATGCAGGTCCTGGCTTCCCTGCCAGAGAGCTATTTTCGCGCACTGGAGGCCAAGTACGGCGATGGACTGTCGGTCGATGAGATCGCCAGAGAGCTCGGATTGACGATGATCGCGACCCAATCGCTGCTGGCGCGGGCGCGCGAAGCGTTCCGGGCGCGATGGCAAGAGAGCTCTGACGAGACCCACATCGGAGCGTCGCCGCTATGACTGATCGGCGACCGCCGGCGAATGGCAAGGAGGCTGACTTGATCGTGGAGCGGGTCTTAAGTGATGCCTTGATGGTATCGCCGCTGGAGCACCACCGCCGCGAGCGGCTGCGCAACGCGGTCATGAAGGAGTGGCGCGCCGCACTGCCTGCACCGAGGACAGTGACGTGGGCGACACGAGGCTGGTGGTTCGGGTTTGCGGCAGCCGCCGGCCTGGTCGCGGTGACGCTGGCGATTCTGCTGACCGCGCCGGCGGGCGACTCGGCTCTGTTTGGGTCAGTGGCGCGACTCAACGATGGTGGTATTGAACTGCGATCAGGATGGTTCCGATCCCACACGCTGCAGGTGGCCGATGCATTGCGGGTCGGACAGCACCTGACGGTGCGCGGTTCGGCGCTGGTGACCGTTCCCGGAGGCGGTACATTGCGAATCGGTGCCGGCAGCAGCTTGTATATCGCCGAAGCCACAGAACTGTCGCTTGAGCGCGGCTTGATCTACGTGGATACGCCGCTGGGCCTGACGCCATCGAATCCGCTGCGCGTCGCAACCGTTGCCGGCGTGGTCGAGCATTCGGGCACCCAGTTTGAGGTGATGAGTGATTCGCAGGCGGTTCGGATCCGGGTCCGGGAAGGCGAGGTGCGCTTCTCCAGCGCATCGGGCGTCGTGGACGCCGGCGCCGGTACCGAGCTGCTGACCATGTCCGGCGGTCAGGTCGCACGACAGACCATCCCCACCTATGGTCGCGACTGGCTGTGGACCGCCGCGCTGGCTCCCGACTACGACATCGAGGGTCGTTCTCTGATGGGCTTCCTGCAGTGGGCCAGTCGCGAGCTTGGTCGGCCTTTGGATTTTGCCGATGTCCACTCGCGCGACGTGGCCGGGCGCACCATCCTGCACGGTTCGGTGCGCGGCCAGGAACCTCTCGACGCGCTGGGCAATGTCCTGGCGACCACCACGCTGACTTACGAACTGCGTGGCGACACGATCTGGGTGCATTCGGCTCGCTAGAGCCTGCCGGCGGCCGTCCTGGCCCTCGATTCCCCGTTCGAGCGCACTGCAGAATTTACCGCCTGTATTCGACCGGATGGGCGCTTAGCCCTGAAACGGGCTGGTCGGCGTCGAGGCGCTGATCTGGTGGAACAATCCGCGAAGCGGCCTGGTGGCGCCGGGAAATTTCATCCCGATGCTGGAAAGAACCGGAATGATCAATGACGTGGGGCGCTGGGCGCTGCGCCAGGCGGTCGAAGTCTATCGGGGCTGGTGCGATGCGCGCCTGGCCGCCGTCCCGATCGCGGTCAATGTGTCGCCGCTGCAATTGCACAATATCGAATTCATCAAGGACATCAGACGCCTGGTCGGAAGCGACACGCGAGCGCAGGGCGGCCTGGAGCTGGAGATCACTGAAAACGTCATCATGGAAAATGTCAGGCACACCATCGATACCCTGACCGTAATTCGCGCGCTGGGCGTGGCTGTCGCGATCGATGACTTCGGCACCGGGTTTTCCTCGCTCAGCTACCTCGCCAAGCTGCCGGTCAATACCCTGAAGATCGACCGTTCGTTCGTGGTCGATATGATGCTTGGACCCGAGGGGCTGGCATTGGTGTCGACCATCATCAACCTGGCGCATTCGCTGCGCCTCAAGGTCGTCGCAGAGGGCGTGGAAACCGAGGAACAGGCGCGTCTGCTGCGGTTACTGAGATGCGACGACATGCAGGGCCTCTTGTTCAGCAAGCCGTTGCCGCAGGAGGTATTTGAAGCCAGGTCCCTGAATGCGGTCATGGCGATCGCCTAACCGCGCCGCAGGCGCCCGCAATCAGCGCGCCGGCGGGCCGCCTCTCAGGATGCTCGCATCGACCTGCCGGATGTCGGTGCCGCCGGTGAGCGCGAGGCTGACCTCGAGTTCCCTGCGCAGCAGGTTCAACGCCAGCGTGACACCGGGGCCGCCCATGGCGCCGAGCGCATACAGGAAACTCTTGCCGATCAGGCAGGCCTTGGCACCGAGGGCGAGCGCACGCAGCATGTCCTGCCCCGACTGCACGCCGCCGTCCATCCACACCTCGCAACGACCGGCCACCGCGTTGACGATTTCCGGCAGTACCGATATGGAGGAGGGTGCGCCGTCGAGCTGCCGGCCGCCGTGGTTGGACACCACGATGGCGTCCACGTCTTGCGCGGCCGCAGTGCGCGCATCCTCGGCATCCAGGATGCCCTTGATGATCAGCTTACCGGGCCACAGGCTTCTGACCCAGGCGACGTCCTGCCAGGTTACCGACGGATCGAATTGCGAGGCGATCCATTCCGACAGCGTCGTCAGGCCCGCCGGACGGCCCAGGCCGACCAGATTGCCGAAGGTGCGACGCTTGCCGCACAGCACACGCAGCGCCCAGGCCGGCTTGGTTGCGATGTCGAGCGCATTGCGCAGCGTCAGGCGCGGCGGAATGCTAAGGCCGTTCTTGGGATCACGCCGGCGCAGCCCCTGAACCTGCAGATCCACCGTCAGCACCAGCGCCGAGCACTGCACGGCACCGGCGCGTGCAATCAGTTCCTGGTTGAAGCCGCGATCGCGCATCAGGTACACCTGGAACCAGAATGGCTGCAGCACCGCCTGGTGCACATCCTCGATCGAACAGATCGACATCGTGCTCAGGCAGAAAGGGATGCCGAAGGCCTGGGCCGCGCGGGCGCCGTGGATTTCACCGTCGCCGTAGAACAGGCCGGTCAGTCCGGTCGGTGCAATCCCCAGCGGCATGGTGACCGCTTGACCGACCATGGTGCTGGCCACGGACAGCGTCGACACGTCGCGCATGACACGCTGGCGGAATTCGATCGCGCGCAGGTCGTACCGATTGCGCTCGAGCGTCAGCTCATCGTAGGAGCCGCGGTCGGCGTATTCGAATATCGCGCGCGGAATGCGCCGGCGCGCCAGCTCCCGCAGGTCCGCGATGCTGTTGATCACCGCCATGCGGGCCTGGCTTCAAACACACGGCGACACGCACCGGTCGATCGGCGGGGCATTTTTAATTCTCCTGCGGCTGGCGTGCCTAAACTGATACTTTACGCTTTGGCGGACGGCAACGGCTATCCGACCGGGGCGGCTGGAATAGGGGTCGAGCAGGAGAGGCGCGAATGCGCATAGCCATTATCGGACAGCAGGACTTTGGCAAGGCGGTTCTGGAGGCCATGCTCGGCCGGGGTGACACGGTTGCCGGGGTATTTTGTGCCCCGGAGCAAACCGGCAGCAGACCCGATCCACTGCGCACAGCGGCACAGGACAGGAACATTGCGCTCTATCAGCTGCCTTCCCTGAAGAGCGACGAGGCGCGCGAGACACTGCGCACGCTGGATGTGGATCTCGGCGTGATGGCCTACGTGCTGCAGTTCCTGCCGCAGACATTCGCGACCGTACCCAGGCACGGCATGATCCAGTACCACCCGTCGCTATTGCCGCGCTACCGGGGTCCGAGCTCGATCAACTGGCCGATCATCCGTGGCGATGCGCTCACCGGACTGTCAATCTTCCGGCCCACCGACGGATTGGACGAGGGGCCGGTGATTCTGCAGAAGCAGACCGCGATCGGTCCAGACGATACACTCGGGAGTGTGTATTTCGACCGCCTGTTTCCGATGGGAGTCGCGGCGCTGCAGGAAGCCGCCGACCTGGTGCTGAGCGGCAATGCCAATGAGATGCTCCAGGACGAGGCGCAGGCGAGCTACGTCGGCTGGTGCCGGGGCCCGGAGGCGAGGATCAACTGGCACAACCATGTCGATCTGGTCTATGACCTGATCCGCGGCTGCAATCCGGCGCCCGGTGCCTGGACGACCCACGGCGGCAAGAAGCTTTATATCTTCGACGCGCGTAAGCATCCGGCCGGTCGCTACTCCCAGGTTATTGGCAGGATCGGCGCCGTCGCGGCGATCGAAGGCCAGAGCGTCCTGGTCGCGACCCAGGGTGGACAGATCGAGCTGATCAGGGCCAGATACGATAACGGTAAGAAACTGCCGGCTTCGCAGGTCTGTACCGAAGCGGGCGTGGAGGTCGGCGCCGTTCTGGGCGCCTGAAGGTATGTTATTTATCACCGATCAGGCGGCGCTTCTGGCGATTCGATCCGAATGGTCGGCCGTCGTCCGGGTGCGTGAACGCATGCGAAAGCTGATGACGGGCCCGGTAGGATCCATTTCGGATGGTGCCCTGCACAGTGTGGTCTATAACCTGCCGTTGCTGCTGGCGTTCAACGTACTGGAGAAGGTGTTGCAGGCTTTAAAGAAGCAGCGCCAGATCCCAGGCCACGGCGAGCGGCTCGGCGAGCTGATGGACATCTTTCAGGGCGATCCTTCCTGGCTGGAGTGGTCGGTGCTGCGCGACGGCGAGCGACGCCGCCATGCGATCGAGCACGACGGCGAGTTATTCGCGGGCGTCGATTGCCTGGCGGATATCGCGGCGGTCGAGGAACAACTGTCAGCCTGGCAGCTTCTCGGCCCCTGAAGTGCCGACGCGATTCGTGGCGCTACCGGCTATCCGGTGTGCGCTCCGGCGCGGCGAGTTCGGGCACGCCGCGCCTGATATCGGCCGAGAACGTGCTGCTGCTATCGGCGCTGTGTGCTCTGTCGGTGATGCGCCCGAACGAGCGCAGTTGCCCGAGCGTATAGCGCTTGTCCAGGCCGCCGACCTTGTACACGTAGCCGGGAAGATATCCGGAAAACAGCAGCCGATAGTCGAGCGGCAGCTTACGATCGATGCGTTTCATCATGTGGTAGATCAGCGTGGTGCAATTCACCGTCACGGTATTGTAGAAGCGCGGTATGCGCACCAGGCTGTTCGCCTGCCCGACGTAGGCCAGGAACAGCGAGCGCATGTCCACCCTGGGCATCTGGATGCGGTAAAGATAGTCATCCTCACCGCGCACGTTGGTGCGAACGCGGATCACGTCGCGCTCGTCGGCGGCCAGGATGCTCAATTCGAACTCCTTGAAGAAGCCGCCGATCGACGAATAACTCTCATCCTTCTCAGGACGGACCTCGACCGAGAACACGACATGACTGCCGTCGTCGAATCCGAACGAAATCAGCACGTGCGCAATCGCCTGAATGGTCCAGTAGGACAGGATCATATCGACCGAATCCAGGTGATCGAGGTTGTAGCTGCGCGTCTCCCAGCGCTGCGTGTAGTCGGTGCTGCTGCGCCAGTCGAAATTGCGCACATTGCGCAGGATCACCCGACTACCCTCGACGCTGCCGCTGCTCATCTCGGCCACATCGTCGGTCCAGACCCGGTTATTCGACGGCATCACACGTTGCCACCAGAGCAACAGCAGCCCAAATGCCAGCACGAAAGCGGCCGCCAGAAGCAGCATGCGGCTGCGGTACAGCGTGAGCAGCAACAGCACGCTCATCAGCGTCCACAGCGCGACCGCCAGGATCTTCATCGGCCTTCCGCCGGGCACCTGGTACCACAGCGCGAAGCCACCCCAGGTGGCCGGCAGCGCGAGCAGAAATGCCAGCAGCCTGATCATCGCGGTCACGTCATTGCGATCATGCGATTGTCCACGCGCCGCTAGCGGCCCGCGGGCGTGCCCGGGTCACGCGCTTTCCTGGGCGCTTTTGCATGCAGCGCGTCGTCCTCTATCAGCTCGCGGTGCACGTACAGGAAACGGATCGTTTCATACTCGAACGGCGAGCCGCTGCTGTAATAGCGAAAATCGTTATTGGCGCGCAGGTTGATCGGATCGAGCACTCCCAGCGCCCAGGCCTGGTTGCCCCGATACAGGTCGGCCACATTGATTTCGTAGGACACGCCGTAGTCGGTCAGCAGGCCGACGCCATCGCGCAGCGTCGAGGGTCCCAGAAGCGGAATCACCAGGAACGGGCCCGGGTGCATGTCCCACCGGGCTAGGGTTGCACTGAACCCGGTCGGGTCGCTGGTGAGCTTGAATCGCGTGGCGACGTCGAACAGGCCGCCGATTCCGAGCGTGCTGTTGATCACGAATCTGCCGGCACTGCGCATCCCGGACCGCAGCCGCAGCTGCAGCACGTAGTTGACGACACTCTTGGGTTCGGCGAGGTTGAGGAAGAAGTTTTGCACGCCGGTGCGTATCGGCCACGGCAGGCGATTGTAGGCATCGGCGACCGGCAGGAAGACGGCGTCGTCGAATCGCGCATTGAACCGATAGAACGAGCGGTTCAGGCGCTCCCACGGATCGTAGGTGTACATCGAGGGCGCATCGGCCGCGGTCAGCGGCGTGACCGCGCCGGATGCGTCTTCGGTGGCCTGGCGCTCGACAGCTTGCTTCGCTGCCGCCGCGAGCTCGGCGGCGTGCTTGATGGCTGCGGCATTGTCCGCGGCAGGTGTCTCGTCGGGCAGGCGGCGGATCGACAGGCTCTGGGAGCTGCAGCCGCACAGTGCGACGGCCACGAGGCCTGCGAGCAGCAGCGCCCTCACGGGCTGCCGGTCCAGCGGCCGGCCAGCATGTCGAGCATGTCGGCGATCTGGTGCTTATCGCCCAGATTGCCCAGGTGGCCGCCATGATCGTAAACCGCCAGCCTTTTGCCGAGCGTCTGCTCGAGCCACGTGAGTTCCGGCTGGTCGAGTATCAGGTCATCACTGTTGGTCTGTGCGTAATAGTCGGGGTTGCTTCGCAACGCATCGCCGATGATCTCGAGGCGATTGTCGGCCAGCAGCGATTCGGGCGTCGAATGCGGCTTGCGCGCCAGGTAGTACGGCGCGAACACCCGGGTGAAATATTCGGAAAACGGCTTGGTGCGCAGCGCGCGCGTGATTGCCTCGAGCGAATCCCCGACGCGCGGCGGGCGTTTAGGATCGACCACGGCACCAGTGCCAGCATACAGGTCGCCGGCGAAAAAGACGTTCATCAGCGCGATACGAAAGTTGAGCGCTATCGCCGCCGAGTATTCCGAGTCCGTCTTCAGCACCATCGTGGCAGCGGCCAGCACATCGCTGTCGCCAATGGCGATCTGTTCCGAGGTGCGGTAGACATTGGCCAGTCTGGCATACAGCATCTGATATAAGCGCTCGATGCCGGCGTCGCTGGAGCCGATGCTGATCGCGAACAGCTTGTCGAGGCGGCCCATCGAACTGAACAGGCTGACCGGTGGATTGATCATCACCGCCCGATGGATGTGCAGGCGACCTTCGGTTGCATCGATCGATTTGACCACCGCGGCGTTGGCGGCGCCGAGGCTGTAGCCCAGGATATCGACGTCGGTAATCTGCACGCGATGCGGCAGGTGCGCGATGATCTGCTGCATCGCCGAGTACAGATCGCGGCTGTCCTGCAACAGGTCGCCGGCGACCCCGGTGCTCGAGGCCGATACGATAAACCCGGGATAGGTCGGTGACGGCATCGTCAAGACGTGATATCCCGCGCCATACAGAGCGCCCCGCAGCAGCGACAGCTTCGAGGTATTGCCATCGCTGCCGGCGCCGGAAATGACTATCGCCAGCGGAGCGGGCTCATCCTGCGCCGACAACCACACCCGCAGCCGCCGATCGAACCAGAATACTTCCGGTACCGGCCGTGCCCATGGCAGTGCGATATCGATCTGCTGCAGCGGCACTCGCGCCGGCATTGGCGCGATGTCCTGGGGCGGCGTGCCATAAACCGTAGCCCGTAGCGCAGCGGAATCGGCCAGTCCGGTGGCGGGATCGGTGGTTGGACCGAGTGGCACCAGCGGCGCCGGGGGCTGTGCGCCGCTGGCAACGGCTGCCGCCAGCCAGCAAGCCGCTACGGCCAGCAGCATGAAGCGCGCCCTCATGCCAATCGTCGCGGCGACGCTTTGCGTCAGCGTCGTCCGATCGAAAAATGCTACTGCGCGCTTATGGCCTAGCAACGGAAGTTCTGCTGAATATAGCCGCTACCCGGGCCGATCAGGCTGAGGCTGCAGGAGAATGCAATGCCGGCACAAGAGCTCAAAGGTGTAACGGTCGCGCACTGGGTCGATGCCGAGGGGGTGATCGATGGCAATCGCGTGACCAGTCGCAAGCCGGACGATCTGCCGGCGTTCAACTCACGGCACAACCGCCGCGTGGGCGCTGAGGCGGCCGCACTGACGGCTGGCGGCGGTACCTGATCCGGCCGGCGCTCGATGCTCGACGCCCATGGGACTGTCACGTTGATTCGATGCTGCCTCCGTCGTCGCGCTCGCGCGTCGGACGTTCGATGTCCTCGCGATCGCCGCTCTCGTCCGCGGCCGTCGGCGATACAGCGCAATCGGCCTGGGCACTTGCGGCGTTCGATGCCTGGGTCACCGATACGCGGCGCGGCGGCCGGAGGGTCGGGCCCGCTTTGGCCCTCGCGGGCCGGTCGCCTGAATTACTCACTGCTGCTGCTCCTACGCTGGGGCCTGTCAGAGTACGCAAGTATGCGTCAGGCGCAAAGGCGAGCGCAGCTGTGTTTTGCGCGCGCAGGTCTCAGCGCGGGCCCACGGCGGCGCCAACATGCAGGCATGTCGAGTGCGAGGAACCTGGCCGGCAATCCGCGGTAAGGTGTTGTAAGAATTGCAAGTCGTGCGATTTATGCCGTCGCCGCCTGAAAGGAAATGCGCGGCCATGGGAGCATTTGCCGCCATGATAATATTTTCCGATCCACCAAGAGGAGCGCCACGGCCATGGCATCGAGCGGTCTGATCGCGCGCGTACTCAAGAAGCACGGGCAGCAGCTACAAGCCAAGTGGCGCAACGATCTGACGGCAATGTCGGCGGTTGCCACCCACGGCCGAATCGGCACAGATGAGCTGGAAAAACAGGGCGCCCAGTTTCTGCAATTGCTGGCCGCGGCTGCCGAGAGTAAACGCGCCGACAGCCTCGGTGTCGCGCAGGACGAGCCGCTGTACGAATTTCTCGAGGCGCTGTCGTGCTCCCGGATTCAGCAGGGTTTTTCCGCAGTCGAGACCGCCACTTTTATTTTTTCGTTTAAGCGGCCGCTGTTTCAGGCGTTGCGCGCCGAGGCCGGCGCCGATGCGGAAGCGCTGGTGAACGAGATCTGGGCTGCGAACGAACTGCTCGATGCGATGGGATTGCATACCGTGTCCGTGTTCCTGCGCGCGCGCGAGCAATTGATCAGCCGGCAACAGGAGCAGGTGCTCGAGCAATCGACGCGATTTCTGGCGATGCTGTCGCACGAGTTGCGCAATCCGCTTAACGCGATCCTGGGCTGGGCCAAGGTGCTCGGCCGGGTGCCCGGCACTACGCCGCTCATCGCGCAGGGCATCGATGCCATCGAGCGCAATTCACGCCTGCAAACGCACCTGATCGCGGACCTGCTGGATTTCGCCGCCATTCAGTTTGGCAAAGGGCGGTTCGATCTGGGCGTCATCGATCCGGTGGCTTCGATTGAGGCGGCGCTGGACATGGTCGCGCCGCAGTCGCTGGGCAAGGGCGTGCAGATCGAGTCGCGTATTGCCGATCGAAGTGCCCGCGTATTGGGCGATGAGTCGCGCCTGCAGCAGGTGGTGTGGAACCTGTTGAGCAACGCGATCAAGTTCACTCCCAAAGGCGGCCACATCGATGTCAGCGTGCAGGTCAGTTGCGATTTCTTTCAGCTCGACGTGGCCGATACCGGCCAGGGCATCAGCCCCGAGTTCCTGCCGCATATCTTCGACCGCTTCAGCCAGCAAGACTCCGGCACTGCGAAGAGTTTTGCCGGTCTTGGAATCGGTCTGACCATCGTCCGCCACCTGGTCGAAGCTCACCGCGGCACGATCAAGGCGCATAGCGCCGGCGAGGGACTGGGCGCCAGCTTTCGCGTTCAATTGCCACTGACGCGACAGAAGGCACTGCCGAGCCTGACGGCAGGCGCGGCGATGCTCTCCGGTATTCACGTGTTGGTGGTAGAGGACGACATGGATGCGCGCGCGCTGGTCGCGCGCCTGCTCAATGATGCCGGAGCGCGCGTCAGCGAAGCCGGCGGCGCAGACGAGGCGCTAGCGCAGGTCGGCGAGGCGGTGCCGCACGTGCTGGTAAGCGACATTGGCATGGCCAAGCGCGACGGCTACCAGTTGATGCGGGCGCTGCGCGCCGGGGGTCACTCCGCCGAACGGCTGCCGGCGATCGCGCTGACGGCATTTACCCGCCCCGAGGATCGCCTCGACGCGATCGAGGCAGGGTTCCAGATCCACCTGGCCAAGCCGGTCAATGCCGATGCACTGAGCGCGGCGGTTGCCCAGCTGGGTCGACCCCTGGCCCTCTCTGGCCAGCAGGCGAAGCATATCGACTAGATGGTCGGCGCGGTTCCGGTGCCATCGACCTCGCGTTCCGCCGCCAGCCAATCCTCAGTCTCGTGGCCGGGCCGAAAGCCGCGCTTCTGCGCGCGGTAATACGCTGCGGTAGCGATCAGCGCGTCACGCGATGAGGACCGGTCGAAGCCCGCCGGCGCCCGGTTCGACGGCGGGGGCTGCGCGCTGTCTGACAGCGGCCGGGGGCCCGCGGCAGCCAAGCGCCGGTCGGTGCGCTCGCGTCCGGCCGGGGGAGGAGCGCCTGCGGCGGATGTCGGACTCGACTTGTTGGCCATGAATGATCTCCGTCTTCGAAGGTTGGCCGAGCGTGCGGCTTTTACTCTGGGCCCGTCATAGGCCGCCGGCCGTTTCGCGCTGTAGGACTCGGCGGATACGGTGGCGATGCTCGATCCTGCTGACGCACAGGCCGATTATTTACCACGTCTGTCAGATATATGAGCCGACCGGTAGCCGACAAGGTCTGTCTTCAAAAAAGCATTAAATTGAGGGTTTTGCAGCGACATGATTTATCATAGAGCCGGGGCGAAGCTTGCCAACGGCATTCTTCCTGGCGCCGTGTGACAGCGAATAAAACTACGACTGCAAGAGGGGGACACCATGTCTGAAGCCCTAGCCACTACTCCGCCGGCGGCAGGCCTGCTCGACCGTGACCGCTCGGTTGCCGGACCGCGCTTCAACCGCTGGCTGGTCCCGCCGGCGGCACTTGCCATTCACCTGTGTATCGGCATGGGCTACGGTTTCTCGGTGTTCTGGCTGCCGATGAGCAAGCTGCTTGGCGGCCCCGACGATCCCAGCTGCAAGTCCCAAGCGCTGCTGGCCATGCTGGTCTCCAGCAGCTGCAACTGGACGGTGCCATTGGTGACGCACACATTCGAATTGTTCATTGCCTTTCTGGGCATCGCCGCGGCGCTGTGGGGCGGCTGGTTGGAGCACGCTGGCCCGCGCAAGGCCGGCTTCATCGCTGCACTGTGCTGGGGCGGCGGCATGGTGATCGGTGGCATTGGCGTATCGATGCACCAGCTCTGGGTGCTATGGCTGGGTGCCGGCGTCCTCGGTGGCGTCGGTATGGGCCTGGGTTACATCAGCCCGGTTTCCACCCTCATCAAATGGTTCCCCGACCGACGCGGCATGGCTACCGGTTTTGCCATCATGGGGTATGGCGGCGGCGCACTGATTGGCGCGCCGCTCGCGGTGGCACTGATGAAGCACTTCGGCCACGGCGACAGCGCTCAGGGCGTGTCGGCAACGCTCATCACCATGGGCATCCTGTACTTCCTGGCGATGTCCGCGGGCGCCTTCGGGATGCGAGTGCCCCCCAGTGGCTGGAGACCCATCGGCTGGGCGCCTGCGGCTGACGGCAAGACCAAGGTGATGATCACGCCGCATCATGTGCATCTGAGTGTGGCGTGGAAGACGCCGCAGTTCTGGCTGCTGTGGGGCGTGCTGTGCATGAACGTTACCGCCGGCATAGGTGTCATCTCGATGGCCAGTCCGATGCTGCAGGATGTATTTGGCGGCCACCTGATCGGCCTCGATTCGCACACTGAACTGACTGCGGCCCAGAAAGCCGCGGTGGCGGCGTCGGCGGCAGGTCTTGTCGGTCTCATCAGCCTGTTCAACAGCGTGGGCCGCATATTCTGGGCATCGATCTCCGACTACATCGGGCGCAAGACCACTTACGCGGTGTTCTTCATCCTCGGCATGGCGCTCTATATCAGCCTGCCCACGTTTGGGCACCTGGGGCAGGCCGCTCTGTTCGTGTCCGCGGTGTGCCTGATCCTTACCATGTACGGCGGAGGCTTCGCGACCATCCCGGCCTACCTGGCGGATGTCTTCGGCACCCAGATGGTCGGCGCCATCCATGGGCGGTTGCTGACGGCATGGTCGGTGGCTGGCGTCGCCGGACCATTTCTCATCGCCGCGGTCCGCCAGGCACAGATCGACTCCGGCGTGGCTCGTACGCTGGTGTACGACCGCACGCTATATATTTTGGCCGGGCTGTTGTTGGTCGGGCTGGTGTGCAACCTGCTGATGCGACCGGTGAATCCAAAGAATTACATGAGCGCCGAACAACTGGCGCGTGAGAAGGCCCTGCAGCACGAGGATCGCACCGTGGGCGACGCTGAACATGCCGCGCGCGGCAACTTTGGTTTTGCCGGCGTGCTGGCCTGGGCGGCGATCGGTATCCCGTTCCTTATTGGTGTCTATATCGCCATCCAAAAGGCGGCCGCGTTGTTCTGAATATAGAGGCGGATCCAAAAAGGGCCGCCTCCTTCGGCGCCCGTTGCTCCGCTGCCCAATATTGGAGCGCTGAGGCAGCGGGCATTGCCAGATGCGGGCACAGATCGGCGCTCAACCGACGTCGACAGCGCACGACTCGATGTGTTTCAGTATCCGCCCGACTCGAAGCCGGACGTTCATGACGCCATCGACGCCGATCACCCCATCGACCCTGGTCATTTCGCAGAATGCCGACGTTCGTTTCCTGGGCAAGCTGCTCGGTGACGTGATTCGCGAATACGGTGGCGAGGCACTGTTCCGTCGCATCGAATATATTCGCGCCACCTCGGTCGACCGCTATCGCGGCGTCGCCGAGGTGCGCGGCGTCGAGCCGGGTCTGGACGCGCTCAGCCTCGACGAGACCATCGCCTTTGTGCGCAGCTTCATGCTGTTCTCGATGCTGGCGAACCTTGCCGAAGATCTGCACGGCAGCCAGGCCGAGCAGGGTGACGACCTCGCGGCCGCGCTGCGGCGCATGGCTGCGATCGGCATCGGTGTGCAGCAGGCAGTCGCGCTGCTCAATCGAGCACTGATCGTGCCGGTGCTGACCGCGCAT
>Ga0182024_10006144_pt1 | contig 26492 bp, 22 predicted proteins | sample P32metaG_FD_120480 | JGI IMG/M metagenome (GOLD analysis project Ga0182024, IMG submission 120480) | Permafrost microbial communities from Stordalen Mire, Sweden - P3-2 metaG (Illumina Assembly) | ecosystem: Environmental > Terrestrial > Soil > Wetlands > Permafrost | place: Sweden: Stordalen... | reverse complement strand
GCTGGAGCCGAACGAGCCGGTAAAGATCACCTGGGATGCGCTGCCAAATCGCAGCTGGATGGGAAAAACGGAAGTGATTCCCAAGCAGGTGGTGGCGCGAGGGACGCGCAGCGTGGGCGAATTGTTGTGCACGGTGAGCAACAACGACCTGGAGCTGCTGCCGAATATCAATGTGAATGTGAGCATCCATTCGAACGAGAGAAACAATGTGCTCACCGTGCCGCGAGCAGCGGTGGATGCGGACGGCGGGCATCGCTACGTGTTTGTGGTGGCGAAAAGCACGCTGGGGAAATCGCGGCTGGCACGCCGGGAAATTCAGGTGGGGATTGCGGATTCGACGAGCTTCGAGGTCGTGAGCGGCTTGAAAGAAGAGGAGATGGTGGCATTGCCCGGCGATGCGGTGCTGCATGACGGTATGGCGGTAAAAATTGTAAATACGGACTCTGCATACGTACGGGGCCACCGGGATGGGCAGTAGATTCGCGATTACGTTGGCGGTGGTATTGGTATTGGCTTTGGGGATGCCGGGCGCGCGCGGAGCAATGGCGGAAGAGGGCGGCATAGAAGCGGGGCGGCGAGCCTACGACGCGAGCGATTACGAGAAAGCCGTGCGGATATTGCAGGAGGCCGCGTCGCAAAAATCACGCGACGGGGAGACGCTGCTGTTGCTGGCGAAAAGTCATTTTGAGCTGCGGCAATACGATGCGGCGATAGGCGCCGCAGAGAAAGCAGTAGCAGCAGCTCCCAACAATTCCGTGTATCACGAATGGCTGGGCAGGTCGTATGGGGAAAAGGCGTCAAAAAGCTCATGGATGTCGGCATTATCGCTGGCTAAAAAGGCGCAACAGGAATTTGAAACGGCGGTGCGGCTGGACAAACGAAATTTTTCCGCGTTTCAGGCGTTGATCGAGTATGACTGCGCGGCTCCAGGAATTGCCGGGGGCGGCGAAGAGAAAGCGCAGCCCAGAATTCAAGAGTTAGCGGCGCTGGATGCAGGCGAGGGTCACTACGCGGCGGGAAACTGCCGCCGGCAAAAGAAAGATTTTCCGGCTGCGGATGCGGAGTTCGACAAGGCGTTGGCCAGCACCAAATCGGCGGACTTGATTTTCGATATCGGAGACTATTCGGCGAGGCGAGAGCAGGCGGAACGCCTGACGGCGGTAGTCAACGCGGGACAAAAGGCGACGCCCCGGGATGCTCGGATAAAATTTTACCGGGCGGCGGCATTGATTTTGAAACAGGAGGAGGTGGCCGAGGCTGAAGCGCTGCTGCGAGATTATTTGAAAACGGCGCCGATTCGCACGGCTTATCCGCGACCGGCGGCTGTGCATGAATGGCTGGGGAAATTGTATGAAAGCCAGAACCAGCGCGACGCGGCGAAGCGGGAGTACGAAACGAGTTTGCGATTGGATGCGAAGTATAAACCGGCGCAAGAGGCGCTGAAACGGCTCGGGAAGAGCTGACCATGCACATACGCGAAACGTTTTCGGTGGCAGTAGATGCGCTGCGGTCAAATAAACTGCGCGCGGCGCTGACCTCGCTGGGGGTGATCATCGGAAGCGCGTCGATCGTGCTGGTGGTCACCGTGGCGCTGACCAGCAAAAAATTTGTGATCTCGCAAATTGAGGGAGTGGGGTCGAACCTGGTGTGGGCGGAAATGGTGCACGCCACGGGAAAGTCACAGCCGCTGAGCTTTGAAATTACCATGGGCGATTTGCAAGCCATGAAAGCGCAGCCCGGCGTGCTGGAGGTGGCGGGCACGCGCGAGCTACCCATGTCCGTGGTGGTGAGCGGAGTAGAACGGCCGGTGAATCTTATCGGCGTGACCGAGGGATTTCAGATCATCCGGCGATTGGTAATTTATCGTGGACGTTATTTCGATTCCGAAGATATGGAATCACGTGGAAAAGTTTGTCTGATTACGAAAGAGCTTTCGGAGCGGGTGTTCGGGTTGGAAAATCCCATCGACCGGACAATTCGCATGGGGGAATTGACGTTCACGGTGATTGGCGTTTTTCGCGAGCGGGTGGCGACGTTCGGGCTATCGGAAATTCAGAAAGAGTCGGTGATTATCCCGCTGGGATTGATGAAGTACTACACGGGAGAAGATGTGCTGCGAGTGCTGTATGCGCAGGCGGTGAGTCCTGAGGCGGTTGGCGGGGTGGAGCGGGAGATGTCGCAACTGCTGAAGAGCCGCCATCCGCTGGACGCGGAATATGATGTGCAGACACTGGTGGCGATACTGGGGGCGGCGCGCACGATTTCGCTGGCGCTGACGATTGTGTTGCTGGTGATTGCCGCAATTGCGCTGCTGATCAGCGGGATCGGGATCATGAATATCATGCTGGTGACGGTACGAGAGCGGACGCGAGAGATCGGGATCCGCAAAGCGATTGGCGCGGCACGCAAAGAAATTCTTTACCAGTTTTTAATTGAGGCGTTTTTGATCAGCGGGGGCGGAGCGGTTTTGGGGATTTTAATCGGACTGGCGATACCGGTCAGCGTACAGCCGTTGCTGCCGGGAAATTTGCGGGTACCGATTTCTGGGATGAGCGTGATTGTGGCGTTCGTGGTGTCGTGTTCCACGGGATTATTTTTTGGGTATTTGCCGGCAAACCAGGCAGCCAAGCTGCAACCGATCGAATCGTTGCGATACGAGTAAGCGATTGCCGGCGGTAGACAGTTTCCATGGGTAAAAAGCGGGACGACGAGGTGCACAGGTGATGCGAGGAAGTGATCTTTCGGATTGCGGGCGGATGATCAGGCGGTGCTCGATGTGGCTCGCGGGCGGATTGCTGTGCGGCGTCACCGCGTGGGCTCAGAGTTCGACGGGGCAAGAACGCGCACTGGTTTTCAACTCCAACGCAGGGATGATGCAATCACAAGAAGCGCCGGCCGCGCAGGTGTCGACAACGCAGACGGGCACTGCGCTGACGCTGAAACGCGCGATAGAGCTGGCGCTGCAAAACAGCACAGACCTGCAACTGGCGAGGATTCAGGCGCGACTAGCCAACAATTCCGCGCAGATCACCAAGGCAGAATTTCTTCCCAATCTGTATACCGGCTCAGGCGCGGGATATACCTATGGAATTCCTGAAACACCGGGCGGGCGCGCGCCGGCACTTTTTAATGTGACCTACACGCAGCAAATATTGAATGAGCCGCTGCGCGGGCAAGCGAAAGAGCTGCAGGAGCAGGCCAATGCGCAGAAAATTGTTTTGGAAGATGTGCGTAACGGCGTGATTGTGCGCACGGCGATGGCTTATCTGGAGCTTGGCAAAGTGCGGCATTCTTTGGAGCTGTTGAGAGCGGAGCAGGACAGCGCTGACAAGATTCTGCAAGTAACGACCGGGCGCGAGAATGAAGGGTTCGAACTGCCCATTGAAGTTACGCGCGCGCAGCTTACCAAAGCGCAGGTAGTGCAACGCATCCTGCAACTGGAAGGCCGCCAGGATGAACTGGAAGTTTTTCTGCGGTCGCAACTGGGTTTTGCGGCCGAGCAACCGGTAGAAATACTGCCGGAAGATTTGCCGGGTGAGGCGGAACAAGAAGGCGCGAACCTGGTGGCGATGGCGATGCAGAACAACGCCGGCTTGCAGTTGGCGCAAGCGGATGTGCGGGCCAAGGAATTTCGCTTGAAGGGCGAGAAACGCGGCTATTTTCCTACCCTGGAACTGGTGGGGATTTATAGCGTGCTGGGCAAGTTTAATAACTACACCGAGTTTTTCAGGACGTTCCAGAGAAATAATTTCAACGCCGGGGTGGATGTGAACGTGCCGATCTTCAGCGCACGAACCAAGGCCGCCGTGGGGCTGGCGCAAGTAAATCTGGAGGCGGCCAAGGCGACGCTGAGCAATCGAAGAACGGAAGTGAGCACGGATGTGCGGCAAAAAACGCGTAGCGTGAGGGAAAGAGACGCGGCCAAAGAAGTGGCGCGCCTGGAGCTGCAACTTGCGCAAGCGGATGTGGCGGTGTTTCAGTCGCAATTCGCGGAGGGCAAATTGAATATGCGCGAAGTGGAAAAAGCGCGGCTGACCGAGAACGAACGATGGATGGCGTACCTGGATGCAAATTTTCAGCGTCAGCAGGCGCAACTGGAGTTGTTGAGAGCGGCCGGACAACTCGACAAAGTCTGGCAATGAGAAGAATGAGAAAGGCGGGCGAGAGGATATGGGGAATCCCGACCTAAGCCGCAAGGTGCCCGAGGCGAACGAGACGGCCGACGAAAAATCAGCAGCCTCGGATCGGGAGCGGCTTGAGCTGCTGTTACGGGCAACGCAGACGCTAAGCGAAGGATTTGCAAACCTGCCGCCCTACGAAAATGACACGCCCGGAGCGAGCCGCATCGGCGAAGTACTGAATGCCACGGCCGAGCGGCTGAAGAAAAGTTACCCGTACTTCCATCCTTTATATGCCGGACAGATGTTGAAGCCGCCACACCCGGTGGCGCAGCTTGCTTACGCGCTGGCGATGACCCTCAATCCCAACAATCACGCTCTGGAAGGCGGACGCGCGACTTCGCCACTGGAAAAAGAAGCGGTGGACCAGATTGCCGCGATGTTTGGTTGGAGCGCGTACCTCGGGCACTTGTGCGGCGGCGGGACGATGGCCAACTTGGAGGCCTTGTGGATCGCGGGTCAACTGGCGCCGGGTAAGGCAGTATTGGCAAGTGAACAAGCGCACTACACGCACGAGCGCATCAGCAAAGTGCTGCAGCTACCATTTGAAACGATTGCATGTGATGCGCGTGGCCGTATGGATGTCAACGCACTGGAAGAGCGCGTGAAGCGTGGCGACATTGCGGTGGTGGTGGTGACGTTGGGGACGACCGCTACGGGCGCGGTGGACCCGCTGCCTGAGATTTTGAAGCTGCGTGCGAAATATAATTTTCGAATCCATGCCGATGCGGCGTACGGCGGATATTTTTCGCTGGTGGATAATCTGGGAACCGAGGCGCAGGAGGCCCTTGCCGCAGCCGGCCAAGCGGAGTCGATTGCCATCGATCCGCACAAGCACGGGTTGCAGCCGTATGGGTGCGGGTGCATTTTGTTCAAGGACCCGGGCGTGGGCCGCTGGTACAAACATGATTCGCCGTACACCTACTTCACTTCGGGTGATTTGCACCTTGGTGAAATCAGCCTGGAATGCTCGCGGCCTGGTGCGGCGGCGGCAGCGTTGTGGGCGACGCAGACATTGCTCCCACTGGTGAAGGGTGGAGAATTTGCGCAAAGCCTGGCGAAGAGTCGAGCAGCGGCGCTGGAGTTGTCCTCACGGTTGCGCAAGGATGAACGGCTTGTGGTTCCGTTCCCGCCACAACTGGACCTGGTGATTTTTGCGTTAAAAGCCGATAGCGTGAGCGAAACCTCGGCGCTGTCTCGACGAATTTTTGAGGCTGCGGGGAAACGAGACTTGCACCTGGCGCTGGTGGAATTGCCGCTGACGTTATGGCGCGAGGCGGCAGCGGGAATGAAAGGTGATCGCGAGAGGATCACCGGGTTGCGAACGACGTTGATGAAGCCGGAGCACCTGGAATGGATGGGAGAAATCTGGACGCGACTGATGGCGGCGGTTGCGGATGTGGAGGGAGAGAGCAAACGGCTAGTAGCCAGCTAGGGGACACACGGTTTCAAGCAGGCGCAAAATTATCAACAACCGGACCCAAATACGGCACGCACCTAAAAGACGACAATCACGATGTCACAAGAACCGCATGCCTCGGCCAGGGCGTCACTCGGCGAAGGAACGACTGCATGTTCCACTCAATGCTGGATTTAACCACTCACTGTGGGGAAGTATCCAATGGCAGAAAGGTTTGAGGGTGGGCGGGCAATTCGGGTAAACTGGATACTAGATTTGTGTCTGCGGCTCGTGTTTATGGCATGAAGGACGTTGGCGTTGGGGCGGTTCGCCGATTCTGTGAATAGAAGCTGAGGGTGAAGAATGCCGGATGTAATGAAGACTTTGCTGTTGAACCCGCCGAGTTTTGAGAATTTCGATGGCGGAGCAAGTTCGCGTTGGCCCGCAACGCGCGAGATCGAATCGTATTGGTACCCCGTGTGGCTGACGTATCCCGCCGGAATGATTCCGGGGAGCCGTTTGCTGGACGCCTCGCCACACAAGATTAACTGGCAACAGACGGTACAAATTTGTAAGGACTACGAGTTTCTGATTTTGTTTACCTCCACAGTGGGCTTCGACAGCGACGTCAAGCTGATCCGCAAAATCAAAGAATCCAACCCGAGCATGAAGATTGCCTTCGTCGGTCCGCACGGGCATATCAGGCCAGATGAGACGCTGATGGCCAGCGAAGACATCGATTTTGTGACGCGCGGAGAATTTGACCACTCGGTGGTGGAGTACGCGCACGGCAAGCCGGTCAGCGAGATTATGGGCGTAAGTTATCGCAAAGACGGCAAAGTGGTACACAACGCGCCACGCGCGCAACTGCACACCGCGGAACTGGACGCACTGCCATTTGCTACCGACATCTACAAGCGCGACCTGGAAATTGAGCGTTATAACGTACCGTTCCTGCTGAATCCGTACGTATCGTTCTACACCACGCGGGGATGTCCGGCGTTGTGTACCTTCTGCATGTGGCCGCAAACTATTTCCGGACATGCCTGGCGCACGCGCTCGACGGAAAATGTGGCTCGCGAAGTGAAGCAGTGCATCGAATATTTTCCGCAGATGAAGGAAATATTCTTCGACGACGATACCTTCAACATTCGCAAGGATCGGGTGCTTGATCTTTGCGCGCGATTCAAGCCGCTAAAATTCCAGTGGTCGTCGACAGCGCGCGTACACAGCGATTACGACACGCTGAAAGCCATGGCGGATGCGGGCGCGCGGTTGTTTATCGTGGGATTTGAATCGGGCGATGCGCAGATTCTGAAGAACATCAAGAAAGGCGCGACGGTGGAGATGGCGCGGGCGTTCATGAAGAACTGCCGCAAAGTGGGCATCCGCGTTCACGGCGACTTCATCATCGGGCTTCCCGGGGAAACGCGGGAAACGATTCAGAAAACGATTGAATTTGCGAAGGAATTGGACCCGGAGACGATCCAGGTTTCGCTGGCGCATGCCATGCCGGGAACGGAGCTGCACGATACGATGGCGCAACAAGGCTTCCTGAAGGTGGAAGCGCTGGCGGACAACAGCGGCCATCAATTGCCGCACATCGAGTACCCGCATCTTTCGAAGTCGGAGATGATGGCGGGGGTAAACCGCTTCTACGATGAATATTATTTCCGCCCGAAGGTGGTGTGGCGCATCGTGAAGGAAGCTTTGTGGGACAGCCACGAACGTAAACGCTTGTACCATGAGGCGACGGAATTTTTGAAGTTGCGAGCAGAACGTTTGAAGTGGGCGCGCGAAGGCGGCGACGGCGAAAAACCGGCCCTCTCGTTACCGCAGGCGCATTCGGTTTCAGGCAACGACTAACTCATAAGAAATGTCCAACGAGCGAAAGCTCCGTGTGAAGACGCTGGTAATGGTCTTGGCCATGGTGGTGTGCGCCACCACGGGCGACTCGCTGCTCAAACGCGGCATGTCGCAGGTGGGTCCGGTCAGCCTGACACAGACGGGCCTTTTCCAGGCTTTCCGCGGGGCGATGACCAGCGGAACCATCTGGTTCGCCATTTTATTCCTGATCGGATTCATGATTTCAAATATGACGGTGCTGAGTTGGGCGGATTACAGCTATGTGATGCCCGCATCGGCGATGGGATATGCGGCGGTAACGCTGGTGGGCGTGGTGTTTCTGGGCGAGACGGTTTCGCCGCGACGCTGGGTAGGGGTGGCACTGATTTGCCTGGGGGTGTTTCTGGTGGGGCAGACCAAGCCGCGCACCAGTACCGTGATGGAAGTGGCGCAATGATTCGCAGCGCGATTACGCTGGGTATTTTTGTGCTGTCGGGCTCGGCAGGCGAACTGGCCGTGACCTACGGCATGAAAAAGGCGGGCGCGCCAGAGCACCTGCGTATTCGAGATGTGACCAACTTCCTGGGACGGGCGTTCTGCAACGGGTGGTTTTGGGTGGGCGTTCCGTTGATGGCGCTGTCGTTCTATTTGTTGATGGTGCTGCTGTCGTGGGAGCCGATCAGCCTAGTGATTCCAGCGTCGGCGTTGAGCTACGTGGTGGGTACGCTGGGCGCGAAGTACATATTAAAAGAAGACGTCAACGGCATTCGCTGGGCGGGAGTTTTTCTGGTGTGCATAGGCGTGGCGATTGTGGCCGCCGGATAATTTTGTGAAGAGGCAGCGACAATGATTCATCTGCATGGCGGATGGATCGTGGCGATACTGGTGGTGGCGACATTTCCGCTGATTTACTGCGTGCTGGCTGCAGTGGCGGCCTGGCGATTTTACGCTGCGGGGGCTCATCCGAAGTTGCAGAGATCTTTTGCGGGATCTGGGCCGCCGGTAAGCATTATCAAGCCACTGCATGGAATTGATTTTGCCTCGTACGAAAACTACCAAAGTTTTTGCCAGCAGGATTATCCCGATTACGAAATTCTCTTTGCGGTGAACGAGGCAGCCGATCCTGCCGCGGCGGTAGTGCAGCGATTGATTGAGGACTATCCGCAGCGTCAGATCCGATTGCTGATTGGGGCGGAGTATTTTGGCGCCAATCGTAAAGTGAACAGCCTGGCGAGGCTGGCGCGCGAAGCAAAACACGAAATCCTGGCGCTGAGCGACGGAGACGTACGCGTGGGACCACACTATTTGCGGAACGTGGCTGCGCCGCTACAGGATGCGAACGTCGGCGTGGTGACTTCCTTTTATCGTGGGGTAACGCAGCGAAACTTTGGCGCGGAACTTGAGGCTATTGGCGCCGCGAGCGGTTTTTTTGCCGGGGCGTTGATGGCGGCGTGGACGGAGGGAATCAAGTTCGCGCTGGGCGCGTCGGTGGTTACGACCAAGACGTGGCTTAGAAAGATCGGCGGCTTTGAAGAGATAGCCGCATTCCTGGCGGACGATTACGAGATCGGCAAGCGGGTGGCGGACCACGGCGGGCGGGTGGTGTTATCGTACGAAACGGTGTGGACGATGTATGCGGCGCAGACGGCGCGCAGCTTCTGGGAGCATCAGTTGCGCTGGGCGCGCACGGTGCGATTGTGCCGGCCAGCTTCGTATTTGGTGCTGCTATTTACGCAGGCACTGCCTTGGGTCGTGTTGGCCGCGGTGGTGGCGCCGAGGGGTTGGATCGCGGCGGCGTATTTGCTCGCTTACGTAGTGCTGCGGCTGGGGATGGCCTGGATGGTTGGCGTGAGTGTGGTGGGAGACGAGACGCTGCGGCGGCGATGGTGGCTTGTGCCGGTGTGGGATGCGATTTATTTCGTGGTGTGGATAGCGAGCTTCGCGTCGAACCACATTGTGTGGGGAAATGTGGAGTACGCCGTCGATCATGGGCGAATGAAAGCGGTGGCGGGCAGCAAAGCGGCGAGCACTGGCGCGACGGCATAAGCGCATCGGTAAATTAAGTTGGCGGGAATGGGGTTCCCACGCGGTCGCGGGAGTTATTTGTAGTCGGGCGTGGCTGCGAGTTGGTTGACGCACTCCGCAAAGACGATTAAATTAGATTGGAAGAATCGTGGCTGCCGGGAGAGCCGGATGTGCTGCGATTCCTTTTTGTTCCTCCCGGCTGGGAGGTCGTCCAATTGGTAGGACTCCAGACTCTGACTCTGGCTATCCTGGTTCGAGTCCAGGCCTCCCAGCCAATACTTCGTATCCTTTGGGATGATTACAGTTATTGCCGCTCCCAAAATTAATAACCGCCGTCTGTAACCGAAAATTATTTTCGCCTCCGAGTAACCGTTTTCCATTTCTGGCAGAAGTATGTAAAGAGAGGCCGAAATGGCGAACAAGCACTGTGGGATATTTGCGCGGGTAGGGCAACAAACTAAACAAGTTAAGCGGCAAGGTCGCTCGGGCATCGTACCGGTCGAGGGAGCGACTTACTGGCTGCGCTGGCGGGATGGTGACAGGCAGATGTACCGCAACGTCGGCGAGGACCCCGAGGCGGCCCTGGCGGAACGAAAACGCCAAGAACGGTTACTGGCCGGTTTCGCCGATCTACCACCGCTGCCACCAGGAATAACGATCACCCCGCCACGCCAGACGCTGGCGGCCGCCATCGATAGTTTCGTGGCCGAGAAAGAAGGCGGGCCGGACAGGCGCGCCGCGAAACGCTGGCGTCGGGACCTGGAGACTTTTGCGCAGGTCTGCGGCAAAAGGTATCTAGCCGACATAACTCGCACCGACATCTTCGCGTGGATGAAACATTTCCAGGCCAAGAACTCCGCGCCCCGTACGGTCTTCAACCGCACGCAAAGCTTGGGAACTTTCTTGAACGCTGTGAAGCACCACGTCGATTTTAAATTCACCAAGAAGAAACGCGGCGGTGACATCCCCAACTACACCGATCCCCCAGTGAACTGGTACTCCAAAGATCAGCTCGTGAAGTTTTTCGCGGCCTGCGACGCGGAACAAAGAGCGCGATATTTATTCTTCCTGAAGACCGGCTGCCGGGAACAGGAAGTGTCTAATGCATGCTGGAGCGATTTCGAGTTTGCCACTACTGAGGAAGGCGACGGCAGCGTGTACGTAGTACAGCCGAAGAGCGATGACCTCAAGTTCACACCCAAAAGTGCCGAGGCGCGGGACGTTCCACTAGACGACGATCTCGTGAAAGCGCTGCTAGACTATCGCGCTACGTGCCCGCCACGCCGGCTGGTGTTCACGTCTCGCAAGGGCAAACCGGAAGGTCACTTCCTATCAAAACTCAAAGCCATCGCATTCCGCGCAGGATTAAACTGCGGCACCTGTATATCCAAGAAGGGTCTGTCATGCGCTACACACCCAGTGTGTGGGAAGTGGACGTTGCACCGATTCAGGAGAAGCTGGGCAACACGACACTTGCAGGCTGGCGTGTCCACCTATGAGTTGCGCGATTGGATAGGCCACTCGGACGAGACACAACTGCGGCGGTATGCCAAATCCGTGGCAGCTAAGAGCGTGCAGACGCGACGTAAGGTTCAAAACAGCTGGGCCGGGCTCAAGCTTTAATATGCGTCCGCTGTTAGAAAAAGATTACTCCGCCGATGAATCGAATCGTAGTGCGTGAATGTTAGAAAGTGTCGGAGAATTTGAACGATTAAAGTTTGTTGGTACTAAGCGCCCATCCACATCATGTTGTTGGGCTCGCATCGGTCCCGGAATTGTCCCACGGCGGCTATGCTCGTTTCTAGGCAGAGGCCCTTGTGTGACTGATGCGTTCATGCTAAACCAGAAGTGTCGAAAGAATTCCGGATCGCCTGCCTATAACAGGGATTTGTACCCTTCCAGAACTTCCAACAGTTGAACTGAAACCAGTGCGCAGGTCCATTAGCGGGCGCCGCCCGGCTGCGCCCGATGCGATATATACAGGACCCGACACAAAAGCGCAGAATCTGTGCTTTTCGAAGTAGTTCGACCCGATTACGCCACCCACTGCTGGAGGGCCGCCACCGTTCAGTGTAGATTTTACACGATTCTCATCACGGACTATTTCTTGAGCATAATCGAAAAATAATCCCGAGCTGTGTATTAGCCCATCAGCCGCTTCTTGGCAGGCTTCAAATCTCGCAGCACGGAGTAGAAAATGGATAAGTTTAGGGAAGAACACATTGAAAAGCTGTTACGTCAAATCGGGCTGATGTTATCCCGTGGCCGCCATTACCGGATTGAAGCGGGCAAGCGGCTCCGCGAACTGAAGGAATTAGTTGAGCACGGCGACTGGTTAGCATTGTTAGCGGAAATCGGGTTGAAGGAACGCACGGCCCAGCAGTATATGAAGGAGGCGCGGGACGACTATGAGGTCGAGCACAAACTGGCAAACTGCTCGGAATCCGGCACGGAAGCAGCATACGATGCAGGAGAAGACGACGCAGACAACGAGCAGATCGCTGTCGACGAGATGGAAGGCGGCGGTGCAGGTAACGCTTCCGACGTCGAATTGAGCGATGATGAGTCTGAGGATGAGGCCACTGCCGGCGCATTCTCCACCAAATTGCCCAACCAAAAGCGTCCGGATAATGTCGGTGCGATTCACAAGCACGCCGGTCCGACGCGACAAAGGGGAGGCAAAACCACGTCAATTCGGGCGCCCGGTGTCGAAAGTATACGCATCGGCCTCGAACTTGATCTCGAACTGGCAGCGGCCATCACACGTATGCGCCCAACAGCCAACTGGGAGCGTGTCAAGGTCGACCTGATAGAGGTACTGCGAAGAGCGGTTCTCCAATACGAAACTTCAAGTGCAGCAATGGAAGCAGCCGCATAGAAACGGGGAGCTCTGCTATTTAGGCCGCGAGCGGCAGGAACCGTATCGAGGCAATTTCATTTAGCTAAGCATCAAGGGGCGGGCAACCGCCCCTTTTTTCTTTTCGCTCATTTTCGTTATTCCGCGAACGATGTAACTTCATATGACACAAAGTATGAAAAGTTTCGCAGCAACCTCCGCGTACCGATCTCCCTAAGACCCAAATCAACCTTTTTAATTTTCCTCAGTATTAATCCTCTGTTCGGCGCAAGCCGATCACTTCAAATAAGAGGGAAAACATGAAAACGGAAACAACTACGCTGTTGGGCAAACTTGAGGGCTATAACAAGGTCGAAGGTATTAAAGACCAGTTGCGTGCCAAATGGCAAAACGGGAACGAGTGGCGTCTGGAATTTGGCCGCCTTCTCATCGCGTTCCGTAAAGAGGCACAGCACGGCGAATGGATCGAATTCCTTAAAACCGAATTCGGGCTTCACCGGCAGACAGCCTTCAACTGGATGCAGCAAGCCAAGAAAACAGATGGGCTTCCCATCGACGAAACGCTCAACCTAAGTGACGAGACCGATCCACACGCCGAAGAGGTCGATGGGTTGATAGCCGAAGAGCGGGGGAAAATCGCAGCGGCTAAAAACATGCAGTTAAACGGCCCCAAACCCATTCGGCTGGTGCTCGACGCGGCTACCGAAGACGAAAAAGAAGCTTACAAAGAGCAGCTGAAACGCGACCACCAATGGGTGCAGGGTATCCTTCGCCGGGCCTTCGATGAAATCCTTGTCGGGAATCCCGTGATCCGTACAGCAAAGACCCTTGAGGTGCTGCCGGACGAACCGGACCCGATGTTCGCTACCGACGCCGATCTACCAGCCATATTCCAACAACAGCTGGAGGCGGCCAATGTCAGCGCGTAAGGTAGTGGTAGTTGCAGACCGCGACATGGAAGCGAAGATTCTGGAAAATACCTACGCCAACCACTCGCATTACACTCACACCTTTGAAGACGATGTGGAAATCGTGACACCGGAGGGCCGCCTCATCGGGCGGCTCTTTCCGGGTGTATTAAGCGACAAAGCGGTTGAGTACGCATACACGCAAATTAAAACTATCAAGACCCGAATCACCAGTCGCGGGAACGTCGTGGGCAAGAATTCCATGATGCCCCGCATCAATTCAGACGGCAGTCTTTCTGAGGTGAGCGAGGTACCCCGGGTCGTTAGTGCCTTGTGCGGATATTCCGACACGGTCGGATATTTGGGGCCATCCAGGTTATTTCCGAAGGGCCGGTTGTCAAGTTACACAAAAAGCCATAAAGAGGCCCGCCCGATGTTGACCCCCGTGCTTCGCGAAATAGACGATATCGTTGCCCATGAGTACCCGGCTGCCCACGCCTGGCAGGCAGAAGGCTTTCCCGGCAACGATGTTTACAACTGGTACGATCAAACGGGCGACCAGTCGGGCTTTTCTTCGTGCTACGGCAACGTAAACGTGCGGTCGGCTTATCATCCAGACGCGCACAATCTTGGAGGTAGTTTGTCAGCATTATTCGCCATGGGGAATTATGAAGGCGGCGGGCTGGTCGTCCCAAGGTTTGGCGTCTGTTTTGAGCTCCAGCCCGGGGATCTGCTTCTGTTTCACGGCGACGACATCCATGGCGTGTTGCCGTTCCAGGGGAGCCGCTGCAGCGGCGTGTTCTTCTCGGCGGCAAAGTACGATGACCTATGGGAAGAAGTGGAGTTGCCGGACCCGGAGTGAACCGGCGCCAACCAGCACATCGTCGCATCATATGTAACAACTTGTTACAAATGCAGGTCTATCTAGCGGGCCGGGTCGCGAATGTTTTGATTCGCGGCTCGTGGCCTTCACTCCTCAATTTAATTCGGGTGTTCCAATACCCACAGGTATCGGCGGCGTCCTTTCCGGCTGTGGACTGGAGGTGTCTGCCGGCGCGACTCGATTAGCACGAGGGCCATGAGATCGCTGTAACACCCGAAACTTTTAAGGTTTGTGCTTTACTTTACTGCAAGTAAACGATTCCAGTCTCAATTACTCCTCTAAATATTGCATTCGATAGCGGGAAAAACATCGCATTATCACTTTTCAGGGAATATCGCTAACGAAGCAAAGCGTTGAGCTTCCCACTGATGTAGTAGGAGGTACTTATGCCCACATTGAAAGAGAGTTTGCAACGAACGCGCCAGGCCGTTGAAAATAAAATGGCGAAGAAAATCATCAACCACCCCACGTTGAGTTACAAGGAGATTGGCAAACTCTTCGGTGTGTCCGACGCCTACATCGCCCGGATTGCTAAGAGCCGAAAAATTCAGCGCCCTTCGGGAACCGGATCGCCTGCGTGGAAATGGAAGCAAATTTAATGTTCTCCGATATCGCATACCCGCTCATAAAAATGGGCATCCCGGTTTTTCCATTGTGCGAAGGTTCGAAGGTGCCGCCAGCGGGATTTCACTTTAAAGAAGAAGCTACGACCGATCCCATCAAAATTGAAAAGTGGAACGCCACCAATCTGAACTTTAACGTTGCGATCTACCTTAACGGCGCTTATTGCGCGCTTGAGTTCGATGTCAAGGGCGGGATGACCAATTTGTGCAAGGAACTGACTCGCGAGGTCCCCGACACTCGCAGCCAGATCAGCGCGGGAAAACGTTGCGGCCATTTCATTTTCAAGAGCACAGACTATAGCCGCGCCATCGGAAATCGCTCCGCGAATCTTGCCGACGGTAGCGAATGGTTTAGCTTTCGTCAGAGTGGGAAATACCTCGTTGGTGCAGGCTCGATGCTCGCCGAGACCGGGCGTCGATATGAACTGAAGAACGACGCCGAGCCTATTGAAATTCCCAATTGGCTTGTGGATGCAATCGCTCAGAGGACAAAGTCTCAGAATTGTTCCACCGGGGGCGAATCGCAACTCGCCGAGGACTTCGACATCGACGAGTTCATCCAATGGTACGAGGATCAGGGCGCATTCTCCATTCAGCGAATGGACTCTTGGGATGGGAAGCCCGTGTACGTGACCGATGAATGCGTCATCGCCGGCTACAAACACAGCGGAAGCGAAGCAACTGGATTCATTCATGGGGACAATCTGGGTTTCAAGTGTTTCAGCCAGGACTGCGACGGACAACGTATTGGAGATGTTCTCCGCAAACTTCACGAATCCTACAAACCTTATCCGAAGCGCATTTGGGAGGAAAAAGAGTTGAACCTTGAGGTTCTCAGTTTGGAAGACCAAAATGCCTCGGAAGAGGCGATCGAATTGGTCATAGCAAAGGACGAGCTCAGCCAGGCAACGCTTTCAACCGATGAACTCATGATCCTTCTTGGAGCCGAAGAAGTTCCAGAATTCAAGATCAATCCTGCCGTCGTCCCAACCAAGCTCAACGAGATGCCCGAAGAATGCCTCTACGGGTGGCTCGGGGAAAAGTCCCGCGAATTAGAGATGCCGTTGGGCTACGCTTACCCAGCGATGGTGACGGCATACGCCGGCCAGAACATCTCGCAAATGGGAAATGTGCGACCAACCCTCTACACCTGTTTAATCGGTCCGGTCCACTCTGGCAAATCCCAAGCTACCGAACGCGCTTCCAAGAGTCTCATTTATTCAAACTCCGACGCCGTGAAGACGACCACGCCGGGCTCTGACCGTGGTCTCTACAATATGTTCGGTGTTGCCAAAGGCAAGGGCCAGGAGAAGGTTGATATCCTCAAAACCCACCTTCTCGTCCAAGATGAACTGCGCGATACCTTTGGGAAAATCTCCGTTCAAGGATCCTCATTGGGCCCGACGCTCTGCAAGCTTTGGAGCTTGGATGAAGCGGGATCAGCAGATAAGAAGGGCGAGCATACCGTCAGGGTCAGGCTTTCCATCCTCGGAAGCCTCAAAGCAAAGGACGCCACAGATTTCGCCAGAGTATTCGGCGCAGCAACGAATGACGGTCTCTATGATCGCTTCGTCTTCGGAGTGATCCCAGAAGGGTGGGAGTACGAGGATTGGAACCCACGACCAGAATCTAGGCGTCCCCAACCGACTACCATTCCGGCTGTCTGCTACCAGATGGTGAAGACTTGGAGAGCGGAGGGGCGCAAGGTTGGATTGGACCGTGGACGACTGGCGGAGATTGCTCTTCGCTGGGCACTGATCACGGCCGTGGCAAATCAGGATGGCGCCATCAAGGTTGAAGGTATGGAAAAGGCTCTGCTCTTTTGTGAGTGGCAGGAGAACATTCGCTCACTCTACAAGGCCGGCGTCAGCGATACGCTCGACGGGCAGTGCATGGGAGCCCTCTTGGATACGTTTGAAAAACTGGAAGGCAAGCCTGTAAAGTTCTCCGACCTCGCCAAGAAAAGGAATTGGTATCGTGACTTCCATATTTGTGTGGGCAGAGTGAGAGCCCTCCTTATTAAGGATGGAATTCTCGTAGAGGAGACCAGAATGGAGTTAGACAGGGATGGTCGCGAAAAAGAGAAAAAGACAGGGCGTATCTACATGCCCTTGGACAAAAATCCGCGTGGGTAGGTGCTCGCGAGCCCGATAGGATTAGGATGACGCAGAGCTGATCCAGTGCCTTCAGCACCGGGCCATTCCCAGAAGATTCCAGAAGTCCGCGTAGTCAAAGTTTGACTACGTAGTCACGATCCAGCACGAATCTCAGAACCTACGCGTAGTCAAGTAAGTGCTTTGGAATCAATTAACGTAGTCACGTAGTCAGAGTGGGTGAATAGGGGGTCTATAAAAAGACTAACTCATTGGAATTGTAGGGACTGGATCAAATTAGTATTTGCAGCGTAGGTTTCTAAATTCGATTACCCTCTGTCCCATAAAGAGATGACTACGCGAGGTTTCAATGCGGCGCTGGGCCTGCTGAATCAGATGAATGATTGAGTACAACGCGCCGTACCGGACTGCCATGGTCGATAACCAGCTTGAGCCTTCAGAAGCGCCCTCAGCAACGATTCCCAGTTCTCAACGTAAATACCCCCGGCGCTCGCGATCGGCAGCGAGAGTCCTCGCTCTACGGCAGGAGATGGTGCTCGGGGATCAGGCGGCGCGAGAACCGCGACGTCAGCCTAAGTGCATCGCGTAGTGGCGGCCGCGTTTCCGTCGCTCTAGCACGGTCGGTTATCATTCCGCGCTGGTTCAAAAAAAAAAGAAAATTGATGGCACTGCTGTGGACAGTAGAGAGACGCACTCTAAGGAGCGATCCCAACCTGTAGTGTGAATACCGCTTGCGATCATCTTCGGGACTTAGCGCGCCCTGGAAGGACCTAGAGTATGTATTCAGACTTGATCGCAGACTGTGCGTACGCGCAGCTCGATTATTTAGCAACTGGGCTCACAAACTAAGTTTGGCTTAGTCGGTCTTTTCAAGCCTCGGACTCGCTCTCGTGATCTCGAGCAAAACGAACGAATTGGTGATCGAACCAGCGAATGGAGCCACCCTTGGCAGATCTGTCCGGGCGGCTTCATGTTATCGAGGTTGAGTTCAGCACTGTTGCTCCACCTCTTTGATGAGCCCACTCACTTTCCGATCTGTCTGAATCAGATGTTTTCGACGAAGAAGATACCAGAGGCTGCCCCAAGCGCCAGAAGCAGACCACGGCAATTGCGAGGCGTCTCACAATTCCATGCTAGCCCTGTTTGGACGCGGGTATCCTCTCCGCAACCTGCCTGACAGCGGCGTTAGTAGCTGAGCGGGATATCGAAGCGCAGAATCTGGCCTGCACCCGGCGCGGCCGCTCCGAAATTAGATATGTATAGCGCGCCGTCCGGTCCGAAGGTCATTCCGGTAGGCACGGATAAGCCGGTAATTACCTCCTCAATCTCCCCGGACCCCTTGACCCGCACTACCTTGCCCGCGCCCGGAGCGGGATTACCCGCAGCGTCGGAAAGTTCAAGCGCATAGAGCAATCCGTCCGGCCCGAAATTTACAGCAACCACCGTCGTAAATCCCGCCTTCGAGTGGACAATGTGATAGGTGTGCGGGTCGATTCCGAAGCCGGGTGCAGAGTCGTCTTGGTAGCCGCCCTTTGAAATCGTTTGTACCCGCGCCCACTGCGGATCGATGGGAAACAAATTGAGATTTCCCACATAGAACGAGCCATGCCGTTCTGCTACCGACGTCGGAACAATGTGGCCCTGTGACGCGGAAATGTCGATCACTAGACTAATTTCTCCCCATTTGGAAACCGAAAGCAGTTCGCCATGATTCGGTTCCATTGTGTAGAAGTGATCGTCGAGTGTAATCATGCTGTAAAGAGTTCCATCGGGTTCAAAGTCATCCGGGCTCTCGTACTTCGTTGGATGGGTTTTCAGGTAGTCGCCAATGTCAGCGATGAGACTCCATTTACCCGTGCTTCGATCCACCCGTGCAATTCCGCTGGGGCTGTTCGGGTTTCCATGTGAGCATCCGCCTCCGGCGACCAGCGCGTACAGCGTTCCGTCCAAGAAAGCCACATCAGCAACTCCGATGAAAGCGCCCGCATTCGGCGCCACCGTTGAGGGGAATCCGGAAGCCACTGTGGTTCGCGTGCCGTCCCGGCTGATCTTCGAAATTCTCGCATTGGGTCCTCCGGTGTAGGGCCCCGGCCCGCCCGGGGCTCCCGGTACCTGCTGGCACATACCGGCCGTGCTGTTTGTTCCACCGGTTCCAGCTTCGGCTACGTATAAGTAGCCATCCGGTCCAAATGTGAGACCGCGAGGGCCCTCGAGTCCTACGGCATAAACCGTAAAATTGTCCGGCTGTTGCGCGACGGCGCGTGTTGGAGAGAGGGCCGTCACAACTTCCGCCGCCATGAATATAAACAGTACCGATGTGGGCTTCACTATGAATCCTCCTTGTTTCGATTTTGCAAATTAATTTTGGTGGCCTACTTACTGGCCGGTAACTTAGCAAAATTGGTGCATCCTACGGCCGCTTAAAAAAACAAGTCCAGTTAAATAGTGGGTACTTACCAGCATTGTAAGTTCCACAACGTTCATGGCGTAAAGACCGCTCGCACTGTTATCCGTTTGAATTTTCCCTCGCGCATGAAGCTGGCTTTTCTATAGATAACGTGGCGCCTTTAGTCACAAGATTGCGCCGTCGGAAATGCGTCGTAGAAAAGTAGGAATCGCGCTTTTTTATTAACGAGTGACCTTCGCAGCCACGATCACGCTATCGGCCTTTGTTGTATTCATTGCCATTCGCTCCTCTGCGTGGCTCGCAGGAAACTCTCGACCGACGTCACTTCCGGCCACCCAGACCTGGTACAGGAAGTACACGCCTCCACGTTCATGAAATACGAGCTTGGTTTTATCTGCGGGTTGGGTTGCACTGTGCGCAGTAGCGCGGATGAGTATGGGATTTGTGTTGGCTCGGGGCTTGACGTACATCGAGTCATTGCCTGCCGCGATCGTCTTAATGGCATATTCCCCTGCCGGGTAAGTCTGATCGCCGACCATAAAGGCGAAAGGAACCGTTGCCTGGACGTTCACCTCTTGTGCGTGCCCGGCGGAGCAGAAGACCATCGCAGCGACGGCCAGTAGTATGGAACGGAAAAAGTTGATTTTCATTGGGGGCACCTCCTCTGGTGCACCGCGAGAATCAAATTTTCGCCGATTTACATCAATACTTTGGACCCTACAAAAATGTCAGAAATACCTCACCTCACAAGCCCAACACACTAAAGGGATTAAAACGATAAAACGCAGCGCTAATTCGAGTCCAGGACTCCGACGTCATCAGACGTATGCTATGCTCCCCGGCCAGGAGCACCGACACCATGTCGGCAGAAACTGGATCGCCCGAAATTATCCAATTCGGCCCTTTCAAAGCCAACCTACGGACGAAGGAACTGACAAAGAATGGCACCCGCCTGCGCCTACCAGGTCAATCTTTCCACGTACTAAGGATTTTATTGGAGCGGCAGGGCGACTTGGTCACCCGCGAAGAATTGCAGCAGGCGCTATGGCCAGCCGAAACGTTCGTGGATTTTGACCATGGCCTCAATGCAACTGTTAATCGCTTGCGCGAAGTCCTCGGCGATTCCGCTGAGTCCCCGAAACTCATTGAGACCTTGCCGCGACGCGGATACCGTTTCATCGGCACCATCGTGGAAACCCAGTTGCGCGACACGCATCCCAGCGATACTCAATCGGCCCAGGCGCAAGCAGCGTTATCCGTCGACGAACTCGAGGATAAACCTGCCGCTAAACCGGTCATTTCACTGAGAGGAGTAGCTGCATTGGCTGCTATCTGCGCTGCGCTAGCCGGCTCTTTGTGGCTTAGGTCCATTCCGAGTCCTCCCCGGGTCGTGGGTTACAAACAATTGACCAGAGACCGTCAGTTAAAGAATGCGAATCCCTGTGGAGCACCTTACGAGTTGGCTACAGATGGATCACGAGTCTTTTTCTCGGAGCCAAGTTCCTCAGTGAAGCAAGTGTCTGCCGGCGGCGGCGATGCTATTTCCGTATCTGTCCCATTTCCATGCTTTCGGATATTTGACATTTCTCCGGACAAAACGGAATTGTTAGGGGAGGCCCAGGACGGCAACGAATTCGATCAACCTCTTTGGATTTTGTCTACTTCCGGTGGATTGGCTCGCCGGCTTGGCGGCCTGAGCGGCCACTCCGGAGCGTGGTCTCCGGATGGTAGACGGATTGCCTACGCCACCGGGAATAGCGCGGTTGGTCCGGACACTCTGTATTCAGCGGCGAAGGACGGAACTGACGTTCGAAAACTCCTGGAGATAAAGAGCGGACATGCCGACCCAATCCGATGGTCTCCTGATGGGAAAGTGTTGCGCTTGTTTGTTGTAGACAAATTTTCTACCACTTCTCTGTATGAGGTGGGCGTCAACGGAAACAATTTGCACGCCGTGAAATTATTTTCGAACTCCAACCGCTCACTGCTTGAAGGGAACTGGACGTCTGACGGTAACTACTTTCTTTTTTCTGTTCTGAGAGATGATATGACTGGCAGCGACCTTTTTGCCCTCCGTGAGTCACATTCGCTTTTCGGCGGGCGAGGCGCGAAACCGGTACAGCTCACCACCGAAGCCCTGAGCTTGTGGAGCCCCACTCCCAACCCTAACGGCAAACAACTCTTTGCGATCGGCGGCCGGATACGCGGGGAAGTGGTCCGCTATGACCTGAAGACAAAAAGGCTTGAGCCGTTCCTTTCAGGCATATCCGGGGAACAATTGGATTTCTCAAAAGACGGAAATTGGGTCGCCTACGTGTCCTTTCCCGAATCTGTTCTGTGGCGTAGTCGACTAGATGGTAGCGAGCGGGTGCAACTTACGGATCGCCCCCTAACTGTAGCGCTTCCGCGTTGGTCTCCTGACGGGAAGCGCATCGCTTTCTCCGGCTTACTCCCGGGCGAAACTTGGAAAGCTTATATAGTTGCTCTGCAGGGCGGAAAGCCGGAAATAGTTTCGCAAACCGAGAATGATCAAATGGATCCTACTTGGTCGCCGGATGGCAACTCGCTCATCATCGGCGGAAGATTCGAATCGGGCACTACGCGAATTTCCACTATCGACGTCCGGACCGGCAGCGTAACGCCCATATCGGGCTCGGATGGACTGTTCTCCCCGCGAACCTCTCCGGATGGCCGGTATATTGTGGCCCTGAATTCTCCTGAAGAGACCAAGCTGACATTATTCGATAAACAGACCCAGGAATGGTCGGAACTCATGTATCTGGCGAATGCGACACTTAGCTGGCCTTCTTGGTCGAGTGATAGCAAATCCGTTGTTGTCGCTGATAATTCAGACTTGCGCCATCTGGTCTTCTATCAGATCAGCATTACTGATCACAAGGTCAGGAGATTGGCCGCTATAGAGCTTCCTGAAGGCCTCATTGGAAACTTTAGTGGATGGAGCGAGGTGTCACCCGATGGGTCGCTGCTGTTGCTGCGCGATCTGAGCATTCAGGAGATTTACGCTCTAGATGTCGAGCTGCCTTAGCAACGCCGCATGCTACCGGACGAAGAATCACAATGAATCCGATTGCTGGCCGAGATGTTATCCATTAGGCAAATGTTCACAGGTGTGTTCAGAACAAGATCGGACGCCGGCCCTCTTTTAGTCGAAGTGGTCACGACCGGCTAGGCGGCCGAGGTCGTCAGGGCGGCAGCTGGCTTGAAGAGTGGACGAGCAGGATGGGTGGAGCTCCGACCCGGAGTCGGTCGGCGACGCGTTGCGCTTTGGCGATTTTTCGTTGCAGAGGGCGTGGCCCAGTTCATGGGTGACGGCGGCGAACCTGCGCAGGTCCGCCGCCACTTCGAAACGCGCAGAGCAGCAATCTCAAGGACTAACCTAAAGTGCTGAGGTGAATGTTGATGGACAGTGATTCAGGGCGCGAGAACGCATCGGAATGCTAGAGACACCATACTGAGGCTGTAAGGCGACTCGGCCGTTACCACTAATGCTCGCAACAAAACGTCAGCCTCGCTACCGCGAAAAACAGCCGTCTTCATTAAACCAACCCGGGCGGGTTGGCCATTCCCCGCTAATGCTGGAGTCTACGCTTCGGTTCGGATGTGACGGTCACCTGAACGTGGGCGCCCTTTTTGAGCCTCACATAATCGCCATTCTCGTCAGTCAACGTATTTTCAATACGGAGGTGCCGATACCCTTGGCTGCCTCCGCCAACCGCAATCTGCGCTTCTTCTGGTTGGCTTGGACGTGGAGAGGGGATGATTTTGTGCACTGTTCCGGCCATGGTAGTACTTGGCTCTTCTGGAGTTCGCGTAGTATCGAGCTTCAGTTCGCTTATTCTAGCCGACTTCGCCATGCGCGGTTTCGCCATTTCCATCTCCACGCTAGCGCGTATCTCGTTGTAGGGTTCTTTCTTACTTTTCTTATGCAGCATGCACCCATCATGACATCGGGATGGAAACCGTTTAGTGCTATTTCGCACAGGTGCGAAATATACAACTCTCCCAGCGTGTTCTCAAAATGAGTAACAACTACTTCTTTGAAAGCTCGCCCTTGAAATGGCTTTCAACGTCAGCTCGACTAAGCGGGTTTCCCGCCTTGGTTAATACGACCGAATAGACGACCTCATTACCCGCAAGCTGCGCAGTAATAAACGCACCGTCCACCGGCAATTCTTGATAGAAGAATTTCACTTTTCTGCCGTCTGCAAGCGTTCTGATCCACTCTTCGTCTCGCATCTCGGCGCCTCCGCAGTTCTGGAAAGATTGTCGCAAGTATAGGTTATTCGGTGCGAAATTTGAGGTCAGGAATTACAAAGTCTCGTTTTCGAACTCTACTTCCCACTACATGGCCGTTGGCGCGTGTACGTGGGTCAGGGGATTGAACTATTCGATCGGTTCTCTAAAGGAAAAGCATTCTCGAACAACTGATTGGATTACCGCGCAGCCACGGCGGATCTCCGCAACGATTTCATCTTATTGCTGTGAATACACTTTCCGCTCGGGATCGTGCGGCGGGCCCCGCCGTGGATGCGTGTGAATTCGAACGGCGTCGCGAAAAACCGGGACGCTGGCGCAATCCGAAGTCGTTAGTTAGTCTGTTCTTCGTATGAAAAGAATGATAAACCGGAGTCCAGACTTCGGCATAAGCCGATGCCTGGCAAGGAGTATTCAACGATGAGCGATTCGTTAAACATCTATTTACAAGATCACCTCGCGGGTGCTGCCTAGGCCTCAAATCCACTTAGTGATTGTCCTCTGAATGAGCGCACGTTCCGAAGGGCCGGCCAAGCGGATTCTAAGATATTGCCCTGCGCCCAAGAACAAACCATGGGCGTCGTCACTTCGAAACGCGCAGAGAAGCAATCTCCAGGACCAACGTAAACTGCTGAGGTGAACGTTGATGGACTACGATTCGGGACGTGAGAACGCTTCGAAAGGCTAAAGATGCCATATCGAGGCGGCAGCAACGCTTGTTCGGGATAATTCCATTAGATCGAAAATCGGCGTCAGTCGTCGCTCGCCTCGATTGCTGGGGCGGGCTTCTGCTCAGATGTACGAATCGGCTCCCCTGGAATACTCACATTAGGGCAATGCTGCAGTATCGCGGGAATCAGTTCGCTAAACAGCTTTGTTCTGTCCAACAATGTCTGTGCGCCAAAGCTTTTTGCTAAAGCCTTTGCACTATCGTCGTTCCATATCGATACCGCTAAAACACATTTGGTATTTAGAAGAATTTGAGATTTAACCAACTCTGGCGGATATTCGTGCTTGTCCGGCATGTGGAGGTCGATGAGCAAGACATCGGGTCTTAAGGAAGAAGTTTGCCGCAGGGTTTCAGAGAAGCTCGTTGCTTCACCTACGAACTCCAAGGCGGGTTCTTCCACAAGCAGCCATACGATCGCAACGCGCATAACGTGACTATCATCGGCTAACAGCACTCTAATTGGCATTAGGTTCTTCTGGACGCTCGGGAACACTGGGGTTATAGCAGAGATCTCAAGCTTACGACCATCGATAGTCGCAATGTAGGACAGCCGACGCAAAAACCTCAGGCTTCTTGCAACAATTCTTGAAGGCTCACGATTAGCGTGGCCATGCCCGTGTCCTTGGCAACGACGGCGTCGATGCCGACCGCACGCGCATCAAAACCAACCAGCGCACCGTGCGATGTGAAAAGAACGATAGGGGTTTGAGGAAGTAATTCTTTTAACTTTGGGGGGCCTGAATCCCATTCATACGCGGCATAGACATATCTAGGAGTATGAGGTCAGGCCTGAGTTCTTGAGCCTTTTCGATGGCATCGTAGCCGTCTATGGCTTCGCCGCAAACCTCAAATCCCGATTCACGCTCAAGGACGTTGCGAATTATCTTCCGGATGTGTTCGTGGTCGTCAACGATTAAAATGCACTTTGGCAATTGACACAGGCTTCCTCAGACTGGGTGGTGGACGCTGGCAGCCCACCCATCGTCGTGTACTTTATACCCTTGCACGTGGCACTAACATACCCGTTGCTGGGTACGGGCGCTGAGTGGCCAACGGTCACGCGGGGTAGGGGCGCTGAGTCGCCAACGGTCACGCGGGGTAGGGGCGCTGAGTCGCCAACGGTCACGCGGGGTAGTTGGAAGCGCCCTTCAGAAGAAAATCAAAACAGCCAAGCCTGACGGAGGAAACACGCTGGATGCTGCTTAGTTACCCTCAGTTCAGTCCAGGATGCTTGGTAGGAACAAGCCATGGAGATGTTGTCAGACGGCTTTTTAGGCGAGTTTTGGGAATGAAAGACCCGATACCTGGCATAAGCAGCTGTGCGAAAGGCTCGGCGGCTAAGGGCTTACCGAGATAGTAGCCCTGTACCTCGTCGCAACCGTGCGCCTGAAGAAATGACATCTGTTCTTCTGTTTCCACGCCCTCGCCGACAACCCGTTGCCTGAGACTTTTGGCCATCGTGATAACAGCTCTGACAATGGGGACGTCGTCTGAACCGGAAGTGATGTCACGCACAAATGATTGGTCAATTTTTAAGCAGTCAATCGGAAATCGTCTTAAATAGCTAAGGCTCGAATAACCAGTGCCGAAATCGTCCACGGCGAGCTGTACTCCAATGGACTTCAGAGCGCTGAGCACCGACAGGGTAGAGTCGGCATGCTGCATCAGAACCGTTTCGGTCAGTTCGAGCTCTAGAAAGCTTGGGTTTAAACATGAATCGCCTAAAACGACACGCATATTTTCGAGAAAACCAGCACTCCTAAACTCCAGCGAAGATACATTCACTGCTACGGGTACGCTGCGCAGACCAGACGCAATCCATTCCTGAGTTTGTCTGCAAGCTTCTTTCAACACCCACCGCCCGATTGGCACAATGAGACCGCAGTCCTCCGCGATGGGCAGAAAGTCCAAAGGCGGGATCAGCCCCAAAGCTGGATGCATCCATCGGACCAGAGCTTCCACACCGCTAATATTGCCGGTGGTAAGATTAACCTTAGGTTGGTAATGCAGCACAAATTGGTTGTGCTCCAGGGCATCCCGCAAACCGCCTTCGAGCGATTGGCGTTTCACGGCTCGTAGATTCATTTCTTTTTTGAAAAACTGGTAATTATTGCGGCCCTTTTCCTTGGCCTGATACATCGCGGTGTCAGCATTTTTCATCAAGAGTTCGGCATCCTGCCCATCTTCAGGGTAGGTGCTTAGGCCGATGCTGGCGGTAATATGCAGATCATGCCCATCGATGGCATGG
>Ga0182024_10006143_pt1 | contig 26499 bp, 18 predicted proteins | sample P32metaG_FD_120480 | JGI IMG/M metagenome (GOLD analysis project Ga0182024, IMG submission 120480) | Permafrost microbial communities from Stordalen Mire, Sweden - P3-2 metaG (Illumina Assembly) | ecosystem: Environmental > Terrestrial > Soil > Wetlands > Permafrost | place: Sweden: Stordalen... | reverse complement strand
TCGGAATTCTTGACGATGTTCTGGCCGATGCGGTTCACATACTCCAGCACCACCGGATCGTTGATGAACTTGGTGCTCTTCTCAATCTCCATGGAGTAACTCTTGCCCATCTTGATCTCGGTGTCGACCGAGTACCAGTTCCCCATGCCACGAGCGCCTATGTCGCGGTTGCCCACTGCATTCACATCGTCGATCGAACCTGGCTTCACGTTGATCTTCTGGCTTCCCGGCTCAATCACCTTCTCCGGACTCACGTCCGTCGCCGCGGTGTCGCCACCTACCGGCGTCGTTCCCGGAGCAGGAGTCTTAGACGGGGTTTTGCCAGCCGGACTGTCGCCGCCGACTGGGGTCGCGCCCGGCGTGGGCTGGGCGGATGGAGCGGCAGCGGGGGCATTGCTCCCGGTTTGTGCCGTCCCTTGACCGGTCTGCCCCGTCCCTGGAGAGGATTGCTTCCCGGAATCCGTTGCTGCCGTATCGTCCGTTCCGGGCGTGGTGCCGGGCGCGGACTGAGGCGCCGTTTGTGCCGCAGGAGCGCTTGACGGCGTTGGGGCTGACCCGGCGGACTGTGCACCTGCTCCAGTGGCCACCGTCAGCGCCATAGCTGCCAGTACAACCGGCCTCAGACTGTTTAAAGCTGTCCTCATGACCCCACCTCCAACACCGCCGGCCGAATATGCCGCTTCACTCCACCCTTTAGACGTTAGTATCCTCCTGTTGGGCAACATACGGGAAGAATATTTCGAGAGAGGAGTCGAATTCCGTGTCCAAAGTCACGATGTCGGACGGAAATCCGGCCTCCATGCGCATTGCGCAATCTTCTTGGAGGTTGTCCCCTTCTGAATTAAAGTGGGAGGCACACTCGAGTAGGGAGGGTTCTTGCGCCGGAATGTTCTGATGCTGGTCGCTGTGATCATCGGCTTTGCCCCGCAGGGCTTGGCCCAGCCAGCTCAGCCTTCCCCGCCGCCTCATCACGGACCTCCTTTAGGTGCCCTGTTGCTCCCGCACCATCACCCGCCGCCTGCTCCTCTAAATGCACCGCAATCTCCGGAAGTCACTTTCGATGCCTCCGACCTGGGTTCACCGATGAATCTCGAAAAGGGTTGGCGGGTGGGCATCACGGCCAATGCAGCCGCAGCATCGCCTGGATTTGACGACACCACATGGGCTGTTCGCAACGCAGAAGACGCTTTTGCCGATGTCCCCGATGAGGATCATCCCGCGGGTGCTGACGCCGCCGCCGGGCAGGGCAAACCGCCCGAGGACCACAAAGCGGGGCCGCCTGGCCACCAGAAACCATTTGTCTGGTTTCGGCTGCACATCAAGCTGGCGCCCAACCATGGTCCCCTGGCGTTGCTGGTGGAGTTGCCTGTCTCGCAGAACACCTCCATGTCATTCAGTTCCAACGGACCCGGTGTGGATGTGTTCGCCAACGGCCGCCAGATTCCGCCGGAAGGGCCGCACGGCGACGCTCCGCAGCACTATCAACAGATCTCCCGGATTTATAACCTCAACGTGCCTTCCTCCGAAACCAACCTGATCCTGGTCGTGCGCACCATTTACGTCCCATTCGGCGATACAGCCTATACCTACTTTTTTTCCCGGCGTGCATTGCACCTCGGAAATCGGGAAGACCTGGACCATCGGCTGGAGCTATGGAACACCCATGGCCTATTTGAGAGATTGCCGAGGGTGGTCAACTCCATTCTGCTACTGGTGCTTGCTTTGTTCCTGCTGGTTCTGTACTTCACGCAGAAGGGGCATGTTGAGTATCTCTGGCTCGCCCTTCACGAACTGGTTCAGGCGCCCCTCGGATTTATCGAGCTGGCTGGAAGCTCCGCCCGCCTTGACACCCTCTGGTACGCGGCAACGGTCTTGCAACTGGTTCTCATCTCCGCCTACCTCTACTTCGAATTCTTGATCGCTTTCTTGTCCCTGCGCCGCCGCTGGTACATCTCCACGCTGCGCTACACTGCGCCGGTTCTCGGCGGCGTTGGACCGGTTTTGCTGCTTGTGGGCCACAGCACGGTGATTGGCCTATTGCTGGCCGCAATCATCGTGTTCGCCTTGCTGTGGTTTATTGGTTGGCTCCTGTTCACCTTTCTCACCCTCATTTTCGCTACAGCACGCCGCAACTTTGAGGCAGGGCTGCTGCTCGTTCCACTTGTGCTGGGTATGGTGGGCATTATGGAGCCCATCCTGACCGCTGGAATGAGCGCGATGGGAACCCGCGCCTACCATTCGCCCCTCACCCTTCAGGCCGGCCCTGTTCCGATTCATTTTGCATCCATCGCCGATTTTGTAAGCATTCTGACCATCGTGATTATCATCTTTATCCGCTTCCTGCGCGTGCAGCGGGACCAGGAACGTGCTTCCAGCGAACTGGCCGCGGCGCGCAGTGTGCAGGAACTGATGATTCCCCAGGAGAAGATTCAGACTCCCGGCTTTGAGGTGGATTCCATCTACAATCCCGCCAACGAGGTCGGCGGCGACTTCTTCCATGTTCAGCCCACCGAAGACGGAGGCCTGCTGGTGATCATCGGCGACGTGGCCGGAAAGGGGCTCAAAGCCGCTATGAATGTCTCGATGCTCATGGGCGCGCTTCGCCGCATTCCCGAGCGCAGCCCCGCCAAGATCCTGGAATCTCTTAATCGCGTGCTCACCGGCAGCGAGAGTTTTACGACCTGCCAGGCCGCCTGGTTTGGCGCCAACGGCGAACTGGTGCTGGCGAACGCCGGGCACCTGCCGCCCTATCTCAACAGCCAGGAAGTCCATGTGCTCGGCGGCCTGCCTTTGGGTGTGTTGCCAGAGGTTACCTACGACGAAGTCCGACTCTACCTTCATCCCGGAGACCGCATTCTCCTCATGAGCGATGGAGTGGTTGAAGCGCGACACTCGTCCGGTGAACTCTTCGGCTTCGACCGCGTTCACAACCTGAGCGGCCAAACCGCCTTCTACATTGCCGACGCCGCCAAGGCCTTCGGCCAGGAAGACGACATCACCATCCTGACCGTGCGGCGGTTGGCGCAGGCTATGGCGGCTTGATTAGCCTTCGCGTGGATTCGTAATGGAGAGATCGTCCCGGCGGTAAGACAAAAGCTCCGACCCTGGCGGATGGGGCTCTTGCTTTTTGCGACCAACGGGAGCGGTCTGCCCCACGGCAGGTGGCTGCCCGCATGGCAAATGCCTAGTCGTAATACTCCAGCCCCAGGTGCGTAATCAGATCGGCGCCCACGATGTGCCGCAGTGTGTTTTTCAACTTCATCGACTGAATAAAAAGATCGTGCTCCGGATAAAGCCCGGCAGCAGTCTGCGGCGACTTCAGATAGAAGCTCAGCCACTCCTGAATTCCTCTTGAGCGCAGCTCCGGCGAACGCTTGGCCAGATCAAGAAACAGCACCAGGTCCAGCGCTATAGGCGCGGCCAGAATCGAGTCCCGGCACAGGAAATTCACCTTGACCTGCATCGGGTAACCCAGCCAGCCGAAGATATCGATGTTGTCCCAGGCTTCCTTCTCATCGCCGCGAGGCGGGTAATAGTTGATGCGAATCTTGTGGTAGATATCCTTGTAGAGATCGGGGTAAAGCTCCGGCTGGAAGATATATTCGAGCGATCCCAGCTTGGACTCCTCCTTGGTTTTGAACGATTGCGGCTCATCCAGCACTTCGCCGTCGCGGTTGCCCAGAATGTTGGTGGAAAACCAACCGGAGACACCGATCATGCGCGCCTTGAATGCCGGCGCCAAGACCGTCTTCATGAAGGTCTGTCCGGTCTTGAAATCCTTGCCGCAAATGGGCGCCGCATTTTTCTTTGACAGCTCAATCATCGCTGGGATATCGACAGTGAGATTCGGCGCACCGTTGGCAAAGGGCACTCCCTCGCTCAGCGCCGCATAGGCATAAATCTGCGACGGCGCAATGCCGATGTCATCCGTCTCCAGCCCCTTCTCGAACGTCTCAATGCTCTGGTGTACGGCCGAAGGCTCGAGAAAAATCTCGGTTGACCCAGCCCAGATCATCACTACGCGGTCCACGGTCTTTTTAAAGGCTCGAATGTCGGCGATCAACTGATCGGCCAGATCGCGCTTGTTTTTGCCCTTCTTCACGTGCGTGCCATGCAGGCGCTTCACATAGTACTGGTCGAACACGGCCGGCAGCGGCTTGATCGCCTCCAGATAAGGCTTCAGCTTTTCCAGCGTCTCTTTGTCCAGCACTTTGGCGTGCGCCGCAGACTCGTAGACGTTGTCCTCGAAGATGTCCCAGCCAGTGAACACAACGTCGTTCAGATCAGCCAGCGGAACGAAATCCTTGATCAGCGGTGAGTTATTATCCGTGCGCTTGCCCAGCCGAATGGTTCCCATTTGCGTTAGCGAGCCGATCGGCTTCGCCAGTCCCCGGCGTACCGCTTCCACTCCCGCGATCATCGTCGTAGCCACCGCGCCCAGCCCCACCACCATCACGCCTAGTTTGCCTGTCGCGGGCGAAATCTTACCGGCCGCGGCGGTCTTCTGGACGTCTTGCTCTTCAGTTGACATTCCTTCTCCTAGCCTTGCTTTGCTTCAAATGTTTGCTTGCATCCGATCGAACTCTCAATCATGCAGACCACACAGTTTACGCCCCGCATTCGGTCGCGATTCCCTTTCCAGTTGTCTCACGCTGCATTCGCTTCCCGGGCACGATGCAGATGGCTCCACAAGAACCAGACGACTGCCAGCAGCAGTGCAACCTCGACCGCCAGATGAAAGCGATGGAACCACTCATGGAATCGCGGATCGGTGTCCCACGCCTCACCCAGCCTTTTGCCCGCATAGGTCAGGCAGGAATACCACAACAACGACCCGATCGTGGTGTAGGCATGAAAGCGGAGTCGCGGCATCCTGGCGATGCCCGCCGGAAAGGCGACGAAGGTCTGCACCACCGGCAGCATCCGCCCGACCAGTACCGCGATCGAACCATATTTTTGGAAGAACCCGCTCATGCGATCCAGGTCGTGGTGGCTCATCAAAACCCATCGCCCGTAGCGCTCCACAAGCGGGCGCCCGCCCTTGGCCCCGATCCAGTACGCAATCGCCGAGCCAATATTGCAGCCCACCGCGCCCGCCGCTGCCACCAGCAGCAGATTGAATCGCCCCAGGTACACCAGATAACCGGAAAACGGCAAAATCACTTCGGAAGGGATCGGAATACCGGCCGAGTTCAAGGTCAGCAGCGCAGCTATCCCGGCGTATCCGCCAACGTCAATCACATGGGTGACAAACTGCACCAGAAAGGCAATAATCTTTTCGCTCATGGGCGTTCCCAGTATATAGGGCTGGTACCGGATGCCTTCAAAGCGGGTGCCCCACTCTCGCAGCGTTCTTGTTTTTGCGGCTAGGGTAGGCTGCCACAAACTCTAAAGAAGGCTGCTTTGAGACTAACGACCCTGCTAGCATGAGGGTTGTTTCACCCTGTCATTCGAGGTGTTCCCGTTGAACGAATTCTCTCCCGTCCCGCTCACTTTAGAAGGCTCAAGCCTGTTGCACCAGTTCTTCCGCTTCGACTGGAAATCATGGCGCGCCACTGCGCAGGCCGACCGCGACCGAATCGCGGCTCAGGCAGCCGAAGCTCTTACAGCCCTCGAACGCAAGAGCGCCGACGCGCCTGTCCACTCAGCGCTTTTCTCCCAGCTTGGACACAAAGGCGACCTGATTCTGATTCACTTCCGCGACTCCTTCGAAGCCCTCAATCAAGTCGAGCTCGACCTGGCCCAGACGGAACTCTACGACTACCTCTCGCCTTCGCATTCCTATGTCTCCGTGGTCGAGCTTGGCCTTTACGAGTCCAGCCGCAAGACCTGGGAAGCCGCTTCAGCCAAGGGTCTGGAGCCCAACACGCCGGAGTTTCAGGCCGAGGTGTCCGCCAGCCTTGAACGCGCTTCTGCCGCCATGGCCCCACGCCTCTTCCCTGCCGTGCCTGATGCCAAGTACATTTGCTTCTATCCCATGGACCGCCTCCGTGGAGAGGACAAAAACTGGTACACCGTGCCGTTTGCCGAACGCCAGCGCATGATGCACGAGCACGGCCTGATCGGGCGCCGCTACGGAGATGTGGTGAAGCAGATTATCTCCGGGTCAATTGGAATGGATGATTGGGAATGGGGCGTAGACCTCTTCGCCGAAGACCCAGTGGTGTTCAAGAAGCTAATCTACGAGATGCGTTTCGACCAGGTCAGCGCCGTTTACGCGCTGTTTGGTCAGTTCTACCTTGGTGTGCGGCTGCCCATCGAAAAACTCGGCCGGTGGCTAAGCGGCAACCTATAGCGGATCGTGAGCCCAAAAGAATCATGCCTGTTACAAAGCCATCTCGTAAATCCGACAAGGAGAAGGCGGACAAACCACCGCCTGCGAGACGTTCGCCCAACCCCGATCTGGCCCCCAACCGCATCGCCGCCATCCTCAAAGCCCTCGACGAAGCCTATCCCAACGTCGAATGTGCCCTCGTTCACTCGTCTCCCTGGGAACTGCTGGTAGCCACAATCCTCTCTGCCCAATGCACCGACGTCCGTGTCAATATGGTCACCCCGGAGCTCTTCAAGCGCTTCCCTACTCCGGCGGCAATGTCCAAAACTTCATTGCCGGAACTCGAACCCCTGATCCGTACGACAGGTTTTTTTCACAACAAGGCCAAGTCGATAAAGGGAGCGGCCCAGAAAATCGTTGACGAATTTGGAGGCCAAGTCCCGCAGACATTGGCGGAACTCATCACCATTCCCGGCGCAGCTCGCAAAACCGCGAACGTCGTGCTTGGCGTTTGCTTCGGCAAGGCCGAAGGCGTGGTGGTCGACACTCACGTCTTTCGCATCGCTCAGCGGCTGAACCTGGCGAATGGCGACACACCCCAGAAGGTGGAGCAGGAGCTAATGCGGATCCTGCCGCAAGACCACTGGATCAGTTTCAGCCACCAGATTATTCATCACGGCCGCCAGGTCTGCTTCGCCCGCAAGCCAAAATGCGATCGCTGCTCCCTGGAGCAACTTTGCCACTCGAAAGACAAATCCTGGCAGTCATAGTGCCGTGGGATCATTGAGAATTCCCCTCCGCCGCTGCATGATCGGATTCGTGAACGCACCTCTCAATGTAGTCGCAGAGCATGTGACCACAGAGGATGTGTCCTTCCTGGATGCGCGCCGTTTCCACGGAGGCAATCTGGAGTGTTTCATGGGCGATTCCCGCAATCGCTCCACCGTGCTGGCCGGTGAAAGCTACGGTAAACGCCCCCAGGCCTCGCGCAGCCTCCAGCGCAGTGCAAACGTTCCTGCTATTACCGGAAGTCGAAATACCAACAACCACATCTCCGGCAACACAAAGCGCTTCAACTTGTCTCCGGAAAACATGTTCGAACCCATAATCATTGCCGATCGCCGTAATGACCGAAGTATTGGCCGTCAGTGCGATCGAGGCCAGCCCGTGGCGTTCTAATTGAAATCGCCCAACCAGTTCCGCTGCCATATGCTCCGCTTCGGCCGCACTGCCCCCGTTTCCGCACCACAGAATCTTCTTGCCATTCAAAATTGCATGACTCATTACCAAAGCAATCCTTTCCAAAAGCGGTTGTTGCAGATGCAGGGCCTGAATGACTCTCAGATGTTCTGCAATGGCGTATTCAAAGATTTCCGATGCGTCCGGCATTCTGGCTCCTTGCTCTACATGGTAAGACCGGCACAGGCCCCACTGCTCCGCTCGACAAGTCTGCGGGACAAGCCTATGTGGAGATTGCCCCTGCAAAGCACCGCCAATTCCCTGCCCTCAGTTTTTGCCCCAGCCACCACCGCCGGGCGTTTCGATGCGCACCGTGTCCCCTGCGTCGAGTCGGCGGCTGCATTTTCCAGGTAAGCGCGACTCCTCTCCGCTGCCCGACTTCACGACCCATGCAGCGCCTGCGGCACCATCCCCGCCGCCCTGAAGCCCATAGGGCCGGAATCGTCTGCGCTCGGCAAGCAGCGTCAATTGCACATCGGTCAGCATCTCCACTTCACGGATAAGTCCATCGCCTCCGCGAAACTGCCCAGTGCCGCCGGATCCGTCACGAAAGCCGTAACGCCGTACGCGGAACGGGTAAGCATACTCGAGAGCTTCGATGGGCGTGTTAAGCGAGTTGGTCATGTGCGTCTGCACGCCTGAGATGCCATCGATGCCGGGACGAGCACCCATGCCACCGGCTGCTGTTTCGTAATACGTGAAGGGCTCGCCGGTGCGCGGGTCAACACCCCCGATGGTCAGGTTGCTCATGGTGCCCGCACTGGCGGCCGGAATTCTGTCTGGGATCGCTTTGGCCAGTGCGCGCAGGAGCACATCCACAATGCGTTGCGAGGTCTCCACGTTGCCCCCAGCCACCGCGGCGGGCGGCACCGCATCAACGATGCTTGCGGCAGGCGCAACCAATGTTAGGGGGCGCAGAATTCCTTCGGTAGCCGGCGCGTCCTCCTGAAGCAGGCAGCGCAACACATAAAAACACGCTGAGAGCGTTATGGCGCGTACCGCATTCACACTGCCGGCAACCTGCGGTGAAGAACCGGCAAAGTCCACGCGAATACTTCCTGACGCGGGGTTGAGGTCCAGACGCACGGCAATCTTCCGCGGAACCTCCGTCACGCCATCGTCGTCCATCCAATCCTCGGCGCTGAATTCCCCAGCCGGCATCAGGCGCAACTGGGCTCGAACCAGCCGCTCGGAGTAGTCAAGCAACTCTTCAATCAGTTCGTGAAGCCGGGACTCTCCGTACTTCGCTGCTACTTCAAGAATGCGGCGCTCTCCCACGCGGCAGGACCCGATCTGCGCGTCCAGATCGCCTTCGCGCTCCCTTGGAGTGCGCACATTCAGAAGGATCAGGTCCAGCATCTCGCGATCCACTTCTCCGCCCCGCACAATGCGCACCGGTGGAATCCGGATGCCTTCCTGAAAAATTTCCTCCGCTGGTCCCATCGATCCTGCAAATCTTCCGCCCACATCGGCGTGGTGGGCGCGATTCGACACATAGAATGCCGGCCGCTGACCACCTGGCAGGAAAACCGGCAGCACCATGGTGATATCCGGAAGGTGCGTTCCGCCTGCGTATGGGTCGTTGAGGATGGCAATGTCGCCGGGAACAAAGCGTATGTCGGCAACCGCTGCCTGCACCGACATGGGCATGGAGCCAAGATGCACCGGCATGTGGTCGCCCATGGCAATCACCCGGCCCTGGCCATCGAAGATGGCGCACGAATAGTCGCGCCGCTCCTTGATGTTGGGTGAGAGCGCGGTCCGGCGCAGAGCCGCGCCCATCTCTTCGGCGATAGAGTGCACCGCGCTCTGAAAGATGGCGAGTTCCACCGGATCGCCTGCTTGCGGAATCATGCGAACCCTCCGCCTGCAATGGTTATGACGAGGTTTCCGAATCCATCTACGTAGGCGCTGTCTCCCGGCGCCACAACTGTGGCCGCTGTGTACTCGGTAATCAGTGCGGGGCCGCGAATCGTATCGCCCGGAACGAGTCCATCGCGGCGGTAAATGCGTGAGTTGAGAAAGCGGACCTCGAAGAATATGTCTCGCTCGGCGCAGAAAGCGGCATGGCCATCTCCGGGCACAATCTCCTGTCGCGCGGGGGCGTACGGCTCACCCGCTGCGACCATGCGCAGGCGCAGGTTTACGATCTCAACGGGTCGCGCTGCGTCGGAGAATCCATAACGCAGCTTGTGCAATTGGTGAAAGGCCTCGATAACGCCTTGAGGGGACCGTTCGTCCCAGGAGACGTTCAGGTCGTACCCTTGGCGCGAATAGCGCATATCGACACTCTTCTGCGTCACACCGTGAAGACCCTCCGCCGCAAATTCGGCTTGGCCGCGCGCTTCGAGCTCTGTAAAATAACCGCCCAGTCTGTCCATTGCCTTTCCCGGCAGCATTACGGTTCGCGAGTAATCACGCACTGTGTCGGCAAGCAGGATGCCCACTGCGGAGAGCGCTCCGGGCATAGAAGGAATCAAGACAGTAGGAATGCGCAAAGCTCGGGCCAGTGAGCATGCATGCAATGGCCCGCCTCCACCGAACGCCACCAGCGTAAACTCGCGTGGGTCGTATCCGCGCTCGATAGAGATCACGCGAATTGCCTTTTCCATCCCTGTCTCCACCACTCGAAGAATGCCAGCAGCAAACTCGACGGCTGTTTTGAGTGGCCCCTTTTCCTGGTGCATCGCTCGCTCGGCGCGCTCGCGATCCAGCCGCACTCCCCCGCCCAGAAAGGTCTCCGGGTCCAGGCGGCCGAGCAACAAATTCGCGTCAGTCACCGTCGGCCTGATTCCCCGCCCGAAGCAGATCGGTCCCGGCTCCACGCCTGCCGACTCTGGACCCACGCGCAGCATTCCTCCGGCATCGAATCGCGCGATCGACCCACCGCCGGCTCCGGCGGTATGAATGTCGAGCATGGGCACGCCAATGGGAATCCCGGCTACAACGGATTCTCGTGTGAGCCTGGCGCCGTCCGCTGCCTCATCAGCCAGAAACACATCCGTTGAGGTGCCACCCATGTCGAAGCCGATAATGCGCTCGAATCCCGCCGATTGTGCTACACGGCACGCGCCTACCAATCCGCCGGCCGGCCCCGACAACACCGTACGCACAGGCTCCCTGGCCCCAACGCGTGCCACTATGATGCCGCCCGAGGATTGCATGACGTCGACGCGTGCCCCCGTGTACTGGGTGGTGATCCGCTGTTCCAGTCGATCCAGGTACCGTTCGATCCGAGGCGACAGGTATGCATTGACGACTGTCGTCGATGCCCGCTCATATTCGCGAAACTCCGGCAGAATCCGATGCGACGCGGAAACCGGTATGCCAAGGCTCTGCAACGCCGCTTCGACCCGTTGCTCCGACTCAGGGTTGGCGAACGCGAACAGCAGCGAGATGGCCACTGACTCCGCTCCACTTGCGCGCACCTTTTCAACCAAGTGCGCAAGTTCCTCTTCGGAGGGAGCAAGAAGAATTTCGCCCTCAGCGCTCACGCGTTCCGGAACGCCAAAGCGCATCTCCCTGGGCACCAGGCACACCGGCACCGGAGCGAACCAATCGTAGAGACGGCTGCGGGTCTGGCGGCCAATGGCGATCGTATCTTCAAAGCCCGCCGTCGTAACAAATGCCACGCGCGCACCGGTCCGCTCCAGCATGGCGTTTGTTCCCACCGTAGTGCCGTGGCGCACATTGAGCGCCTGGCTGGAGTTAGTCTGGCTGGCGCCGATCCGATTCAGGCCGTCGAGCACCGCCTGCGAGGGATCGCTCGGTGTGGAAAAAAGCTTAAGCACTTCGAGCTTCCCATCCGACAGGGTCACACAGTCGGTGAAGGTGCCGCCGGTATCGATCGCTATACGCAATTGGCCCCGCTTATTGCCGCCATTCGCCGGCTTCCGCACTTAGCTCGACGGCAACTTGTTTAGCGAATGTTGGCGAGCTGCAGCGCAAAGCCACTGAGACGACGTCTCTGTGATCTTCATGGCTTCATCGCCTTGGAAGAAAAATGCGGCTCGCGTAGTATTGCGAGAAGGTACTGCCCATATCCGCTCTTGATGACCGGCTGGGCAAGAGATTCCAGTTGTTCCGCTTTGATGAAGCCTTGCCTGTATGCGATCTCTTCTGGACAAGCGATGCTCAGGCCCTGGCGACGCTCGATGGTGTGAACAAACAGCCCGGCTTCCAGCAGAGAATCGTGCGTACCGGTGTCCAGCCAGGCCATCCCTCGGCTCATGATCTCGACATTTAGATTCCCTGCTTCCAGGTAGCGCCGATTAAGATCTGTAATCTCCAACTCTCCACGAGCGGATGGCTTCAGTGACGATGCGATACTGGCCACGTCGCGATCGTAGAAATAGAGCCCTGTTACCGCATAGCGTGATTTTGGCGCCTGCGGCTTCTCTTCCAGACTGATAGCCTGTCCGGAGCTGTCGAACTCCACTACCCCATAGCGCTGCGGATCTTCCACTGGGTATGCAAATATCGTCGCGCCTGTCTTCAACTGCGCGGCAGCCTGAAGCTGGCGGGAAAACCCCTGCCCGTAGAAGATGTTGTCTCCCAGAATCAGGGCGCTTGAGTTATCACCAATGAACTCCCTGCCGATGATAAAGGCTTGGGCCAATCCGTCTGGGCTGGGCTGGACGGCATAACCGATGTTGATGCCCCAGCGCTGGCCATCCCCAAGCAATTCGGCAAACCTTCCGGTATCCTGGGGCGTTGAAATAATCAAAATGTCGCGCAAACCTGCCAGCATCAGGGTGCTAAGCGGGTAGTAAATCATCGGCTTGTTATAGACCGGCAGAAGCTGCTTGGAAACAACATGAGTTACTGGATAGAGCCGCGTACCTGACCCTCCCGCAAGAACGATCCCTTTCATAACGCAACTCGCTCCGTATAGTTCCTGGTAATCCATTCCAAATATGCGCCAGTCCTGACACTTTCAATCCAGGCGGCATTGTCGAGATACCAGCAAACGGTCTTCCGCAGCCCTTCTTCAAACTTTGCCGCCGGCTGCCATCCCAATTCGCGAGACAGTTTGGAGGCATCGATGGCATAGCGTCGGTCATGTCCAGGCCGGTCTCCGACATAGGTAATCAGACCCCTGCGTGAACCTCTTGCCTCACGGGGACGCATCTCGTCAACAAGATCGCATATGGTGGTAACTACGTCGATATTCGCGCGCTCACTGTTACCGCCAATGTTATAGGTCTCTCCGGCTCGCCCGTTTTGCAATACTGCTCGAATGGCCGCGCAGTGGTCTTCCACGTAGAGCCAGTCTCGCACGTTCATTCCGTCGCCGTAAACGGGCAATAGCTTCGATTCAAGCGCATTCAGAATCATCAGCGGGATAAGTTTCTCAGGAAATTGAAATGGACCATAGTTATTGGAGCAGTTTGTAGTTATAACGGGAAAGCCCCAGGTGTGATGATAAGCACGCGCCAGGTGGTCTGAAGCCGCTTTCGAGGCCGCATAAGGGCTGTTTGGGGCGTATGCCGTAGTCTCGGAGAAAGGCGGATCATGGGGCTCAAGAGACCCATAAACCTCGTCTGTGGAAACGTGCATAAACCGGAAGGCGCTCTGATCGACTTCGCTCAGGCCGGACCAGTAAGCCTTTGCCTGCTCCAGCAGTACATACGTTCCCTGAACATTCGTTCGAATGAATGCCTCCGGGGAGGCGATGGAGCGGTCCACATGGCTCTCCGCGGCAAAGTGAACAATGGCCCTGGGTTGATGCTTGCGCAGCAAGGCCCCCACAAGCTCGGCGTCGCAGATGTCGCCACGCACCAACAGGTGTCTCGAATCCCCATCCAGCGCGGAAAGATTCTCCGGATTGCCCGCATAGGTCAACAGGTCAAGATTAACAACCGATGATCCCGCGATTCCGATCCAACTCAAAACAAAATTCGAGCCGATAAATCCTGCTCCGCCTGTGACGAGTATGGAATCCTGCATGCGATCTCTCCGACTCATCAGTATAGGTGACGAATCCCCAAATGAGATGCAAGAGAGCCAGACAGCAATTGCAATCTCTACACAGCAGGAAGCTCGCTCTCAGGTCCGTTAAAAAGCGGCTCCGTTCCATCTTGCAATTCATTGTCAACCTGCCTTGCCCGCCTGAGTCTGTAGCTCACAAGACCGCTCATCCCGAGGATGACCTGACCATTCTCACGATCCGGCACTTCGTTGGGCCCCGCCAAGGTAAGACCCCTGGAAACCGGTTCGCAACCGCCGTCGATGCTTCGCCCCGGAAGGAAGTTATACAGAAAAGGAAATTTTTCGATATAGTAAAGATGTCAGCTACGTCCCATTTGAGGCCAGGCCTGCCCGACGGGCCTATTCATGACCAGGGCGATCTCCCATCACGGAGGTCGCCACGCGTTAGTGTATTCCGGCTACGCAATGCATTCTGCAAGCAGAATTTCGTGGAAAAGGTTGCCATGCATACATCGGATTCAGCTCTCCGCACACCGCAGCCACAGGGGCTCTATCATCCACGGAATGAACATGATGCCTGCGGCATGGGACTGGTTGCGAACATTCGCGGCGAAAAGAGCCACGACATCATTCGCAAGGGACTCGAAGTCCTCATCAACCTCACTCATCGCGGCGCGGCGGGCTGCGATCCAGAGACTGGAGACGGTGCCGGAATCCTGATTCAGATTCCGCATGTATTCCTGGCCCGCGAGTGCGGCGAGCTGGGAATTCCGCTCCCGGAACCGGGATCCTACGGCGTGGCCATGGTTTTTTTGCCTGTGGAAAGGCATAGCCGTTTGCAGTGCGAGGGGGTATTTGAACGGATTGCGAAAGAAGAGGGACTGGCCGTGCTGGGCTGGCGCGATACGCCGGTGAATGGAGACGCGATTGGCCGTGAAGCGCGGGCCTCGCAGCCTTACATTGAACAGTTCTTTGTGGGCCGTCCAAAGGGACTGGACGAAGAGGCTTTTGAGCGCCTGCTCTACCGCGTTCGCCGCCGCACGGAAAACGAAATTGACGCATCCGACATTGAGGACAAGGAGACCTTTTACATCCCTTCGTTCTCCTGTCGCACCATCATCTACAAAGGGCTGATGCTTGCGCCGCAGATTGAGAAGTTTTATATCGAACTGGCAAACCCGCTGGCCACCAGCGCACTCTGCCTGGTTCACCAGCGGTTTTCCACCAACACATTTCCCAGTTGGAAGCTTGCGCACCCGTACCGCTATGTGGCTCACAACGGCGAAATCAACACCATTCGCGGCAATAAGAGTTGGATGATCGCCCGCCAATCGGTGCTGAGCAGCACCCTGCATGACGGCCACATTGACAAACTTTATCCCGTTATCACCGCCGATGGCAGCGACTCCGGTTCGCTGGACAACGCGGTCGAGTTTCTCTATCAATCGGGCCGTTCGCTGCCCCACGTCATGGCGATGCTGATACCCGAAGCCTGGTCCGGCAATCCTGACATGGATGAGGAGAAACGCGCCTTCTACGAGTACCACGCCTCGCTGATGGAGCCATGGGATGGCCCGGCCGCCATCGCATTTACAGACGGCAAAGTCATCGGCGCCACGCTTGACCGCAACGGGCTGCGTCCCGGGCGCTACATCGTGACGAAAGACGACCTTGTGGTTCTTGCGTCCGAGGTCGGCGTTCTCGATGTGCCGGCGGAAGATATTCGCAAAAAGGGCCGCCTGCAGCCCGGCCGCATGTTCCTCGTCGATACCGTCCAGAAGCGCATAATCTCCGACGCCGAAATCAAAAAGCAGTTGGCCTCCCGCCAGCCTTACGCCGCCTGGCTCAAAGAGCAGCAGGTCAGCCTCGAAAGTCTACCTGAGCCTTCGCGCGTCATCGCTTCCAATCACGAGACCCTGCTGCGCCGCCAGCGTGCTTATGGCTACAGCGAAGAAGACTTGAGAATCCTGCTAGGCCCCATGGGCGCGAATGGCGAGGAACCGGTTGGCTCCATGGGCACTGACGTCCCGCTAGCCTGTCTCTCTGACCGCCCGCAGCCGCTCTTCAACTATTTCAAGCAGCTCTTCGCCCAGGTGACCAATCCGCCCATCGATCCCATTCGCGAAGAGCTGGTCATGTCGCTGATCAGCTACATCGGCACCGAGCGCAACATCCTGGACGAAGCGCCCGAGAATTGCCACACGCTCAAGCTGCCGCATCCGATCCTCACCAATCGCGACCTCGAAAAGCTGCGCCGCATCTCTTCCGGCGATTTGCTGGCCACGACACTGCCGGCGCTCTTCCGTGCCGAAGATGGCGAACTTGGCCTCAAGCGCTCTCTCGACGATCTTAGCGCCCGCGCGGCTCATGCCGTGCACTCCGGCTATACCCTGCTCATTCTCTCCGACCGCGGCGTGGATCCAACCTATGCGCCTATCCCAAGCTTGTTGGCCATGGCCGCCGTGCACAACCGGCTGGTGCGCGAGAAGACCCGCACCCAGGTCGCTCTTATTATCGAGAGCGGCGAACCCCGCGAGGTTATGCACTTTGCCCTGCTCATCGGCTACGGCGCCAGCGCCATCAATCCCTATCTGGCCATCGAGACCCTTCATGACCTCAAGAAGCGCGGCCTTCTCCCCGAGAAAGTTACCGCCGAATACGCTGAGAAGAACTTCATCAAGGCCATTAATAAGGGGCTGCTGAAGACCTTCTCGAAGATGGGCATCAGCACCCTGCAAAGCTATCGCGGCGCACAGGTATTTGAAGCTGTTGGTCTGAACAAGACGCTTATCGATGCGTATTTCTCCAACACCGCTTCCCGCATTGAGGGCGTCGGCCTGGATGTGCTGGCTCGCGAGGCGCAACTCAAGCACGCATACGCCTTTCGACCGCTGACGGAATCCGAGACCGACCTGGTCGTTGGCGGCCACTATCAATATCGCGAGGGCGGCGAGTACCACCTTCTCAATCCGGCCACCATTAGCAAACTTCAGCACGCTGTGCGCAATGAAAATCCGGCCACGTTCCAGGAATACACCGATCTGCTCGATGATCAGAACCGCCATCTGTGTACCCTGCGCGGCCTGCTGAAGCTGAAATACGAAGACGAGCCGCTCCCCATTGACGAAGTCGAGCCGGCCAAGGAAATCGTCAAGCGCTTCACGACCGGCGCCATGAGCTTCGGGTCGATTAGTAAAGAGGCGCACGAGACGCTGGCCATCGCCATGAACCGCATCGGCGGCATGTCCAACACCGGCGAGGGCGGCGAAAGCGAAGACCGTTACGAGCGCGACGCCAACGGCGATCTGCGCCGCAGCGCAGTGAAGCAGGTGGCCAGCGGACGCTTCGGCGTGACCGCCAATTACCTGGTTAATGCGGACGAGCTTCAAATCAAGATGGCCCAGGGCGCCAAGCCAGGCGAAGGCGGTCAATTGCCCGGACACAAGGTGGATGACGTCATCGCCAAGATGCGTCACTCGATCGCCGGCGTCGGCCTCATCTCGCCTCCGCCGCACCACGACATTTATTCGATTGAAGATTTGGCGCAGCTCATCTACGACCTGAAGAATGTCAATCCGAAGGCGCGCATCGCCGTCAAGCTGGTCTCTGAGGTCGGCGTCGGCACCGTTGCAGCCGGTGTCTCCAAAGCTCACGCCGATGTCGTTCTTATCTCCGGCGACACAGGCGGCACCGGCGCTGCGCCACTCAGCTCCATCAAGCACGGCGGGCTTCCATGGGAACTCGGCCTGGCTGAAACCCAGCAGGTTTTGCTGCTGAACGATCTGCGCAGCCGAATCAAGGTGCAGACGGACGGCAAGCTGCAAACCGGCCGCGATGTCGTCATTGCTGCCTTGCTTGGTGCCGAAGAATTTGGCTTTGCCACCACGCCGCTGGTCGCCATGGGTTGCATCATGATGCGCAAGTGCCACCTGAACACCTGCTCTGTGGGAATAGCGACGCAAGACCCGGTGCTGCGCGCTCGCTTCACCGGCCAGCCCGAGCATGTGATCAACTTCTTCTTCTTTTTGGCCGAGCAAGTGCGCCAGCACATGGCCAAGCTGGGCTTCCGCACAGTCGATGAAATGGTGGGCCGCGTGGACAAGATCGATGCCGCAATCGCCGACCTGCACTGGAAGGCCAAGGGCATCGATCTCTCCTCCATCCTCTATTCGCCTTCGCTGCCTTCGCGCGTCGCTCGCCGCAAAGTGCAGCCGCAGGATCACGGCCTCGATAAGGCTCTCGATCACGCGCTTATCGCAATAGCGGGCCCCGCACTCGAATCCAAAACTCACGTCACGGGAAGCTTTGCCATTCGCAATGTGCATCGCACCGTAGGCGCTATGCTGGGCGGCGAGATCGCGCGAAAGTATGGCTCCGCAGGGCTGCCGGATGGCACCATTCACTTCAAGTTTGCGGGCTCCGCAGGGCAGAGCTTTGGCGCCTTCGTTCCCTCCGGCGTTACGCTCGAGCTCGAAGGCGACGCCAATGATTACGTCGGCAAAGGTCTCTCTGGCGGCCGCATCATTGCTTATCCGCCCAAGACTTCAAGCTTCCTGCCAGAGGAAAGCATTCTGGTCGGTAACGTGGTCCTCTACGGCGCAACCACAGGGGAAGCATTCCTCAATGGCATCGCCGGCGAGCGCTTTGCCGTCCGGAATTCCGGCGCAACGGCAGTAGTCGAAGGAGTTGGCGACCACGGATGCGAATACATGACCAATGGCACAGTCATCGTGCTCGGGTCAACGGGCCGCAACTTCGCAGCCGGCATGAGCGGCGGCATCGCGTATGTCTACGACGACCAGGGTGACTTTTCAACGCGTCGCTGCAACAAGGCCAGCGTCGATCTTGAACCGCTGGTTGGCGCCGAAGATGTGGACCGCGTGCGGGGTCTGCTTGAACGCCACCGGGACTTGACCGGTAGCCCGCGCGCAGCATGGGTGCTGGAGCACTGGACCGACGCGCAGCCGCGCTTTATCAAGATCTTCCCCCACGAGTACAAACGTGTACTTGGATGCGCGCGCGCCGAAAGCTTCTACAGTTCTCCAACTATTTCGTCGCCTCTGGTGACGGCCGCAGAGGTGCAGCATGGGTAAGGATACCGGCTTTCTTGAGATTCAACGCGAGCAGCCCAAACGCCGCAAGGTTGAAGAGCGGGTAAAGGACTGGTTTGAAATCTACGAACCGTTTCCTGAAGCAAAGCAGCGCGAGCAGGGCGCCCGCTGCATGGACTGCGGCGTTCCCTTCTGCCATACTGGCTGCCCCGTCAATAACCTCATTCCCGATTGGAACGACCTGGCCTACCACGGCCGCTGGGAGGCCGCGGTCCGACGCCTTCACGCGACCAACAACTTCCCTGAGTTCACGGGTCGCATCTGCCCCGCTCCGTGCGAGGCATCGTGTGTGCTGGGCATCGATCAGCCGCCCGTGTCCATTAAGCTCATCGAGCGCTCGATCGTCGAGCGCGGATGGGACGAAGGCTGGATTCATCCCGAACCTCCGGAGTACAACACTGGCAAGCGAGTTGCGGTCGTTGGCAGTGGCCCCGCAGGCCTGGCTGCCGCCCAGCAATTGCGCCGCGCCGGCCACTCCGTCACTGTGTACGAGAAGAACGATCGCATTGGCGGCCTCTTGCGCTATGGCATTCCCAACTTCAAGCTGGAGAAGCAGGTCCTGGATCGCCGCATCGAGCAGATGCGCGCCGAAGGCGTCACCTTCATCACCAGCGCACACGTGGGAGTGAATGTACCCGTTGAAGCCCTTACTGAGCACTACGACGCTGTTCTGCTGGCCGGCGGCGCAGAGCAGCCGCGCAACCTCAACATTCCCGGCCGCGAACTGAAGGGCATCCACTTCGCCATGGAGTTTCTGCCCCAGCAGAATCGCCGTTGCGAAGGCGATGCGGAAGAATCGTTCCTTGCCCATCCCTCGCAGGCAATCAACGCCAAAGGCAAACGCGTAATAATCATAGGCGGCGGCGACACCGGCGCAGACTGCCTCGGCACCACCCACCGCCAGGGCGCGAAAAGCGTTCACCAGTTCGAAATTATGCCCAAGCCGCCCGAGGCGCGCGCTGCCTCAACTCCCTGGCCATTGTGGCCATTGCAGCTACGAGTTGAAGGTGCACATGAAGAAGGCGGCATCCGCGACTGGAGCATCAACAGCATCGAATTCACAGGCGACGAAAATGGCAACGTTAAGCAACTGCACCTGGTCCGCGTTGGTCCTCCGGCGAAGTTCGAGGCCCTCCCAGGCACGGAGTATACGCTCGAAGTCGATCTCGTTCTGCTGGCCATGGGCTTTCTTGGCCCCGTGCGTTCGGGCATGATCGAGCAGTTGGGCCTGGCCATCGATAACCGGGGCAACGTCGCCGCCAACGCCGATTACATGACATCGGTGGACGGCATCTTCGCCGCCGGCGATATGCGGCGCGGCCAGTCGCTCGTCGTCTGGGCCATCTCAGAAGGACGCAAAGCCGCCGCAGCCATCGACAGCTACCTCACCGCAACCGCTGAGTCGCTTCTGCACCGCCATCGCTCGGTGGCCTAGGGGTTAAGCGCCGCGTCACCAATGGCTTACGCCGTCACACCATAGTGGCATTTGAGTCTGGCCCCATGGACTCTATAGTGCCACTAGATGGTGTTCCCGTCTCCTGCGGGTCTTCAGGAACGTCTCTCGCGGCCCTCAAGTGTCTGCAAACTACTTGACAGCGGGACGGGAAACCAGGAGATTCAATCGCACTTTGGTGCCGATAATCTTTGAGCAGTGACATTATCAGGGGGTACACAGTCTTGGATGGCTTGTCGGCTGCAGTCAAATTCCTGGTGGCGGCGGTGGCGTGATGGCGACAACGTCATTGTCCTATCCAGGTCAATCGAGATTCACGTCCACCGACTTCCTTCTGGTGACTTTGTGGGCATGCCTTCTCTTCATGTGCCTGACCATTCCGCACCTGTTGTTCCTGCTCTGGGCGCTCCTTGGCGGCGCGGTCATGATTGCCCGTCACTTCTGGTCGGTGGTATATAAGGGAGAACCTCGCGACGGCAATCTGGTTATAGCAGTAGTCATGCCGTTAGCTGGGCTGCTGTTTGCGTTCATATTTCCATGGGTCAACCGCGCGACCCCTGTCACCTACGACGCACTGTTGGCCAGGTGGGATTTTGGCATGGCCGGCGCAGTGCGAACCTGGACCATGGCCAGGCCGTGGTTGATGCAGCCCGCGGTGGTGGTTTACGAGGCCATGCCCACAGCCATTCTGCTGACCATTCTCATGACGCGGGGATTCGATAAAGCGCGCTTGGTTTGGAGTTACGTGGTAGGTCCGACCCTTGTCATTTTCTGCTATCTGCTGTTTCCGGCCGTCGGCCCCATCCATGTTGGCGATCCCAATGCCCCGCGCAATTGCGTTCCTTCCATGCACCTGACCGCCGCATTATTCTTGTGGGTGAATACCCGCGGCTGGTTGAAATGGGGCACGGCAGCATTCGTTCTCTTCACTGCGCTCGCGACTCTCGCCACCGGTGAGCACTATGTGATTGATCTGGTCGTTGCTCTGCCTTGGACGTGGTTCATAACTGTGCTCGCGGGCTGGCTGGCCAGCAGGCGAATCACTTTGCAACTGGAAAAGTCGACGGCAATTAATTGCCCTGCAAAAGCTCTGCGTGATTAGCGCGGGGGAGACTCCTTGGGTGTCAGCATCTCATAGGGGACAAGAGAGCTTGAGAAATCCGTTCGCAATCGCGGATCGCCAAAGGGGGGAGCATGATCACCCACCACGATGAAGACGGTCGGTCTTGCGGTCGGAACAAGAGCGGTAAGCTGGACGGACTGATGTACTGCCCGAACCAGACGGAACCATGAGCAAAGGGCCGCGGAATCCCGCAGCGCCGGCTCGATGGCGCAGACACCGTCGTCTGGAAGATCCGGATGCTGCGGCACAGGAAGATGTGAATTGAGCGTCACCCAGTAAATGAATTTTGGCTGATCGTGCTGTTCTGACTGAAGCGCGCTTCCAATCCAGCTGGCGATGGAGGCGTCACAAACTCCCGGGAATGCGCCTGGGCAGTCGGGAAGCCCCAGCTTATGTAACTCAGGCCCGAACCAGCTCCGATCGAACCCTAGCCGCGGGTACCAGCTACTGCGATAAAACATCTGTCCGACGAAACCGTGGACGGCGATGTTCTGGTAGCCGCGCGCATGAAAGAAAGCGGGCAGGCAATGCTCCACCAACTCATTCGAGACGTGCAGAATGCCAAAGCCGTCGGTGGAGTGGCAGAGTTCCCGCGCCTCACCAGGCACGGTCAGCCCGGTATAAGGCACGGTGCCAAAGGATATGTTGTATTTGCTCGCAATGCGTGGATCCGCATAAGGCTCGGTGAGTCCCTGAGCGAGATGAGCGTCGAGCGGCAGTCCCCACGACTCCACAACAATCAGCACAACGTTGGGGGATTGGGTTGGCCCATAACGATTGCCGAGGAAGGAGATGATCCGAGAGGAAGCAGACATCATTGGGGCATCGTCAGCGTGGCGCGACCGCGCGTCCCTGCTGTAGGCGTGCACTTCACGCGCTCCGAGAGTAAATGCCGAACTATGCGCCAGCCGATAAGGAGACAGCGTGACATCCTTGCGCCACAAGAAATTCTGCCCGTCGAAGATGTCGATCGCGGTGGGGACGATAAAACAGGCCAGCAGGGCGAACGCAGTTCGCAGACGCTTTTGAGGCGGAGGCTGGATCAGAGCCAGCACGGCGCAGACGAGCATGCCGGCAGTTACGACGGCAATCCCCTCCAGCACGCGCTCCCTGGGCAGCAGAGGCAGATAACGGAGCGACGACAGCAGGTCACCCAGGGAAAACTGATATGTGGTACACACGCTGTCGGCAAAGGCCGCAAGCGATTCCATGCAGAGCAGAACGAGAACCGCGCCTCGCGGCAGGAAAACGCCAAGTGCGCCAATCATCAGGTAATCGAGATTAATGTACCCGTGTGGAGGTGCTCCAAGGCTCCTGGCGGAGATCAATTGCGGCAAATTTGGGAGAATCAGATAGAGTGTGGCAACCGCACAGACGGGCATCTGCCAACCTCGTGCTGCGGGTTCAAACGACAAGGCTAGGCCCGATGCGCGCGATGTCTGCTTTGCCAGCCCTCGCTGCTCACGCAATCCAAGTTCGGGGGTCGGGCTGGCGAGATTACCCATGATGGAGCTTTCCAGACGGCGGTGGGCTACTTCTGAGGAAGAAGTTGTAACACTTTGAGCGCAAGAATTTGGGAGCGAGCCGGAACGGCGCGCGCATTGCGATGTTTCTGATGCACCCTGGTGCAGTTACAAGGCCCACCTTGTGGAGAAACAACTGAAAGACGACATCCTGCTTGAGATATGCAAAACCTCCTCTTCGGTTTTGCATTCCGTTGTCACAGCGAACGTGAACAAATACCTCCGCCATGTTACGCAGACAGTGGCCATGCCTCAACATTCTTGCCCATAGGTGATAGTCTTCGAAACCCGGGCAAGGCTGATAACTTCCCGCGGCCAGCACAGAATCCTTGCGAAACATGGTCGTCATGTGATTCAAGGGGTTTCGAAACTGCGCAAATCGCAGCAGTTCCTGACCCGATGCAGGCAGACTCCGAATGGCGCGCGGCACGTTGGGATTTCCGCCAAACTCCTCGATCGCGCTCCCAACCACATCGACCTTCGGGTTGGAGTCGAGGAATTCTACCTGCCTCTGAAATCTTTTTGGAAAGCAGATATCGTCCGAATCCATACGGGCCACGTATTCTCCCCGGCAATTGAAGAGGCCGGCACGGAGAGCCGACCCCAGGCCAACATGGGTCGGCAAGGCAAGCGACACGATTGGGAGTTCCCTCTTGTAAGCGGCAATGATTGCGTCCAGTGGCTTGCCGAGCGGGCCGTCTTCGACAATCACGATCTCATCGGCGGGAAGAGTCTGCAGTGCAAGGCTTTCCAGACACTGACGCAGATAAGTTGGCGATTCCTTTTGATACACCGACATTAGTACGGTTAAAGGCATCTCTACACCTGGTGTGATCGACTTCACGAAGGACTTGCATAGCCCAATACACAATTCCGCAGTTAGTAGTGAGTTAGTAGTTACCTACTGGACATAAGCCAGCGAGCCGCGCGTCGCAGGCCGCCCGCACGGCGCGGCAAGAAGCTCATCATAAAAATCCTGATATTGCTTCGACATCGCGTGCCCTGAGACCAATTCAAGCGATTTTGGCGGCGGAGACAACACGCGCCGGGCCTTCGCCGCTACCAGCTTGTCCAAGGCATCCGCAATTGCCTCCCGCGTCCCCTCATTGAAGAGAGTTACCTGCCCGGGAAATATCCGCCGGATGTTCTCATGAGCGGCAATCGCGCTTGCGACCACATGAATTCCTGCCGCGCACCCTTCCAGGAGCGCCATTGGAAGCCCCTCGGCGCTGGAGTTCGACACAAGAAAATCAGCGGCCTTCAAGAGATCGGGAACATCCGTACGCTTGCCCAGGAAGACGATGTTTGAAGCCCCTGCCGCAAGCTTTTCGCAAGCGGCTCGCAACGGACCGTCGCCGGCAAAGAAAACCACTGCAGAATAAGCCAGCTTCGAAGCGCGGAATCCGTCGATGACGCCTGCGGGATTCTTCCGCTCGATGAGAGCGCCTGTGTGAAGAACAATGATGGCGTCTGCCGGCCATCCCAACTTCCTGCGCAACGACCGAACCTCTGCAGCATCCCTCGGAGGGACATAGAGATTCAAATTGATCCCGTTGGGGATGACGCGTGCCTCGATCCCCGCATTCAGTGCCGCACTCGCGACACTCTGCGACACCGCAGCCACACCGTCAAAGCTTTTTAACGCAGAGTATTCACACCGCGCCATCAGCGGGCCGGCGACCCTTCCGTAGGCCAGTCGATAGTCGCGAAGCAAATCGCAATGAAGCGTGGAGACTATTGGACACTGGGCTTTGATTTTAGCCGCCAGCATGCTGGCTCGAATGCCGTGGGTATGAACGACATCGGCATTCGCTTCACGAGCAAGTCGGGCAAGTCGTGCCCGGCCGAGCGCGAACGAGCCGGCGCGCGAAAGATTCAGCTGTTCCACGGGAATATTCAGCGACCTCAACTCGTCAATGCAGCTATTGCCCGCCTCAGGAGACAACGTGGCTATGATCGCGCAATACCGCTCGCTGTCAAGGTTCTCGACAATCCCTCTTAAGACATTTATCGGACCGCAGCGATCTGCCGTGGAGACCACATGGACAACGGTTTTGGGCATTTGCTCTCCCTTTTTGCATCCCCACGCACTATGTGCGCGAAGTCTACTGACCTGCTAAAGCCGCGCGGTTCATGGTTCCCTGCCTGGACCATGCCGCAAGAATGCCAAGCACGATATACGGGATGACGCCGATTCTGGTATTGATCAACGCTCCTTGAGTAACCCCGTATAGGAAGGTCACGGCAAGGGCCATAACTGCAAATCGAGAGAACTCTGCGGCATGGCGTCCTGCCCGCTTGGCCAACCTGTACCCCACTGGATAAAATGCGATCAACATTCCAATGCCAACGAGGCCAAATCGATGGAATGTCAATATGAGTTCGCTGTCGACAAACCAGGGAAGGAATGAGCGCGTCGCAACCCCGAAAAGAGGTGCGTTTGTCCATGTGTAGTCAACCAGTACAAAATTGCCGAGCCGGGTGCTTATACTGTCCTCATCCTGCGCATTGCCGGTGGCTATCGAGACGATCATGCTCTGGGTGTAGCCGGCGGCCACCGGACTGATCATGGGCAGTAGAACCGCGGCCAAGGCTACAACCAGGAGCACGAGAACCGCGCTGTATGCCAGGCGCTTGAACTTCTCCGTTGCCGATCCCTTTCTGGTAATCGCCTGAAGCATCAGCAGCAGCGGCAAACTGAAGAGAAGAGTGCGCGTTACTGAAATCAATAGCGCGAAGAAGCTCACCAGTGCGAGCAATCGGCGTCCCATGGCGGATCTGAGCGCTTGACTCAAGAAGAAGCCCAACGCGGCCACATACCCAAGATGGGTGGGCGTATTAAATGTTGCGAAGGGGCGCTGCGCCAGGATCGACACGGGCTCTTCAATCGTCTGCTGATCGCAAAACTGAAGGAAGAACGTCATCAGCGGACCGCCGATGGACAATCGCGCCATGGTCATCTCAAGAACGGCAACGGCCAACAGAATCCCTATCGACACCGAGACCGTCTTGAGAAACGTGTGGAGGGCGACCCTGCAATCCTGCTCCCGGACCAGCCAATACACGAGAAGAAACTTCAGCGGCCGTAGCAGGTCCAGATAGTCCTTCGCGCTCATGGGAACGCGCAACTGGAATGGAGCAATCAAAGAGGAGAGCAGGATCGTGCCCATGAAAAACGCAAGATATACGCTGACTGCATCCGGCCGGGGGATGCGAAAATTGAAGATGAATTTAATGGCCAACAGGGCCCCGGCGGAGAACACAAGGAAATCGTCCAGGCGCATCGGTATGTCGCCAGGGAGCCTGAATGTAGGCGTGAAGAATACGGCGGTAAGAATGGCGACGAGCAACCAATCGGTGCGCAGGGGCCCTTTGGTTCCAGACGGCTGCCAATAGTCATCCAGGCGCAGAACAGCCGCGGAGGCTTGTACGTTCATCTCACGTCACCCAAGGCATGTATTGCCGCGCCGGCTTCGATACCCGCGGGTGAAACGAACGGAGTTGTCCTCTCCAGAGCCATGTACTCGCTCCGCGCTTTCATATAGATCCGCAACGCGGCGGGAAGCCCAACGAATCCAGTCGCTGCAAGGTAGCTGAATGCGGCGCCGGCAACGCCCAGCCTGGGAGCCGTGACGATAGCCAGAAGCAGGGTAATCGATGCGACGGCAAGCGACTGGCCCAGAAACGGCTCTCGCTTGAAGGCGCGCAGCACCGTGGCCAGGCTCTGCACCGCGCAGTTGGCGCCTGCCGCCAGCACCAGTACAGCGAACAACCAAGGAGAAACCATGCGCGCAGCCAGACCTGGAGCCAAGGCAGGCAGCAGCGCAGCCAGTCCGCAGGCGGAG
>Ga0182024_10006142_pt1 | contig 26499 bp, 27 predicted proteins | sample P32metaG_FD_120480 | JGI IMG/M metagenome (GOLD analysis project Ga0182024, IMG submission 120480) | Permafrost microbial communities from Stordalen Mire, Sweden - P3-2 metaG (Illumina Assembly) | ecosystem: Environmental > Terrestrial > Soil > Wetlands > Permafrost | place: Sweden: Stordalen... | reverse complement strand
GCCTCGTTCGGGCTGGTCCTCGACCTCATCGGGTTCGTGCTCCTCCTGATCTTCGTTCTAGTGAGCAGCGTCACCTTGCTAATGCGTCCGGGCACCGTGCCGGACACTGCGGGCTAAATCAAGCAGGCAAGCAGGCGATCCCGAGCCGTGGGCGAGGGCCAGGAGTCCCGGTGAGGCGAGCAGCGCAGGCACGCGACTGCTCGCGCGCGCCCAGCACCGCCCATTGCTAACTGCCGGTCCGGCCGCGGTGCTTGCACCCCGGCCAGCAGCAGGGCCGGCGCTGGCCTTCCTCGAGCTCCTCCTGGGTGCGCCGGATGCGGCGCGCTCGGGTGGTCTCCTGCTTGGCGTCCTCGACCCAGCAGATGAACTCGTTGCGCGCCAAGGGCGTGATGTCCGTCCAGGCATCGAGCGCGGTGGCGTTGGCGATCAGCGCCGTACGCAGGTCCGCGGGGAGTTTGTGCACCACCCCACCGGGCACTCTCTGGCCGCTCACGGCTCGATCGTAGCGAGCCGGGCAGCACGCTCCACGATCCGCTTTAGGACATTGTGGCCCTCCACGGTGCTGCCGAGAGGGGCCCCTGTGAGCAGAAATGAGATGCAGGTCCCCGCCCGGCCGTCCGGTCAGGGCGATTCCTTGATGCTGGATCCGAGTCCGCTGTGCACACGAGCGCGGCCCGAGCAGCCGACGCCACGTATGCGTGCCCCGCTCTTTGGCTGAGCGCTCGCGACGCCGCCGCCGACCGCCTCACAACTCGATCGTCAGGCTCTCGATGTCCTTCGGATAGTCGGTGAGAATCTCGATCCCGTCTGGCGTCACGACCACCGTGTCGGAGTGGCGAAAGCCGCCGACCGTCGGGGAGTAGACGCCAGGCTCGATCGTGAACACCATGCCCGGCTCGACCCGGGTGTGATCCCCGACGTCGAGGAATGGCGGCTCGTGGTTACGCAGCCCAATGGCGTGGCCGACATGCTGCTGCCAGTAGGGCATCAGGTCGTTCGCAGCGAAATAGTCGAGCACGGCCCGGTCCACATCAGCGCACGCGACGCCCGGGCGCAGGCAGTCCAGGGCCACCTGCTGCGCCGCGACCATGTGGTCGAACAGGCGCCGTGCCTCGTCGGCCGGAGGGCCGATGATCATCGTCCGCTCGAGCTCCGCGTTGTAGCCCCAGATCGGCGCGCCGGTTTCCGTGACGAGCACGTCGCCCGGCTCGAACTCGACGTTGTGGGCGATTGCGTGCGCCCAGGCGCTGCGCCGCCCGATCTGCCCCCGGTACCCCACCGACACGCCGTCGGAGGAGGCCTGCTGGCCGCCGAATGCCGAGCCGAGCGCCTCCAACATCTGCAGCGTCGCCTCGTGCCCGGCGCGCAAGCTCGCCTGCGCCTCGGTGGCGCCGGGCCGCGAGTACAACGCCAGCAGCCGATGACCGGCTTCGCACCAGCGGGCGCTCTCGCGGATCAGCGCGATCTCCGCTTCACTCTTGAGCACCATCAGGCTCTCGATGAACGGCGACAGGGCCGCTGTCGTGCCTCCCATCACCTCGCTCAGCGAAGGTCCCGCGTAGCCCAGGATGCCCGGGTAGCCGTCGCTGTCGGCGGCCAGCGCTCCGGTGATGCCCATGTCGCGCAGTACGCGCCCGAGGATCAGCATCGGATGCTCGACTCCCGGGTACTCGGGATAGGACTCGACGCGCTCGAATTCGGTCTCCTCACGGACCCGCTCCACCTCGAACCCGGGCACGAACACCATCATCTCTCCCGAGGCGTTTGCGGCGAACGCGACCGGGCGTTCGGTCGCGAGAAAGCTGAAGCTCGTGAAGTACTGGATGTAGTGCTCATCGAACAGCACACAACCCGTCAGCTTCTGGGCGCGGATCTGCGTAAGCAGCCGTTCGCGCCTGGTGCTCAGCTCCTCCCGAGGGATCCCCGTGACGACAGACGGTTGTGGCTCTCCCGACAAGGCGGCCTCGAAGCTTAGATGTCGGCGCAGCGAATCACCCGACAGGCGGTGGCCCCGGTACGCGGATGTCGCGACGCCGCCGGCTTGCGCGGCAGGTCGGCAATGACGCTTCGTATCTGGCGGTAGCTGCCGCCACCAGCTGATCGCCGCCGATCGCAGGCTAGGTTGCCGCGGCGGGCTTGCGGATCCCCTCGCACACGATCTCGACCATCCGCTGGCAGGCGAGGTCGTCCTGCTTGGAGTGGCACGCGCCGACGATCAGGGCCATCACCTCGCCGGTCGCGACGTCGTCTCGCACGGTGCCAGCAGCCTTTGCTCGCTGGAGCAGCAGATCGATACCGCGCGTCAGCTCGTCGACTCTGTCGGCGCAGGTGGACTTGATGTCGAGCCCGGCTGCGTCCATCGCGTCGAAGAGGTCTTGCTTTGCCGACGCCTGGCGACCGAACTCCCGCAGGAAGGAGAACGCCGCCTCGTCGGGCGCTTCGCTCCCGGCGAGTTGCCTGGTGGTCTCGCAGAGCTCGTCGAGGCGCGCCGCCACGATCGCCTCGAACAGCGCTTCCTTGGTCGGGAAATGGCGGTAAACGGTCCCGACCCCGACGCCGGCCCGCTGGGCCACCGCGTCGATCGGCGCCGACACGCCCTCCGCGGTGAAGGTCGCCTCCGCCGCCTCGAGGATCCGCTCACGGTTCTTCGCGGCGTCAGCGCGCAGCGGTCTCACCGGCGCGGCTTCGCCGTCCGCTCGTGCTTCGGCCTGCATGACGTGCTCGCTTCCGGGGTCCGCGATCATCGCCTCGCTCGCAAAATCTGGGTGTTTGACAAACGGAACTCAAGTTCCGTATAGTGTCGACAGAACCGGAACTTCCGCTCCGATTATAGCCTGACCTCGACCAAGGAGCAAGCAGATGGCGACCGACACCCTGACTTCCAAGGCCCCCCAGCCGGCCGACGCACCGGACCCGCGCCGGTGGTGGTCGCTCGCAGTGATCGCGATCGCGCAGCTGATGATCGTGCTCGACGCCTCGGTGGTCATCGTCGCCCTGCCGTCGGCCCAGCACGCGCTGCACATCTCGGTGGCCAACCGGCAATGGGTGCTGAGCGCCTACACGCTTGCCTTCGGCAGCCTGCTGCTGCTCGGCGGACGGATCGCCGACTACGTCGGTCGCCGGCGCTTGTTCGTGATCGGCCTGATCGGCTTCGGCGCAGCGTCTGCGCTCGGCGGGCTCGCCCAGGACCAGGCAATGCTGTTCGCCGCCCGCGCGATCCAGGGAGCTTTCGCTGCGGTGATGGCGCCGGCATCGCTGTCGCTTCTGACAGTCACCTTCACACAGGCGCGCGAGCGCGCCCAGGCGTTCGGCGTCTACGGCGCGGTCGCCGGGGGCGGCGCCGCAATCGGCCTCGTGCTCGGCGGGATGCTCACTCAGTTCGCCTCCTGGCGCTGGACGCTGCTGATCAATGTCCCGATCGCGATCGCCGCGGCCTTCGCCGCGGTCCGCTACATCCGCGAGAGCAAGGCAGAGATCAGGCAGAGCTACGACCTGCCGGGCGCGGCGACCTCCACCGTCGGGTTGTTCCTGCTGGTGTATGGGTTCACTATCGCCAGCACCCACGGCTGGGGCGCGCCGCTCACGCTCGCGCTGCTGATCGGTGCCGTGCTGGCGCTGGTTGCGTTCGTTGTCATCGAGCTGCGCGTCGCCCACCCGCTGCTGCCGCTCCGCGTGGTCCTCGAGCGCAACCGCGGCGGCTCGTTCCTCGCCTCCCTGCTGGTCGGGTGCGCGCTGCTCGGCACCTTCCTGTTCCTCACGTTCTTCCTCCAGCGTACGCTTGGCTACTCGGCGCTGAAGACCGGCTTCGCGTTCCTGCCGTTCTCCGGCGGCATCATCCTCGGCGCCGGCATTGCCAGCCAGCTGCTGCCGCGCATCGGTCCGCGCCTGCCGATGGTCGTCGGCTTGACGCTTGCGGCCGCAGGACTGCTGTGGTTCACCCAGCTCGGCGTGCACAGCAGCTACGCGGCAGGCGTCCTGCCGCCGGAGATCATCGTCAGCCTCGGCATGGGGATGGCCTTCGTCCCGATGAGCAGCACGGCCCTGATCGGCGTGCACGAAAAGGACGCGGGCGTCGCCAGCGCACTCGTCAACGCGACCCAGCAGGTCGGCGGCGCGCTCGGCACGGCGCTGCTAAACACGGTTGCAGCCACCGCGACCGCGGCTTACCTAGCGAGTCATGCGCACTCGCTCGCCGCCACGTCGCTCGGAGACGTCCACGGCTACACGACTGCCTTCAGCGTCAGCGCCCTGCTGATGCTGCTCGCCGCGATCGTTGTCGCCGTCTTCGTGCGGGCATCGCGCGAGGAGGTGCAGTCCGAGCACATCGAATTGGTTGGCGTGGGAGGACTCGACACCGCGGCTACGGCTGGCTAGCTTTCGGCACCGGGCCGGCTGACGTCGAGCGCCGAGCGATCGAGGCGCAGGGTCAACTCGCGCGCGCCGACACCACCGCTTGCCGCCGGTCGACTTGCTGATGGCCGCCATCGCCGAGCGCCATGACGTCGGCGTGCTGCATTGCGACAGTGACTACGACGTCCTGCGGGCGAAGACCGACCTGCGCTTCACGCGCGTATGGCTCGCGCCCCGGGGAAGCATCTGACGCCAGACCCCCCGCCGGCATCGTCGTGCCGACCGACAGCTCGCGCCCTCGCTCATGCGGCTGCGGGCAAACCCCTCAGGCCGGGGCGCGCTCGGCGGAGCTCTGCTGCTTACATACACGGGCGTGACAGCCGATCTCCACGCGGCGCGCGTCGAGGCGCTCGCCGTGGTTGCAGTAGATGTCGCTGCGAATGTCGGCGACGGCCAGACGGTGATCGTCCATGGCTCCCTCCTCGACGCGCCGCTCGTACGCGAGATCGTGCGGGCGGCCTATCGCCGAGGCGCCCATCAGGTCGACGTCTTCTGGGACGACCCGCTGGTTCGCAAGATTCGGTTGGAGGAAGTCGCTGACGCGGCGCTTGGCAAGTTCCCTCCCTGGATGCACCAGCTCCCGACGGAGTTGGGGCAGCTCAAGGGGGCAGCGATCTCACTCGTGGGAGATCCAGCGCCCGGAATGTACGACGACATCGACGCAGAGCGGCTCGGGCGCGACGCGATGGTGATTCCCGAGTGGGGACAAGTGGTCGGCGAGCGAACCGTCAACTGGGCAATCGTGCCGTCGCCGACGCTCGCATGGGCGAGGGTTGTTTACCCCGACCTGGATGGTGACGCTGCGCTGGAGCGGCTGTGGGCCGAGATCGAGCGCGTGTGCCGTCTGGATGAGCCTGACCCGGCCGCAGCGTGGCGAGCGCGTTCCGCCGATCTCGCGAGCTCGGCGGAACGCCTGACTCTTGCGCGGCTGGACTCACTGCACTTCGAGGGCGAGGGAACGGATCTGCACGTCGGTCTGCTCCCCGGAGTGCGCTGGATGGGCGGCGGCTTCACGACGGCATGGGGCTGCGAGCACCTTCCCAACCTCCCGACCGAGGAGGTGTTCACGAGCCCCGACCCTGAGCGGACCGAGGGTGTCGTGCGCTCGACCAAGCCTCTGCTCATCGACGGCCGCGCAGTCACGGGTCTGAGGATGCGTTTCGAGCGTGGGCATGCAGTCGAGATCGAGGCTGACAGCGGCGCCGAATTGATCCGCGACCTCGCCGGTCGCGACGAGGGGGCCTCGCGTCTCGGCGAGGTTGCCCTCGTCGACGGCAGCGGGCGGATCGGAGCACTCGACACGATCTTTCGCCACACGCTGCTGGATGAGAACGCGGCGAGCCACATCGCGATCGGACGCGGCTTCCCGTTCCAAGGTGACGACCCGACCTCCGCCGGGCGGATCAACATCAGTGACGTGCACATGGACTTCATGATCGGCGGGCCCGGAATCCGCGTCACGGGCCGCACGCATGACGGCGACGACGTCGTGGTGCTGGCCGAAGACGGAACTTGGGGCTTGCCCTAGGCGTGCGACGCCGCAGTGCCGCTTTCGGTTGCGGTAGGTCGTGTTGTTCGCGCTGGTTGACGACATGTCGGCCATCGATGTATTGTGGGCGCAGTGGAGCTTCGCCCACCGAGCTATTTCGCGCTTGCGGCCCTGATTGACGGCCCGCTTCACGGATACGGGATCGTGCGTCGCGCGGCCGAGCTGTCGGGCGGGCGTGTGCGCCTGTCGACAGGAACGCTTTACGCGCTGCTCGACCGCGCGCTTGCCGAGGCGCTCGTGGTGGCGGGCGACCCCTACGTCGAGGGCGGTCGGCAGCGGCGCGACTACACGCTGACCCCGGCGGGCCGGCTGATCCTCGCCGAGGAGGCGCAGCGGCTTGCCCACGCATCGAAGGCCGTCTCCACGCGGCTTCGAGCGACCGCCGACCCCGTCGTCGCGTGATCCGCGAGCGCATCTGCCGCACGGCGCTGCGGGCCTATCCCAGCGAGGTTCGGGCCGCGCGGGGAGACGAGATGCTCGGCACGCTGCTCGACGTGAGCGCGCGCTCCCACGGCGCGTTCGCCCGCGAGAGCGCGTCGCTTGTGATCGAAGGCCTTCGCGAGCGCGCCGCCGGCACGGCCAAAGCCGGCTCACGTCGGCTGGTCGCCGACGCCTGCGCTCAGGCGGTGGCAATCCTGACAGTGGTCCTGCTGCGAAATGGGGGGCACGCGGCACTGGCCAGCCCCGGCGCCAGCGCGGCCTTGGTTATCACGCTGGTGTTGCTCATGGCCCTGCTGGTCTGCGTCCTGGTCGGCTATGACCGGACCGTTGGCTGCTGCGGGCTCGGGCTGACCGTTGCCGCCCTGATCCTTGCCGACCCGCACGCGCCATTCCGTACACGGTCAGTCACGGTGGCGCTACTGCTCGTGCCGCTCGGGTGTTTCACCGTGATGGCATTCGCGCCTCGTGCGCGAACCCGCGATGCGCGTCGTCTGATCTGGCTGCTGCCTGCGGCTGCACTCGCCGCGGTCATGCCCTACTCGAGCAGCGGAAGCGTGGAGTTCCTCGCAGTCATCTCGGCCGCCGCGATCATCGCGCTCCCGGCCGACCCGCGCTTCGCAATCGCCTGCGGCCTCGCGTGGACCGCGCTCGCGCTGCCCGACGGCACCCTTGCGCTGACGTTCCCCAGGGGCCAATGGATCCCAGCGGTCGCCGGCGCTTTACTCATGTTCACAATCGCCACCACGCGACTGCGCATCATGAGATCTGCGCCGCAACCCTGACCGGCCCCGCTCCGTGGCGTGCTGATCTGCCACCCACGCCGGGGTGGCTCGGGCTCGATCAGCGCTGGCGCGCGTCGCGGTAGATCTTCGCCAGCGACTGGAGCAGCTTCCAACCGATCACGCCGTTGTGCTCCACCAGCGGGCGGAAGTCCCAGAAGGTCACGCCGAAGCAGACGAGGTCGCTGGCGGCGGTAATCGTCGCCGTGCGCGTGCCCTCGTCGATCAGCGCGATCTCACCGAAATAGTCGCCTGTCTTCAGTGTTGCCCGCTCGGAGCCGCCGACGGAGACCGTCGCCTCACCAGAATCGATCACGAAGAACGCGGCCCCTCCGGAACCCTCCTGGATCACGGTGTCGCCCGCGTGAAACCGCCGCTCCTTGAAGAGGCGCGCTATCTGGCCGACCTCATCGACGTCCAGGTCGGCGAAGAGCGGCACACGCTGAAGGGCCTCGATCGGCGCACCTGCCATGACGCGATCTTATTTGCTGGCGCGTAGCGTCGGAGTCGCGAGCAGGCTGCTGGGCACGACCAGCGGGCTACCCCGCGCGGGTGATCGCTCGGCATTGGAGCAGGTAGAGCGCGCCGCCGGCGATCGCCCACTCAATGTCGCGGGCGGGGCCGTACACCTGATCGCAGCGGTCGGCGAGCTGGTTCAGCTCCGCGAGCTGGCTGTCGTCCAGACAGAGCCGCTCCCTGAGCTCAGGCGCAATCTGCTCCTCGACCGTGCCGCCCTGCGGCAGCGTGCGAACCGCGATCTTCTTCAGGCCCGGCGTGCGCTCGAGCACCTCCCCCGAGCTGGCGATCCGGTAGTTGTCTGGGATCACCAGCCCGGCGACGACCGCTTCTCCGAGTCCCCAGCTGGCCTCGATGACGCGTTCGTCAGCGCCGGTGACGGGGTTCTGCGTGAACATCACGCCTGCGCTGTCGGGATCGAGCAAGGCCTGGACGACGACGCCGACGCTGGGACGGGTGAAGAGCCCGACACGCTGGCGGTAGGTGATCGCCGAGTCGGAGTTCGCCGACCACCAGATCTCGCTCAATGCCGCCGTGATGTGCTCCCACGACGGCACGTTGAGCAACGTCAGATGCTGGCCCGCGAAGCTCGCGTCCGCCCCGTCCTCGTCCACCGCCGACGAGCGTACGGCGAGCGGGCCGCCGAGGGGACGCACCGCCGCGACGACCCGTTCGATCTCCTCCTCCTCGCCGGCGGCGACGGCCTCGACGATGTCGCCCGAGAGCGCAACGCCAGGCGGCACGCTGATCCCGTCCCGCTCCGCCTGCCCCAGCCCGACGGCCTTGGAGCCGAACAGCGAGGTGTCGGCCGCCTCGACGAGTGAGACAACCTCCTTCATACGAGCACCGTCACCTCGCCGGCATCGCCGTCTACGCGCACGCGGGTCCCGTCGGCGATGCGCTCGGTTGCCTCGCGAGTCCCGACCACGCCCGGAATGCCGTACTCGCGCGCGACGATCGCCGAGTGCGAGAGCAGACCGCCGCTGTCGGTCACGATGGCTCCGAGCAGCGGCAGCAGAATGTTGAAGGCCTCGCTCGTCGACACGGTCACGAGGACGTCCCCCTTGACGATCCGGTCGAACTCGGTAGGGCCGGAGATCAACCGTGCCACGCCTTCGTAGACGCCCCGGCTCGCCGCCAGTCCGCGCAGCATGTGTTCCTCGTGCTCCTGCTCTGAGCTTCCGAACAGCTCGCCCATCGCGATGCCGGTGGCCTGCATCACCCGCGCTGCGCCCGGCGGCAATCCTGAGGGGTCCGGCGGGGGAGACGGCGGGTCGCCGAGCAGCGCCGGCGCATCCTTCGCACTGTGCGTCGCGCGGTAGGTGGCACGCGCCGCAAGCTCATCCGCGGAGGGCCCGTCGGTGCCCAGCAGCAGCGCGCGCATCTCCTCGAAGCCGGCGTCGATGAGATGCACGGCCTCGTGGATGCGCTCCCTCGCGGCGAGCCTGCGCCCGCCGGCCAGCACGGCCCGCCGCATGAGCCCCGAGGCCCAGATGTCGCTGAATACGCCGCGCTCGTCGCGGATCCGGTAGGTCAGCCGCGCCTCGCCGAGCAGCTCGTCGAACTGCGCTTGGTGCTCCTGCGGGACCTTGCTGCGGACGTCCGCGATGCGCTGCTCGACATCGGACTCCTCGGCGTCTCCAGCGGCGACCGCGACGCGGATCGACCGCAGCAGCACGTCCGGCAGCTCCAGCGCACACGGCCCGCTGATGTCGAAGCCGTCGAGCAGTCGGTAGCCGACCAGATCGAGATATGCCGACACGGCCTTGCCCGCGTCGCCGTCGAGGGCGCGCAGCGCGTCGAGCACCCGGCCGGGGTCGTCGTCGGATGCGAGCAGCTGCTGCGCCTCGGCATCCTCCCCGATCGCCGCGATCAGCTGCTCCAGCTCCGCCGAGGCGCCCGCGGAGGTCGGGGCAGTGCCGCGCATCAGATCGAGCAGCTCCGATGACGGAAGCCCGGTCCAGCTCATGACGTGCGCGAGGAAGTCTCCCGTCGGAACGATTGCCGCTGCCGTGTGGCGCATATGCTGGGCGACCATCGCAATGTGGTGGTCGCGGCAGCGCGTCAGGTACGCGACGAGCTCCTCGTCCGAGAGCCCGTCCGGATCGACCGCCTGAATCTCCCGGTGCATCCTGATCGACGCCGGCTTGATCGTCTCGTCCCATGCGCGAAGCTGCTCCCGCCAGAGCTTGTGCTCAAACAGCTCCTCCGCGCGCGCAAACCGCGCCGGCACCTCCTCCGGCGCCACCGGTCGCACGGAGAGGTACGCAAACCCGTTGATGTACTCGTAGTCGAGCGTGTCGATCAGCATGCCGTAGAAGCTCGTGAAGTCACGCACGCCGCGCTTGAAGGGCTCCGGATGCATCTCGACCCAGTAGCGCGTCACCGGGCGGGGGAAGTGAACCGCTTCGATCTCCCACGATCCGGGTCCGGGCGCCTCGAAGACGAGATCGCTCGCTGCCTCTGTCTCACTCACTTGACGTCCTCCCTCTCGAGGTCCCCCGGCGCACCGAGCGGCTGCCGGCCACGGGATCGTAGTCGCGTCTCAGCCGGCGTGCGTCTTTCGCAGCGAGCGGGATCCGCGGGCCGGGCGAGGGACCTGGTTCGAGCCGAGCGTCGCGATTCGCCGCTATCGCGCGCGCGCTCGACCGCGCGGCGAGCGGTGCCGATCGCCGGCCGCGGGCGAGCCTCACCATGACCAGGTCGGCGAGCTCGCGAGCCTGCTCGCGAATCTCGGGAATCGCAGTCGTCTCATATAGCTCGCCGACGCGCGGCGGCCCCAATGTGAAGGGGCGGCGGCTGGTCGTGCCCGCGCGCGAGCGGAAGGCGCGGTGCGGTCGGCGAACTCGCCGTCCTCATCGCTCGGGCAAGGTCGACATCCGCGAACTCTCGGGCGCACCGCCGTTGTACTGGTCCAGGACCCTGGCCCAATCTGGGCTAGGTCTGATTTATCTGATATTTTCCGATTGGTGTCCCACATGACAGCTACCGAAGCGGCCAGAAGCTTCTCCGAGGTCCTGAACCGGGTCGCCAGCGGCGAGGAGATCGAGCTGACTCGTAGCGGCGCGCCAGTTGCGGTGATCGGGCCGCCTCAAACGCGCCTGATGTCGGCGGCGCGCTTCCGCGAGCTACTGGCAACAGCGCCGAGCCCCGATAAGGACTTCGGTGAGGATCTGCGCCACGTTCGCGCGAGCGTCGGTCCGCCCGGAGATCCGTGGCCGTCCTGATAGATACGGATCTCCTGATCGACCTCGAGCAAGGCAACGACGCCCTCGAACGCCTGCTCGGCGAGGAAGACCGGGCGATCAGTGTGATCACGGTCAGCGAGCTGCTCCACGGAGTCCTCCGCTCGCGCGGCGCGACCCGCGCCCGCCGCCACGCGTTCGTAGAGCACCTCCTCGCCGGTCTTCACGCGATCCCGATCACCGAGCCGGTCGCGCGGATCCACGCGGACATATGGGCAGGACTCGCCGATCGCGGCGAAACGATCGGCGCCCACGACCTCTGGATCGCCGCAACAGCTATGGCACACGGTCTCGCCATCGCAACGCGCAACACCACCCACTTCGACCGCATACCCGGCCTGCGCGTCATCACCACGCCGGCCTGAGCAACAACACCACCGCGTGTTGCGAGCGCGAAGTCTGGCATCGGAGCACGCTGTGGCCAGACTTCTGCCTCTATTGGGTGATCGAGGCCCGGTCGCCCACCCCAGTCGCGTCGGCGATCGGCTCGGTGGCCGCGATCGTGCTGGCGGCCATCACCAGTCCCAGCGTCACGAAAGCCGGCTCGCCGGCGTCGGCTGCGTAGCGCTCGGCGTTGGCGAGCAGCGCGTCGATCCGCTCGAGCGCCGGGCCGACCGAGTCGGGGTCGGGGTCGCGGCAGACCGCGCGCGCGAGTGCAATCCCTGGCAGCGCTCGCGCGGGGTCGGGAGGCGGTCCGGCGCCGACGACCGCTCCGACTGCCGACTGCAGGTAGGCGCCGATCCGCGCGAGCCGCCCGTGCGTCGTGCGCACTGGCCCGATGCGCGGGGGCCGTGCTTGGGCAAGCGGCCGGCGTTGCAGCAGTGCGCTCATCGTCGCGCCGGCCACCGCTTCGCGCTCGCCTTCGTCGAGCCCGGCGTAGGCCGCTATGCGAAGCGTGTGAAACAGGCCCGAAACAGGCCGTCCGTACGGCATGTCAGAGGCAAACACGATGCGCTCTGCCGAGACCCGAGAGAACAGCTCGAGCAGGTCGACGGCCGAGAAGCAAGAGGTGTCGTAGACGACGGTGGGGTGGTCGGCGAGCCGAGTGGCGAACATCCCCTGGTCCGCGATCCCGGCGTGCGCGAGCACCAGGGGCACCTCCGGGTAGCGAAGCGCGAGATCCGCGAGCGCCTCCATCGGCGGCATCCCGCGCCCGGCGTGAATCAGTATCGGCACGCGCGCGTCGCGCGCAACCTCGAAGATGGCTGCCGCGGTCGCGTTACCGAAGCCGAACGACTGTGCCCGCGGGTGCAGCTTGATGCCGCGCGCCCCAAGCGCCAGACAGCGCTCCGCCTCGCCGATCGGGTCATCAGCCGGGTCGAGGCGGCAGTAGGGAAACAGACGCCCGCCGGACTCCCGGGCCCATCGCAGCACCCGGTCGTTGGGTGTCCGGTAGGCCGGGTGGCGCTCGGGATCGTGCAGCGGGAACACGCAAGCACGCGCCGCTGCGCTGACCTGATCGAGGTATCCGATCAGCTGCTCGACGTCGAGCGACTGGCCATCCTCGTCGTGCCCCAGATGTGTGTGGGCGTCGATGACAAGCTCCCGGCGCGGCAGGAGCTGATCCATCTCGTCCGCAAGCGTTGCGTAAGCGGATCCCAGAGACGAAGTCGCCACCTGCCCATCCTTTCATCCCCAAGCCCTGATCGCGCCGCGCTTGGGCGCGAGGCGGCTCAGCGCCGGCGCGGTACAGTCGGCTCATGGCGGTGGTGACGATCCTCGACGACTACCAGTCGGTGGCGCTGAGCAGCGCGGACTGGTCGGAGGTCGCCGAGCGCTTCGAGGTGGAGGCCCTGGCCGAGCACATCGCCGACGTCGACGAGCTGGTGGCTCGGCTGGAGCGCTCGCAGGTGATCGTCGCGATGCGCGAGCGCACGCCGTTCCCGGCGAGCACGCTCACTCGTTTGCCGCAGCTGCGCCTGCTGGTGACCACCGGCATGGTGAACGCGTCGATCGATCTCGCGGCAGCGGCTGCTCAGGCCGTGACCGTCTGCGGTACCGGCGCAGCGGGGAACGCGATGCCCGAGCTGACGCTCGGCATGATCATCGCGCTGCTTCGCAACTTCGCCGCCGAGGACGCCGCGGTGCGCGCCGGGCGCTGGCAGCACACGGTCGGACTGGGCCTCGCCGGGCGCACCCTCGGCGTGCTCGGCCTGGGCCGCCTCGGCACACCGGTGGCACGGCTCGCGCAGGCCTTCGGCATGGACGTGATCGCTTGGAGCCCCAACCTGACGGCGGAGCGCGCAGGCGAGCAGGGCGTTCGGGCCGTGAGCAAGCAGCAGCTGTTCGCCGAAGCCGACGTGGTCACGATTCACATGCCGCTCTCGGAGCGCTCGCGGGGCCTCGTCGGCGCGGGAGAGCTGGCACTGATGCGCCCGAGCTCGTATCTGGTGAACACCTCACGCGGGCCGATCGTCGATGAGCAGGCGCTCGTCGACGCGCTGAGCGAGCGGCGCATCGCGGGCGCCGGGCTCGACGTCTACGACGTCGAGCCGCTCCCCCTTGACCACCCACTGCGCAGCCTGCCGAACACGCTGCTGCTTCCCCACATCGGGTATGTCACCAACGACGCCTATGCGGTCTTCTACGCCGACGCGGTCGCCGACATCCTCGCGTGGGCGGAGGGCTCGCCGGTCCGCGTGCTGTGACCGCGAGATGCGGCGCGGCCATCGCTGTCACCGTCAAGCTCGTGGTCAAGAGCACCCACGAGGGACCGCTCGGCGGCTTGTTGTCCTCATCGCTCTCGACGCAGGCCGGGCTTTGGTTCACGCGCCGTCCTTGACCCGGCTCGCCGTGGCTTGCGCGCGTCCAATCGATCCGGTCGAGGCGCCCGGCTGCGACCCTTCGGCTGAGCGCTCGCGCCCGGCGGCTCAGCGACGGCGGGGCGGGGCGGTCCGCCGCTCGGATGCGGCGCACGCCAAGCACAGCACCACGTCGGGCATCGCCCGAAGCCGAGGCCGCGCGATCGGGCTGGCGCACGCGTCACAGATCCCGTAGCTGCCGTCGTCGAGCTTTGCCAGCGCGCGCTCGGTGCGGGCCAGGCCACGCTCCAGCGACTCGCCCACGCCGATCTCGCTCAGGCGGCTGACCGCCTCGACGGTGCCGTCGCCGATTCGCTTGCCGAACCCCTGCGCGCTGCCGAGCTCCGGGCGCTGAGCCAGCGACGCCACGCGTTCGCGCGTGCGGTCGCGGCGCGCCTCAAGCTCCCGGCGGATCGCCGCGAGGTCGAGGTCGTCGGAAGCGGCAGGCATGTGCGTCTAGCGCGCTGCGGCTCGCGCGCTTGCGAGATCGCGGTCGCATGCCGCTCTCGAGCGCTTCGAGACGCCAACCACCGCGGCGCCCTCAGGCATCGTCCTGCGCCTGCGTCAGCGCGAGGTCGTCGGCGAGCGGCAGGCGGGGCCTGATCCCCAGTCGCGCGAGGTCGCCGTGGTAGGCGCGGACGGCTTCCTCGGCGCCGAGTTCGCCGTCGGCGATCGCTCGCAGGTAGGTGACGAACGTCAGCTGATGCTCGCTGGCCTTGATCTTGCGGCCAAACAGCGCGGCTCGCGCGCCGTGCTTGCGGGCCTCATCCAGGAGATGGAAGGCGTCGTGCGTCGTGCCCGCCGAGCCACCGAGCACGCCCGCCACAAGGTGCGGATCGAAGCTCACAAGCTCCTCCATCGCCCGCGCCCCGTGGTAGGGCAGCTTCAGGAAGAGCGGCCGAGCTGCCTGCGGCACGCCGGCCAGCGCCCGCGTGATCGCGGTGTTCAGGAATCGCCCGACGTCCTGCGGCCGGCGGGCCCCCGGCGCGTTTGGGTCGAAGGCCTCGAGGAAGTGGCGCAGCCCCTGCGGCTCGGCTTCCGCACGGAAGTCCCGGTAGGCCTGCAGCGTCGCACGGTCCAGCGCCGCATCGTTGTTCAGCGTGATCGAATAGAGACAGAGGTCGGCGCCGCCGGCGCCGACGGCCTGCGCGACCGTCGGGGTGCGAAACGGCAACGACGGCTGCTCGGCGTAGGCGCCTCCGGCAACGAGATGAATGTCGGTGCTGTCGTTTGCGCGCACCGCCGGCGTCACCGCCGAGTCTGCGAACAGGCCCTCCGTGACGGTCAGCAGCTCGCTCGTGCTGACGCTCATCAGCATGATGTCGACGAGACCCTGGCGGGCGATCTCGCGAATCTGATCGCGGTAGTCGGCGAGCGAGCGAAGTCGGCCCGTGTCGGCGTCCACGCCCGGCGCATCGAGCCCCCAAGCCACGTCGGCGTCCCTGGCGTCGGCGAGGATGAAGTCGCGAGCGCCAGCCGGATCGGCGTGGATGTGGGCGAGCTTCAGGTCAAGGCTCTTCATGGCGTGCGGCACTGCTTCGAGGCGATCTCCGCGGGGTCGCCGGCGTGGCGCCCCCGAGGCGAGCCGTTGCGAAGCACGGTGGCGAGGCGCCGGGCGCCAGGGGCCGTCAACGCGGCGAGCTTCATCGCACCAGCACCATAGTCCCCGCCGCATCGCGCTCGGCCGCGGTGTCGGCAGGCAGTTCGATCCCGATCGCGTGTCGCGGCCAGCCGGCCGCGATCCGCTCGGCGACCTGTGCCCAGGTCGGGATGCCGCTGGTGGGATCGATCGCCTCGACGCTGCAGGCGCCCACCGCGGTTGCGCTCGTCGCCGCCTCCGACGGGCCCGCGCCGCGCAGCAGCGCCGCCAGCAGCCCGGCGATCGTCGCGTCACCCGAGCCGGTCGTGCCGCTGACCGTGCGCGCCTGAAAGCACGGCGCCAGCAGCTCTCTGTCGAGCCAGGCGTCGGCCTGCAGCCCCAGGCGGCCGCAGAGCGCCTGAATCCGGGGGCCGTCAGCGGTGCTCCGCACGTACAGCCCCTGCTCGCCGAGCTTGATTGCGACAACCGCCGCCCCCATCTGTGTCAGCTGCGTCCCGAGCGTGGTCAGTCGCGCGTAGTCGGCGACCGACGCCAGCGCAGCCCCCGCCTGCAGCCGCCGGTGGGCGGGAGCGTCGAACATGTAAAGCAGCTCGTCGATGCTCGGGGCGAACACGTCCACGAACGGCAGTGCCTGGCGCAGCACCTCGACCCAGTCGACGCGCCCCGCGTCGCTGTCGGGATCGGGCACGCAGAGGTCGAGCGACGTCGCCACGCCCGCGTCGATCACGCGCGCGAACATCGCCCTCAGCTGCGCCCCGCCGTCCGCGTACATGTGCGGCATCAGCGGCGGGTAGCCGAAGTGAAACAGCCGGACCCCGGCGAGGTCGTCGTACGGCACGTCCTGCGCGCAGAAGGTCTGGTTGGCTCCGGAGCAGTGCAGGAAGCTGCGGTCCTCGCCTGGCGCTGCGATCACGATCGTGTAGCTCGTCGGCTCATTCGGGCAGACCTCGATGCCGGCGACGAGGTGCTCGCCGAGCTGTGCCAGCGACTCGATCAATGCTCTTCCGAACACGTCCGCGCCGACCTTGGCGACCATGCCGACGCGAACGCCGAGACGGTGGAGCGCCAAGCCGGTGTTGGCCACCACGCCGCCGGTCGAGAGCACCGCCGGACCGACGACGACCAGCCGCCCAGGCTCGATCTTCAGCGGCCCGTACAGGGTCGGGAACAGATCCAGCGACACGTGACCGGCGACCACGACATCCGCCACGGGGCGAGCAGCCTCCCGTGGTGGGGAACCAGACATCGCCGGGCAGGACTCTACTCCCGCCGGCTCGAGCCAAACCGGACGCGACCGGGGCCGCTGGCCGCAGCCGGCAGTTGCGATGATCACCGCATGCCCGAGTGCGTCGAGCTCACCGTCAAGCAGTATGAGAAGGAGCTGCTGCGCCTGCAGACGGAGCTCGTGTACATGCAGGAATGGATCGTCGCCAACGGCAAGCGGCTGGTCGTGCTGTTCGAGGGGCGCGACACCGCCGGCAAGGACGGGGCGATCAAGCGCATCATCACGTTCCTGAACCCGCGGACCTGCCGCGTCGTCGCGGTCCCGACTCCGTCCGAGCGCGAGCGCAGCCAGTGGTACTTCCAGCGCTACGTAGCCCACCTGCCGGCGGCGGGGGAGATCGTCCTGTTCGATCGCAGCTGGTACAACCGCGCCGGTGTCGAGCGGGTGATGGGCTTCTGCACGGAGGCTGAGTACGAGGAGTTCCTCCGCTTCTGCCCGGCCTTCGAAGAGGCACTGCAGAACGACGGGATCATGCTGGTGAAGTACTGGCTGTCGGTCAGCGATGACGAGCAGGAGCGCCGCTTCAAGAAGCGGCTGTCGGATCCGCGCAAGCGCTGGAAGTTCAGCGCGATCGATCTGCAGGGGCGGGCGCGCTGGGTCGACTACGCCGAGGCGAAGGACCGCATGTTCACCTACACCGATACCGAATCGAGCCCGTGGCACGTGGTGGAGGCCGACGACAAGCGCTCGGCGCGGCTGAACCTGATCAGCCACCTGCTCTCGGTCGTGCCGTACGAGCACCTCGACGCGGTCAAGCCGACGAAGCTTCCGCCGCGCCAGCGCCGTGCGTACGTGCGCCCGCCCAAGCGGCTCGAGCGCGAGGTACCGGCGCGCTACGTCGTGCGTTCGAGCTGAGGCGGACGGCCACCGGGCTTGCGCGGCGCCGCCGCCGGCCGGCGGCCGGACAGCGCCGGCGCGTTCTCCGCAAAGGCGCGGGCGCTCTCCAGCGTCGCGAGCTTGTGCTCTCGCGCTGAGCGCTCGATCGTCTCGGCGGGGGCGCCGGCGGCGATCAGGGCCATCAGCTGCTCGTGCTCCGACACCGACGCCGCCGCGCGGTGGGGGATCTGGACGAACACGGTCCGGCGGATCGCGTCCAGCCGGTGCTCCACTTCGCCCAGCATCCCGACCAGCGCGGCGCTGGGGCAGTGCTCGTAGATCAGCCCGTGAAACTCGTGGTTGAGGCGGCCGAAGCCCAGCGTGTCCAGCGCAGCCGCAGCCGCAGCCATCTCGTCATTGATCTGCCCGAGCCGCGCGAGCGCCGCCGCGCCGAGACACGGCGCAGCAAGCGACGTCGCGTAGCCCTCGAGCACCGCCAGCACCGTCAGCTCCTCGGCGAACCCGGCGGGATCCGTCGGGGTCACCTGGGCGCCGACATTCGGGCGGTGGATCACGACGCCCTCGGCCTCGAGCCGGCGAATCGCCTCGCGCACCGGCAGCCCCGACACCTCGAGCTCCTCCGCCAGCGCATCGATGACGATGCGGTGGCCGGGCGGGAAGGCGCCGCTGGCGATGCGCTCGCGGATCGTCCGGTAGACGAACTCCTGCTTGGTCACGACGAGCGCACGGTTCGGCGCGGCGGCGCGGCGCGGCTGGCTGGCCATGGCTACTGCGCCTCGCTCACGAGCCCGGCGAGCCCGGTCGGCCGTCGACCGAGCGGGCGACGGTCTCGAAGGCGGCCCACTCGGCGAGCTGGCGGCGATGATGCTCGGTCAGCCGCTCGAACGCCGCGTTGCCGAGCGGGTAGCGCAGTGGTGGCGCCGGGAGCTCGACGAGGTCGAGCAGCGCCTGCGCCGCTCGCTTGGGGTCGCCCGCCTCCTCACCCGAGTGGCGCGTCGAGAGGCGATCGAGGTCTGATGCGAACGCGTCCTCGTAGTCGGCGAGCGGTGCAGCGCGCTTGCGACAGGCGTCGCGGAAGCCGGTGCGGAAGTCGCTTGGCTGGAGGATCGTGACGCTGACGCCGAAGGGCGCGGCCTCCAGCGCCAGGCATTCGCTGATCCCCTCGAGCGCGAACTTGCTCGCGCTGTAGGCGCCCACCATCGCGAAGCCGACGCCGCCTGCGGCGGAGGACACGTTCACGATGTGCCCGTGGCGCTGGCGGCGCATCACCGGCAGGACCGCCTGCATCACCCACACCGCGCCGAAGAAGTTTGTCTCCAGCTGCGCGCGCAGCTCCTCCTCGATGAGCTCCTCGACCGCCGCGTGGATCGCGTAGCCGGCGTTGTTCACCGCCACGTCAGGGCGGCCGAATCGCTCCAGCGAGCGCGCGACGACGTCGAAAGCGGCCCGGCTGTCGGTCACGTCCAGCGCCAGCACCAGCGCCTGCTCGCCGGCGTCGGCGGCGAGCTGCTCGAGCGCCGCGCTGTCGCGCGAGGTCGCCACCACCGCGTCGCCCGCGCCCAGCGCCGCGCGCGCGAATTCGAGGCCGAGCCCTCGCGCCGCGCCCGTGATCAACCACACCCTCTCGCTCACTGCTCACCACCAAACCTGATCAGAAAAGGCAAATGAAAAGAGCCACGATAACGCGCGCGGTGGGGGTCCGAGCGCAGGTCGAGTTGCCGGACTGCGTGGTGGAGCTTGCCGCCTCCCATCGTTTTGGGGCGGGCGATAGCCGGGGAACCGCAAGCTCGTCGGCGCGGCCGCGCGCGCCGGCGCCGCGGCGCTCGTGATCGAGGGCGCAAACGGCGTTCACCTGAATCCGCTGGTCATCCGCCAGCGCGCCGCCTGCGGGCGCGTGACCGAGCGCGGCCGCGCCGAACACCGAGACGACCCGTCAGTAGCTCGTGTGCGCGCCGCTCTGGCTGATCGTGCCCACCCGGCGGTGGATCTCGAGCGGGGCGTCGAGCCGTATGGCCCATCGCGCGACGCGGGCACGCCGGCCGGCCGCTTGAAGGCCCACGAGTTGCGTGATAAGATGCTTATCAGCAAGCAACTATGTTGAACGACGAGATGACCACCACGATCGGGACGCCAGTGCAGCGAGCTGAGCAGGCTCCCCTCGACGCCGACTCGACCGACCGCCTGCGCGCCGCGATCGGAAAGCTCTCGCGCCGGCTGCGCCCGACGGTGGCGGCATCCGGCCTCACCCCCTCGCAGGTCTCGGTGCTCTTCACTGTCGCCCGGCGCGGGCCGCTGGGCCTCTCGGAGCTGGCCGAGATCGAGGCGATGAACCCGACGATGGTCTCGCGGATCGTCGTGCAGCTGTGCGAGCTCGGGCTGATCAAGCGCGAGTCGCGGGCCGAGGACCGCCGCGCGGCCACGGTCACGGCGACCGCGTCGGGCCGGCGTGTCCGCGAGCGGGTCCACCGCGAGCGCTCCCGGGCGCTGGGCGAGCATGTGCTGGAGCTCGCCGCGCCCGAGCGCGAGGCGCTGCTCGCCGCGCTGCCGGCGCTCGAGCATCTCGTCGAGCTGGTCGGTGAGCGGTCGCGGTGAGCGCTCGCTTCCTGGAAGCCACGCGCGTCACCTTCCGCGCCCTCTCGATTCCCAACTACCGCCGCTACATCTCCGGCCAGGCGATCTCGCTGGTCGGCACCTGGATGCAGATGACGGCGCAGTCCTGGCTGGTGCTGACGCTGACCGGGTCGAGCACCGCGCTCGGGCTCGTCGTCGCGCTGCAGACGCTGCCGGTGCTGCTGCTGTGCCCCTACGGCGGCGTCATCGCCGACCGCGTCGACAAGCGCAAGGTGATGGTGATCCTGCAGAGCGCGATGGGCGTCCAGGCTCTGGTGCTCGGGCTGCTCACCGTGACCGGCAACGTGAAGGTCTGGGAGATCTGCGTGCTCGCGGTGCTGCTCGGCTTCAACAACGCCTTCGAGAACCCGGCGCGCCAGTCGTTCATGAGCGAGATGGTCGGAGCCGAGCACCTGCGCAACGCAGTCACCCTGAACTCGGTGCTGGTGAACGTCGCCCGCGTGGTCGGGCCGGCGATCGCCGGGATCCTGATCGCCACCGTCGGCGAAGGCGCCTGCTTCCTCGTCAACGCCGCGAGCTTCGTCGCCGTCGTGGCCTCGTTGCTGACACTCGATCGCGCCGCGCTCCACCCGAGCCCGCCGGCGGTGCGCGCCGCCGGCCAGCTGCGCGAGGGCTTCCGCTACATCGCCCGCACGCCCGAGCTCGCCGTCCCGCTCGCGATGATGGCGCTCGTCGGCTGCCTCGCCTACGAGTTCCAGGTGTCGCTGCCGGTGATGGCACGGTCCGGCCTGCACGCGGGCGCTTCGGGCTTCGGTTTCATGACCGCCGCGATGGGGGTCGGTGCGGTTTTCGGCGGCCTGCTCGTGGCCTGGCGCGGCACCACGGGCGTGCGCCCGCTCGTGGTCGCCTCGGCAGCTTTCGGCGTCGCGTTCACCTTCGCGGCACTGGCGCCGAGCCTGGGCGTGGAGCTGGTCGCCCTCGCGCTGGTCGGCTGGGCGAGCATCGCCTTCATGTCGACGGGCAACGCGACGCTCCAGCTGACCGCCGAGCCGATGATGCGCGGGCGCGTGATGTCGCTGTGGTTCGTCGCATTTCAGGGCTCGACGCCGATCGGCGGCCCGATCATCGGCTGGGTGATGGCAGCCGCCGGCGCGCGCGCCGGCCTCGGCGTCGGCGCCGTGACCTGCGTGCTGGTGGCGCTGCTCGGCTTTCTGGCGCTGCGCCGCCCTGCCGAGCGCTCTCGCGCGGCGGCGCTGGCGAGCACGGCGCGGCAGCGCTCGTTCGGCTAAGCGCCGGCGCGCTCAGCTCTCCTCCAGTCGCGGTGCCGCGATCTCCTGGGCGAGGAGCCTGAGCGCCGCCGCGATCGGGATCGCGACGAGAGCGCCGATTATCCCCAGCAGGGCGCCGCCGAGGATCGTCGCGACGACCGTCACCAGACCCGGTACCGCGACCGTGCGTGCCATGATCCGTGGCGTCAGCAGGTAGTCCTCGAAGAAGCGATACGCGAAGTAGAAGATGGCCGTCGCGATGGCCACCGGGAGCGACACCGTCAGCGCGACGAGCGCGACGATGATGCCGCCGACCGTCGAGCCGACGATCGGGATCAGGTCCAGCAGTGCGACGAGCATGCCGAGCAACAGCGCGTAGGGGATCCCCAGCGCGAGCGCCCACCCCCACGTTCCGATTCCCGCGATCGCCGACGTCAGCAGGTTGCCGAGGACGTAGCCGCCGACGCGGTTGAGGATCTCGTCGGTCAGCAGGACCATGCGCGCCCGGCGGCTCCGGGGCGCCAGCTGGTAGATCAGGCGGCGCACGCGCGGGAGGTCGGCGAGCAGGTACACGGAGAGGATCACGACGATCGCGACCGAGGTGACCAGGTCGAGCACGATCTTGCCGACGCCGAGCGCGGTCTTGAAGGAGGTGCTGCCCTTCAGCAGCTTCTGGATGCTGCGGACGATGTGGTACTTGGCGTTGAGCTTGCCGAGCTCGGTGTGCTTGTTGTGCAGGACGTGCAGATAGTGCGGGATGTTGTCCGCGAGGTGGCTGGCCTGGGTGACGAGCACCGGCACGGCGGCGATCAGAAAGGCGATGAAGAGGCCGAGCGCCGCGATCAGCACGACGACCACCGAGGCCCAGCGCGGCAGGCCACGGCGATAGAGCCAGAGCACCGCCGGGTCGAGCCCCACGGCGATGAAGAAGGCGAGCCCGACCAGCACGAGCACCTGCCCGGCGGCGACGACGACGTATGACAGCGCGAAGGCGACGGCGACGCCGAGCGCGCCGAGGAGGCCGACGAAGAAGGGGGAGCTGCGGTCAAACGGCCGACCGCGCCGGCCGTACTCGGCCTCGGGCGAGGCTCCGGCCTCGGCCGCGGCCTCGGCCCGGATCTCGTCGAGGACCTCCTGCGTGGACTCCGGCAGCTCTGCCGAGCCCTCGGTGTCGTCCTCAGCGCTCATCGCGGCTGTGCCTCCCCGGCGCGCGCATCGCAGTCGAACCGCCTGGTCCCGTTGTCACTGTGAATCTGGCGCACGCCGCCGAAACCCCCTGCAGTGGACGGCGCCCAATCTACCCGCGCAGGCGGCGGTCACAGTCGCAATTGGCGGCTTCGCCATCGCACAGGGACGTGTAGAGGCGCTCGAGCCCGCGCGCTACAGTCACGCCAACAAGCCCTCAGTTGAAAGGAAACCCAGCCGTGCCGCCCGCCTATGAAGCCTCATCAGCCTTCGGTACCGATGTTGCGGTCGAGCGCGACTTCCTGCGCCAGGTGTTCGCATGGATGTTCCTCGCGCTCGCCGTGACGACCGGCATCGCGATCTGGTTTCACCAGAGCGACGCGGCGCTGAACTTCTTCGCCCGCCACACCGCGGTCTTCTATATCGCGCTGTTCGGGCAACTCGCGATGGTGGTCGTTCTCAGCCGCGTGCTCAACTCGCAGCGCGTCTCGGTGCGCACCGCGGCCGTGCTCTTCTTCCTCTACGCCGGCCTCACCGGGGTCGTCTTCTCGATCCTGCTCGACGTCTACACGACCGACTCGGTCGTCGGTGCGTTCGCCGGCGCCGCCGGCGTGTTCGGGGGCATGGCGGCGGTTGGCTACACCACCAAGACGGACCTCAGCCGCTTCAGCGGGATTCTCTACGGCGCCCTGATCGGCCTCGTCGTCGCCTCGATCGCATTCGTCTTCACCGGCGGCACCGCCTTCAACCTGGTGCTCGGCTACCTCGGCGTGCTGGTCTTCTCCGGGCTGACCGCCTACGACCTGCAGCGGCTCAAGACGATGCGCCAGCAGGGCTTCGCCAACGCCGAGAGCGCGGAGAAGCTCGCGATCTTCGGAGCACTGCGGCTCTACCTCGACTTCATCAACCTGTTCATCTCGCTGCTGCGGATCTTCGGCGGGGCACGGCGGTAGCACGGCCCGGCGCCTACGTTGCGGTCCTCGGGCCGGGCGACGCCGGCGCTGCTCTGTGCGAGCTCGCGGCCGAGGTGGGGCGGCTGATCGCCCAGGCAGGCGGGGTCGTCGTCTGCGGCGGCCTCGGAGGCGTGATGGAGGCCGCGGCGCGCGGAGCCGCAGAGCAGGGCGGGCTGAGTCTCGGCATCCTGCCCGGCAGCGACCGCGCGCAGGGCAACCCCCACCTGAGCGTTGCACTCGCAAGTGGCCTCGGCGAGCTGCGCAACGGCCTCGTCGTGCGGGCCAGCGACGCCGCGATCGCGATCGGGGGCAGCTGGGGCACGCTCAGCGAGGTCGCGCTCGCGCGCCGGGCCGGCGTCCCCGTGGTGTGGCTGTCGGGATGGTCGGTCGACGGCGGTGACGGCGTGGCGGTTGCCGCCTCGGCGGCGCAGGCGGTCGAGACGATATTCGCTCGGCTGGCGGGCGACGGCTGAGGCGGTTTGGCGTGCGGCCGTGCGGCGCTGCGCCGCGCGACTACGCCGCGGGGTCCTCTCGCAGGCCCGCCAGGAAGGCCTCCGCGAGCACCGCCTCGCGGCTTCGGGTGCGCAGCGACTCCTCATGAGCCTCCGCCAGCGCGGCGTCGAGCAACCGGCGGAGCTCGCGCGGGTCGACCGACTCCAGCAGCGAGGCCGAGCTGAGCCTGACCTCTCCTGGTGAGACCTCGGCGTGGGCGCCCGCGAGCGCGGCGTGCTGCCAGACGGCGGATTTGGCAAACAGCGCCTGGGCGCGGCGTTCCAGCATGATCGGCACCCGCAGCTCCGGCCCTTCCGAGCTCGCGCGAACGCTCGCATCCTCCCAGCGCAGGCACGGCTGCCAGCCCCCTTCGGGCTCGGCGCCGAGGTGTGCGAACGGCCCCCCTGGCCCGCGGCGGCCGCTCGGGCCGGACAGCATGCGGAGCACCTCGTGGCGGATCTTCTCGGAGTCGGCGTCGAAGTCGAGCAGGATGCGGGCGGCGACGCCCTCGTTCTCGCGCACCAGGCCGAGCAGGATGTGCTCGGTGCCGATGTAGTCGTGGCCCAGGCTTAGCGCCTCGCGCAGCGCCAGCTCGAGCACCTTCTTGGCGCGCGGCGTGAACGGGATCTGCCCGGAGGTGACCGCGTCACCCGAGGCGACGATCCGCACGACCTCGCCGCGCGCGCCCTCGAGGGTGAGCCCGAAATGCTCGAGCACGCGCGCCGCGAGCCCCTCCTCCTCGCGCACCAGCCCGAGCAGGATGTGCTCGGTGCCGATGTAGTTGTGCCGCAGCCCGCGCGCCTCCTCCTGCGCTAGCACCACGACCTGCCTGGCTCGCTCGGTGAAGCGCTCGAACACGCGTCCAGTGTGGCACGGCCGCGTGGAAAGCGGCCGGCTCGGCGCGTTGATCGGTTAGCGGGCCCATAACGGGCGTTGAGGAGTCCCTAATGTCGGTGCGCTTGACTACTGGTGCAGGCGACGGCGGCTGACTATAAGTGACACCTTCGAACTGACTGTGCAGGCGAGCGAGCGATGATCTTTCCCGACGAGAACCCCACCCCCACGCAGCCCACAACGCCGGCGCCCCCACCGCCGGACGGCCCGCCGCGCAGCCCGCTGCGGCCGCTGCTCGCCGTTACGGTTCTCGCAGTCGCGCTGGCCGCCTTCGGCGGAGCAGCGCTCTCGCACGTGCTGTGGCCGCCGAGCCCCTCAACGAACTCGGCACAGAACAACAGCGGAAACTCGATCTTTGGCGGCGGCTTCCAGCAGCTGACGCCCAACCAGAACGGCGGCACCGTGCCCTCCGGCGGCACATCCGCCTCCTCGGCGGCCGCCGCGTCGGTCGCCAAGAAGATCGACCCGGGCATCGTCGACATCAACACCGAGACCGACCAGGGCGCAGAACAGGGCGCCGCGGCCGGCACCGGCATGGTCGTCAGCTCAGACGGCGAGGTCATCACCAACAATCACGTGATCAGGGGCGCGACCACGATCTCGGCCACCGACCTCGGCAACGGGCGCACCTATACGGCCCGCGTGGTCGGATACGACCGCCAGCATGACGTCGCCGTGCTGATGCTCGACGGGGCTTCCGGCCTCGCGACGGTTCCGCTCGGGAACTCCGCCGGTGTCCACGTCGGCGCGAGCATCCTCACCTTCGGCAATGCCGGCGGCGTCGGCGGGACGCCGAGCGTCGCCGGCGGCTCCGTCTCCGGCCTCGGACGCTCGATCACCGCCAGCGATCCCTCAGCCCCCGGCGAGTCCGAGCGCCTGCACGGACTGATCGAGATCAACGGCCAGATCCAGCCGGGCGACTCCGGCGGCCCGCTGACCAGCTCGGGGAAGGTCGTTGGCATGGACACGGCCGCCTCCGTCGGCTTCGACTTCCAGTCGGCGAGCGGCGCCGGCTACGCGATCCCGATAGACACCGTGATCACGATCAGCAACCAGATGCTCCGCGGAGACGCGACGAGCACGATCCACATCGGCGCGACCGCGATCATCGGCGTGTACGTGGCGGCCAACACGGCGACCAGCCTCGCCTATTACGGTTGCCCGAGCTCGGAGGCAAGCGAGTCGGGCGTGTTGGTCGCAGCCGCTGCGGTGCCGGGATCGCCGGCCGCGAACCTCGGGCTCGCGCGCTGCGACCTGATCACCAGCGTCGGCGGCATCAAGACGGGCTCGCCGGATGCCCTGCTCAACGTGATGGAGACCCATCACCCCGGTGACAGCGTCTCGCTCGGTTGGCTCGACAGCTCGGGCCGCGCACACACCGTGACGCTCGCGCTCGGCACCGGCACGCCGGACTGAGCCGTCCCGGGCGATCGCGATCCGCGCGGCAACGGCGCGGGTCGCGTCACGGACCACTCCACGCCCGCGCCCCGCGCCCGCCTGCAAGGCAGCGCCGGGGCTTGTGGCCCGCTCAGCGCTCGAAGGCGGCGCGGGCCGCGCGAGAGCCGGCGCCGGCGCGCTCGAGGAAGGAGTAGCTGCCCGTCTCTCGCAGCTCGTTGGCGGCGTCGAGCAGCCCCGCGAGCGCCGCGAAGGCGAAGGCGCTGCCCACCGAGACG
>Ga0182024_10006141_pt1 | contig 26500 bp, 16 predicted proteins | sample P32metaG_FD_120480 | JGI IMG/M metagenome (GOLD analysis project Ga0182024, IMG submission 120480) | Permafrost microbial communities from Stordalen Mire, Sweden - P3-2 metaG (Illumina Assembly) | ecosystem: Environmental > Terrestrial > Soil > Wetlands > Permafrost | place: Sweden: Stordalen... | reverse complement strand
GCCGAATACGGCGGCAAGACCAGCCTGGTGATCGTGGCCACCACGCGTTCCGGGCAGGGCGTGACCAAGCCCACGGGCAGCATCAGCAGTTCGTATGGGGCGTTCGGTTCGGCGACCGCGGGCATCGACCTGGCCTACGGCGGCAAGAACTGGGGCAATTTTGTCGAGGCGGACGGCCTGAATTCGGGGCGATTCCTCGATCCGCCGGAGTTTCAGGTCTTCCACGACAAGGGCAACGAGCAGAATTTCTTCGATCGCATTGACTATACGTTTTCCTCAGCCGATTCGATGCATCTGGACTTTAACTACAGCCGATCGTGGTTCCAGACGCCGAACTCCTTTGACAGCCTGAATGTTCAAAACGTAGTGAGCGACGGCACCAGCGCAAGCCCTGCGTTTGCCAGCGTGGGAGACGCCGACCAACGCTCGAAGATCGGAACCATCAATATTTCGCCCACCTATACGCGCGTGATCAACCTCAACTCGGTCCTCAACGTTGGCGCGTTCGTGCGCAGGGACGAATACAATTACTATCCGAGCGGTAACCCCCTTGCCGATCTAGGTCCCGCAAACCTCCAGACGTCCTCCATTCTGCAGAACCGCTCGTTGACCAATAGCGCCGTCCACTCGGATTACTCATATTCCAAGGGAATCCATACGCTCAAGGCCGGCGTGCAGTACGGGCAGACATTCCTGAGTGAGAACGACAGTCTGGGCATCGTGGATCCGACTTATAGCTTCAGCGCACCGTGTATTGATGCGAACGGCAATCCCTTGCCCGGTTATTCCAATCCCTCCCAATGCCCGGGGGGTGCGGCGGGACAGAATCCGAATTACCTGGCGGTGCTGGCGCCTTATGACATTTCACGCGGCGGAAGCTATTACAACTACGCCGGCCACACAGACGTGAAGGAATTGGGACTCTTTGTCGAGGACCAGATCAAGGTCAGCGACTGGCTATTCAACGTGGGATTGCGGGAGGACGTTTACAACGGACTGACGGACGCCAATCAGACGCAGCCACGCGTAGGCGTTGCGTATAACATCAAGCCGACGACGACCGTGCTGCGTGTTTCCTATGCGCGCACGCTGGAAACGCCATTCAACGAGAACCTGGTGCTATCGAGCGAGGGCTGCACGAATGCCGTGCTGGCGCCACTGCTGAACTGCACCGCAGGCGTGGCGGGAACGCTGCAGCCGGGCTTCCGCAACGAATTTCACGCGGGGCTGCAGCAGGCCTTCGGCAAGCGCGTGGTGGTGAGCGGCGAGTACATCTGGAAGTACACGCACAACGCTTTCGACTTCAGCGTGCTGGGCAACACGCCCATTACCTTCCCCATCGACTGGCATAACTCGAAGATTCCCGGTTATGCGCTGCATGTGAATGTGCCGGAGTACCACCACGTCAGTGCCTACGTGGTGGCGTCTTCCGTGGCGGCGCGGTTCTTCCCGCCGCAGGTTGCCGGCGCCGGCGCCACCGTGGGATCGACTGGACTTCCCTTCCGCATCGACCACGACGAGCGATTCAACCAGGAGACGCACGTGCAGTACACGCTGTCGCGCGGCAAGGCCTTGAGCGGCCTTTGGGGAGGTTTCAACTGGCGCTATGATTCGGGGCAGGTGGCTGGCTCGGTGCCTTGTTACAACCCTCTGTCCAACGATCCGAACAGCGCTTGCGGTGCGACTTCAACCTTGTTGAACGGACAGCCGGCGGTGAACTTGAGCAGCCTGACGGCGGACGAGGAGTTTCAGGCAGGGCTAACCTGCGGCGGAGCGACGGCAACGCCCGGCCACCCATTGCCGGCGGTTTGCCTGGCGTCGGAGTATAGTTCGTCGCTGGTGAAGATTCCCAGCCCCGGCACCGGCGACAACGACCACAACCCGCAGCGCATCCAGCCCCGTGACCTGTTCGACGCATCGCTCGGCAAGGACAACATATTCCATAAAGAGCGCTACAAGGTGAACCTGGACCTGACTGCGATTAATGTAACTGACAAGTACGCCCTGTATAACTTCCTTTCCACGTTCAGCGGCACGCACTATGTAACGCCGCGAGCGCTGACGGCGAAGATCACGTTGAATTTCTAATTGTCCCGCACAGCCCGATTGGGATTCTCCGCGGTGGCCTCGTTTGACTTTGTCATGCCTTCTGCGGAGAATTGCTATCGGGCTGCGCGGGTTTTGTGAGCGCAGCCTTCGCATGATGAGGTTCGTGAGGGAGGAATCGATGAATCGGTCAGCGGGGAGAATTGCGCAAACTGCGGCAGTGGCCGCTCTGTTATTTGCAGCCATCTCATCCATTGGTCACGCTCAGGACGCGGCTCCTCCTCAACCGGCTGGGCCGGTCATAGAGGCCAAGGTCGCGGTGAAGGTGAGCACCAAGACTGCAAAGGTTGGCGACGCGATTGCGGCGAAGACGTTGAGGGAGTACAAACTGCAAGACGGCACTGACATTCCCAAGGGATCTAGGATCGAAGGCAAGGTGGCTACAGTGGAATCAAAAAAGGCAGGAAATGGTAACTCCCTGATGACCTTCAGCCTGGAACAAATTGAGGTGAAGGGCGGCACTGCGATTCCCATCCACGGCCAGGTGGTTGCCATCGGTCCAAGCCTGATGCCCAACGAAAGTCCTGGTGGAAATCCCGCGATGGCCCGCAGCACGAATCCTCAGAGCCAGAGCGGGGCGGGCGCAATGTCACCCAGCCAGGGAAGAGGTTCACAAAATGGCCCGGTCCCGAATGCGGGTTTGGGTTCCTCGGGTGCCAAGGATGAGTACGACATCCCGTTGGGCAGCACAATGGAAGGCGTTGCGCTGGGCCGCCACACGGGTGCCGATTGGACCACGGCACTGCAGGGCGTGAAAACGGATATTAACCTGGATTCCGATTTGGTCATCAAGGTGCAGCTGCAATAGGGAGTCTCGGAGCGAGAGAAAAAGAGCCACTGTGTGCCTTCTTTTTGTTGGGTCGCGTTCTCTATTCGAAGCTGGAGCCGGTTTGTTGTGCCTTCGCGAAGGCACGCCGATAGGACGAATAAACCAAATTGTCGAAGCAGGCGAAGGTGATCTTCTCGACGTTGTCGCTGGAGTTTAATTCGGCGAGCGTTTCGCGCATGGCGATCTCGACGGCAAGATCGACAGGGAAGCGATAAATTCCGCAACTGATGGCGGGGAAAGCCAGGGTGCGCAGTCCGTGCTCGCGCGCCAACGCAAAGCAAGCGCGATAGCAACTGGCAAGAAGTTCGCGCTCGTTGTTATCGCCGCCGTTCCACACCGGACCGACGGTGTGAAGGATGAAACGCGCGGGCAGGCGAAAGCCCTTGGTGAGTTTGGCCTGACCGGCTTTACAGCCGCCAAGCAGCCGGCACGCGTGTAGAAGCTCGGGTCCTGCGGCGCCATGGATCGCGCCGTCCACGCCTCCTCCACCGAGCAGGGAACTGTTGGCCGCGTTGACGATCGCATCTACGGCCAGCGTAGTGATGTCGGTTTGGAGAATTGTGATTCTGTCGCTCATCTGTTCCTCTGCATGTGCCCTCGCAAAAGCGGCGTGGGCTGAGGTGCCAAGTTTTACACTGGAAGCGACGACCGCAAAGTATTGAATACAGATCAAGTATGGTTGCGATTGCCTGATTCGAGACTAGAAGGCCAAATTTTCCGCTTCATTCTATTCCCGAACTCTGCCATACTTGATTGTGCACCCCTGGTACGGCCAATCCAAACAATTCAAAGCGAGGTTGCGGCGATGTCGGCAAAGTATGTCTTTGTGACGGGCGGAGTTGTGTCCAGTTTAGGTAAAGGCCTGGCGGCGGCTTCCATCGGCTGTTTGCTTGAGAGCCGCGGCCTGCGCGTGAACCTGATGAAGTTTGACCCCTACCTCAACGTTGATCCCGGAACCATGTCGCCGTTTCAGCACGGCGAAGTGTTTGTGACTGACGACGGGGCGGAAACGGACCTCGACCTCGGCCACTACGAGCGCTTTACGCACGCACCGCTCTCGCGCGACAACAACCTGACCACCGGGCGCATCTACGAGCAGATCATTTTGAAGGAGCGCCGCGGCGACTACCTGGGCAAGACGGTGCAGGTGATTCCGCACGTGACCAACGAGATCAAGAACGCCATGCGCAAGGTATCGTCGAATGGCGCGGATGTGACGATTGTGGAGATCGGTGGCACGGTGGGCGACATCGAGTCGCTGCCGTTTCTTGAGGCCATTCGCCAGATGCGGCAGGAACTGGGGCGCGAGAATACTGTCTTTGTTCACCTGACGCTGGTGCCGTGGATCGCCGCCGCGCAGGAACTGAAGACCAAGCCGACGCAGCATTCGGTGAAGGAGCTGCTGAGCATCGGGATTCAGGCCGACATTCTGCTCTGCCGCTCGGACCGCAACCTGAGCCGCGAGATCAAGCAGAAGATTGCCGCATTCTGCAACGTTGAAGAGCGCGCCGTGGTGGGCGCTACGACGGTGCCGTCGATCTACGAGGTTCCACTGCGGTTTGCCGAGGAGGGTCTCGACGCGCTGATCCTGAAGTATCTGCACAAGGATGCGCCGGAGGCCGACCTGGCCGCGTGGAAGGACCTGGTCGACCGCTGCTATCACCCGAAAGACGACGTCAATATCGCCATCGTAGGCAAGTATGTGGAGTACGAAGACAGTTACAAGTCGCTGAAGGAAGCACTGACGCACGGAGCGGTATCGCAAAATTTGAAGCTCAATGTTACCTGGATCGAGGCGGAGGGTCTGGAATCGAAGACTCCCGACGACAAGAGTTACGAGGCGCAGTTAGAAGGGTTCGACGGAATACTGGTTCCCGGCGGCTTCGGCAAGCGCGGTATCGAAGGCATGTTAAATGCTATCCGTTATGCGCGCGAAAACAAGGTGCCTTATTTTGGCATTTGTCTTGGAATGCAGACCGCGTGCATCGAGTTTGCGCGGAACGTTTGCGGATTGAAGGACGCCAACTCGAGCGAGTTCGATCCGGCGAGCCAGCACCGCATTATCTATAAACTGCGCGAGCTGCTGGGCGTTGAAGAGATGGGCGGCACCATGCGGCTGGGCGCGTGGACCTGCATTCTGCAGGAGGATTCTTTGGCCGCGAAAGCCTACGGCGGAGCGACGGAGATCAGCGAGCGGCACCGGCACCGGTATGAGTTCAACCGCGAGTATGAAGCGCTGTTGACCGGCGGCGGGTTGCGTATCAGCGGCACGACTCCCGACGCAACTTACGTGGAGATTGTCGAGATCCCGGGCCACCCATTCTTCCTGGGATGCCAGTTCCATCCCGAGTTCAAGTCGAAGCCGCTGGAGCCGCATCCGCTGTTCCGCGAGTTTGTTACGGCGAGTTATCAGAACCGGACGATGCGGAACGTGGCAGAGCACCCAAAAGTGGCCGCTGCTACGGTGTAGCGTGGTCTTGGTTAGATCGAATCGCTCGCAGGAACTTCGGTGTTTAAAATGGGCAACCCGTTCTGGAATCCGTATCAAAGGGGAAAGCTTAAGTTCGCAGCTGCCGGGCTGGTGGCTGCGATTCCGAGCGGCGCGGTGCTTTTTCTCCTTTATCAGGCGTTCGGGCAGCTTCAATCGTGGATGTGGTATGTTTCTGGATTTCTGTTCTACACGATTTTTGTGTTTGGCTATGCCTATATTGGCGACAACTCGACGCTCTTTTCGGAGAAAGACTCCCGCTCGAAAGGCAAGCTCGCCCTCGTCCATCTGAATTATCTCTCGGTTCTGCTTCTTGTCGCTTTGACGGCGGGCTATGCGAAGCCACTTTTGCCAGCCTCGATGGTCACAGGGAGTGGAAAGGAACCCTCGTGGTTCGAGGTGTTTGTGTTCGTAGCAGTTGCGGTCATCTTTTTCGTAGAGGAGAGCTGGCTCTCGGCAAAGGGGAAACAGGTCAAGTCCGGGGACGACGAGGAGAATGCCCGCGCCTAAGCCTCCTTCATTCGTCGGCTCGTGGCTAAGCCAGCAGGACGCTTCCCTCCGTCTTTTCTGCCAAGGCACGGTCGAATGTGACAAGCGTTAGATTTGCTGTCTCGGCAAATGCGGCGAGATACGCATCGGCCCACGTCTTAGGTGACGGTGCATCCGCCAGAGTCAGGTGCTGAAACGACGTATCAAGTTCGGAAGGCTCGGCGTGCAGAAAAGTTCGCCCGCCATCTGTCCACTGGGCATAAATTCCCCAGCATTGCTTTTGCGTGAGCCGAGCACCATGCATGACTGCGTCAGTCGTCAGTAGCCTGAACATCCCGATCTGCGTGTGCCTGCAAAAGACCAGCGAGGTGCTATCGTCCAGCGAGCGAAACCATGCTACGGCCTTCGTATGGTGGCGATGCGCCTCGTATTGCAATGCGATCCAGACGTTGATGTCAGGAAGAAAAGAGGATGTCATCGATTTGCTCATTCGTCAGGTCGAGGGTTCCGGGCCGCGACGATGGAATCAAGGGCAGTACAAACGCCTTCCTGGGGGTAGACCGCTGCTGGCGCGCTAGTTCCACTCCCTCAAGCAAGAGCTTGCGCAAAGTTGTCCCTTCGCGGGCAGCGCAGACTTTCAGTTCGCGGTAGGTTGTATCCGGAATGTCAATCGTGGTGCGCATAAAAACATAATAGCATATTTATGCATTGAGTGGGCGGCCGATTGCCGATGGGCAAGAACTCTTCGGGTAGAATCCTCTGGTGAGCAAGTCATTTGAAATCGGGCCGGTGCGGGTGGGCGGGGGACAACTGTTCCTGATTGCCGGGCCGTGCGTGATTGAGTCCGAGGCGCATGTGCGGCGGATGGCGGAGGCGATTCAGCGCGTCACGGCCGACCTGGGCGTGGCTTACATTTTCAAGGCCAGCTACGACAAGGCGAACCGGACCAGCGTAAGGAGCTTTCGCGGGCCGGGACTGGTGGAGGGCACTCGGATTCTTGCGCGGCTGGCGAAGGATACGGGCTTGCCGGTGCTGACCGATGTGCATGAGCCGAGGCATTGCGCGATTGTGGCCGAGGCGGTTGACGTGCTGCAGATTCCGGCGTTTCTGTGCCGGCAGACCGACCTGCTGGTGGCGGCGGGCAGGTCGGGGCGCGCTGTCAACATCAAGAAGGGCCAGTTTGTTGCGCCATGGGATATGACGCATCCGGTGGAAAAGGTGCGGTCGACGGGAAATGAGCGGGTGTTTTTGACCGAGCGCGGGGCGAGCTTTGGGTACAACACGCTGGTGGTGGACTATCGGTCACTGCCCGTGATGCGCCGACTGGCGCCGGTGGTGTTTGACGGCACGCACTCGGTGCAGCAGCCCTCCGCGGCGGACGGAGTGAGCGGCGGGCAGCCGGAGTTCATTCCGCTGCTGGCCCGGGCGGCGGTGGCGGCGGGGGTTGACGGGCTTTTCCTGGAAGTGCATGACGACCCGGCCAACGCTAAGTCTGACGGCGCGAATGCGCTGGATTTGAAGCTGCTGAGGCCGCTTCTGGAAAAGCTGCTGGCGATTCAAGAAGCGGCCGGCGATTGACTTCCGGGTTGCGGAATCCCAGGTCTCAAAACCGAGACCCCTCGGCAAGCTCAGGGCAGGCCATGGGGCAGCCGCGGTTCATGCGGCGATTGAGAAAGATGAATCTCGACTTAAGTAGCGGCTCGACTCGGCGCTGGTTTCGGATTGCAATCTGGCCGATTGTTTGCGCGCTGAGCATTGTGAAGTTCTTTTACCTGACAGCCGACTTTCCCAACGATTCACTGTGGATGATCGATCAGGCGAAGTTCACCGATGAGGGCTGGTGGGGGAGTGCGGCGGCAATGCACGCTCTGACCGGGCACTGGTATGTGGCGGGCGATTACAATCCGGCGGTTGCGCTGCCGGTTTGGCCGGTTCTGCTGAGCGCGGTGTTTCATTTCACGGGCGTGAGCGTGGTGGCGGCGCGGGCGCTGAATGTGGCGATCTCGATTGCCACGCTGGGTATTGTTTTTGCACTTGTGCGGCGGTACACGAGCTCTAGGGTTGAGACGCCGGCGCTGGTTGCTGTGTTGTTGCTGGCCGCCAGTTCATTTGCATTTGTCTTCAATCGGCTGGCCATTCTGGATACGCTGGTGGTCTTTGAGTTTTGCCTGCTGATGCTGATGGCTTCGTTCGCGTCGGAGAAACGGCTGTGGTTGCTGGCGGCCATGACGATTCTGATCACGGTCATGATTCTGACTAAAACGACTTCGGCCTTGCTGGTTCCCGCAGTTTTCTGGATTGCCTGGTCCGCGATGGATCGGAAAACGGGCGGCTTGCTTCGGGTTGGGGTTGCGATGGCATTGCTTCCGGCCATATTGCTCAAGTGCTATGCCTGGCTTATGTCGGCGTTGGGATACGGCGCCGATTACAAGTATTTCTTCGATGTAAATGCGATGCCTGATATCGACTGGCGGCAAACCTTTGCAACCCTTTATCAGCTCTTGCAGAATGGCTTCTGGGTTGACCGTGTTCTGTTTCCAATTGGTCTGCTGATCCTGGTTCTGACGGTGGCGTGGAAGCGGAAGTTATGGAGCAATGCGCTGTTTGCGGCGGCGTGGATTGCGATTGCGATGCAGGCGGTTTTTATCTTCAGCCGGCAGGATGATTATGCGCCGCGGTATTTTCTCGTCATGTTAGCGCCGCTTATCTTTATTGTGACTCTGACCTTCGACATACTTATAGCTCACTCCCGAAAGACAGTAGTTCTTTTGTTGGTCGCGATAGTTGGATCGGTAGTCGCAAACATGGTGATGATGGAGCAGTTTCTAACCAATCGCGATTACGACTTCCACAATGCGGCGCTCTCCATTCGAGACATCGTTCGCAGCCATCCGGAACAGAAGCCGCTCATCCTGGGCGTGAGCGGGAACCAGATTTCGTTGAAGACGGGGATTCCGTCGATCAATGACGGATACGGCACGGAAGATATGGCGGCGAAAGTGGCGCGCTATCAACCGGGCTGGTATCTGGCGTGGAACGATGTGGCGCAGGAGGATCACGATTATCTTGCGGCGTACAGGCTGGAGAAGGTGGCGAGTTATCCGGCGTTCGACGATGACGACCGGGGCGCGCTGACGCTTTACAAGATGGTGCGCCGCGCGGACAGTTTGCCAGGCGCGTCCCCGAGCCATCCGTAGGGAATGACGTGGCTTTTCTTTGGAACGATAGCGGCGAGTTAGCCTTCGCTTCGCGTAGCCGAGGAAGTTAGCGGCGGGATGCCTGGCAGGAGCCTCATGCTTCAGCCGCGAAATCGCTGTTTATGAACTGGAACCTACCGGCGCTCCCTTCACGGTTCGTCGCTGAAGATATGCTCGATCGCGGTCGAGAAGAGGCGGGCGAGTTTGAAGGCCAGCGGCAGGCTGGGATCGAAACGGCCGGTCTCAATGGCGTTGACGGATTGGCGGGAGACGTCGAGGCGGTCGGCGAGATCGGCCTGGCTCCAGCCACGCTCAGCGCGGAGGACGCGAAGGCGATTCTTCACTGGGCCCTCCGCAGTTGGATAACGAGCGCCGCAAGGGCAGTGATGCAGAAGACGTCGATGTTGTAAATCTGCGAAATGCCGTGGGCAGAGCCGTCTTCAAAGATGACTCCGAAGACGATGTCGCCGATCATGGTGACTCCCAGGCCCCAAAGCAGGGACTGGGTGACGAGCATGCGCACGAACTCGTCGGTTTCGCGGCGGAGATAGCGGCCCACGATGAAGATCATGGCTGCGACCGGGATGGCCGGAAGCAGCTCGATCAGATGCAGGATGGATTTGGAGAATAGGGCGTGCTCGACGGCCAGGTGGGCGGCGACGAAGGTGAGCATGGTGAGGATCAGGAAGGTGCCGAAGAGGGTCCCGGAGCGGCGCTGGAGAGGTTTGAGTTGGTTGCAGGAGAAGAGCATGAATGGTTTCCTTTCCTAAAAGACAATTAAGCTTTACATATGGACGTGATAGATGTCAAGTTTGCTTGTCTTTCTGTATCGAAATCCTAGGGTTGTGCGGAGGCAATCCCGGCTTTGCGACTCGCTTGATTGGGCCTGATAGCATTTCCGTATGCTTTTGACAACACTGCTCGCATCTCTTCGCGCCGGTCTGGTGGCCGGCGCTGCTTTGGTTCTGGGATCGACTTTCAATCTTGCCCCTGCGGCTGCGCAGGATGCGGCCGCGGCCAAAGCGCAGGGCCGGGCGCATATCGACGAGGTGCTGAAGGGCCTGAACCGGGGCCGATCTGTGGGGCAGGTGGCGGTTTCGCCGGATGGGAAGCGGCTTGCCTGGCTGCAGAATGGGCGGGACGGCGCGGAGATTCGCCTGGCTCCGCTGGACGACCTGGCAAAAAGCGAGCGGGTGACCGCGGCGGCGAAACCGGAACAGCACTGCCGCGAGGGTCAGATGGTGTGGGCGCCGGACGCGAAGACGCTGGCGTTTTTTTCCGATTGCGCCAAGCCCGGCGAGCAGAGCGATCTTTACCTGGCGGCGATGGATGGGAGTCCGGCGCGGCGGCTGACAGAGTTGAAGGGGTACGTGGAGGCGCCGGCGTTTGCGCCAGACGGGCAGAGCGTGGCTTTTCTATATGTGGAAGGCGCTACGCGATCCGCCGGGGCGCTGGCGGCCATGAAGCCGTGGTCCGGGGTGATTGGCGAGGACGGGGTGGAGATCCAGCGGGTGGCGTTGGCGCGGATGGACGCGGCGAAGCCTTTGACTGCGGAGATGGTATCGCCTGCCAACCTGCATGTGTATGAGTTCAACTGGCGGCCGGATTCGAAGGGGTTGGCATATGTAGCGGCTGATCCGCCGGGCGAGAACAACTGGTGGGTGGCGAAGCTTTATACGCAGGAATTGGGGTCCTCTTCGGCGCAAGCGATTCTGGCGCCTGCCGACGTTTCCGGGCCGCTGCACGGGCTGCAGATTGCGGTGCCGCGCTGGTCGCCGGATGGGAAGGCGATTGCGTTCATCGGCGGGCTGATGAGCGACCAGGGTTCGACGGGCGGGGATGTTTGGATTATGTCCGCCGACGGCGGTCAGCCGGTGGACCTGACCCCGCATCGACCAACATCGCCGGCGTGGATCGAATGGGGCGACGACGAAGATATTTTTGTGAGCGAGCTGGCGGGCGGGAACTGTCAACTCGTGCGCTTCCGGCTGAAGGGGAACCGCACGGCGCCGGGCGTGGCCGCCAGCTTTGGATCGCCGATTTTCAGCATTCCGGGAAGCGTGGGCGACGGGCGGATGGAACTGAGTTTGTCGTCAACGGCGGACCACTCGCTCTTCGTGTTTCACGCCAGCACGTTTGACCATGCGACGGAGGTGTATGAGGCCAAGCCGGGAACGACAATGACGGCGGGTCTGGAGGGCGTGACCCGGTTGACGCACCTGAACGACGGCGTGGAGCCGGCATGGGGAAACTCTGTTTCCTTGACCTGGCCGAGCGACAAGTTCCACGTGCAAGGCTGGCTGCTGCTGCCCAAGGACTATGACCCCAACAAGAAGTATCCGTTGATTGTGGAGGTGCATGGAGGGCCGGCGGCGGCAGTGATGGCGCACTGGGGCGGCGGCGGCGGGTTGAACGCGACGGCGTTTTCCGCGCTGGGGTACTTTGTGCTGCAGCCGAATCCTCGCGGCAGCTACGGGCAGGGAGAGCAGTTTACCCAGGCCAACCGCAAGGACTTCGGCTACGGCGATTTGAGGGACATTCTGGCCGGCGTGGATGCGGTGCTGGCGAAGTACCCCGTGGACCCGAATCGAGTGGGGTTGACGGGCTGGAGCTACGGCGGATTCATGAGCATGTTTGCGGTGACACAGACGCAGCGGTTCAAGGCGGCGGTGGCGGGGGCGGGTCTCTCAGACTGGCTGAGCTACTACGGGGAAAACTCGATTGACCAGTGGATGATTCCCTACTTTGGGGCATCGGTGTACGACGATCCGGCGGTCTATGCGAAGAGCTCCGCAATCAACTACATCAAGCGTGCGAAGACGCCGACTCTGGTGGTGGTGGGAGACAGGGATGGGGAGTGCCCAGCGCCGCAGTCGTTCGAGTTCTGGCATGCGCTGCGGGACGAGCATGTGCCCACGCAACTGGTGGTATATCCCAATGAAGGCCATGGGTTTGTAGATCCGGCGCACCGGCGCGACGTGATGTACAGGGCGGTGGAGTGGTTTGAGCAATATCTTGGCACGGGAAGTGGGGGCAGCGGGAGTGCTGGCAACGGGAGCTGAGGCTGCTCGCCATCCGCGCGTGACGGCGTCTATTGGAGCAGGGTCGCGAGATGAACTGAATTTGATGCAGGGAGCCGACAGGGTGACGAACCGCTGGGAGACGGCCCGCCCTGATACACTTTTCATTGGAGATTTGCGAGCGGTTTTCGCCGCCTTGCCGCAAGGGGAGAGCGCACCGCAGGGGACCGCATTTCAGGCGGAATTCATCGGCAGTGGGTCAACTTTGGGCATGGAGGCGAGACCCACCAGAGCATTTTCAAGGACAGTGTGGTTGTTGGAATCGAAATTGAGAAGCGTTGCTCCCGGCAGTCGGGGCGTGGGCAGTGGCTTCGATCCGGCGTGTTTTTGAGTGTGCTATAACCCAATTTTTCTGACGTTATTCGCTAGAGACCGTTCCGCGGTTTGACGAGGCGGGGCGGGGAGGATTCATGCGGCGGTTTTTGACGCTTGTTTGTTTGTTGTGTGTGGCCATACCGGCCGGGATATCGATCTCCGGCTGCACGCGCAATCCGGCAGGGAATTTTTGCAACGGCCTGGGCTACGGGTTGAGGGACACCGACGTGGCCTCCATCTTTCTGTCGCCCCAGACCACGGGCTTATCGATCGCTTACGGGCAGACGCAACAGGTTGCTGCGCCATCGGCCAAGACGTGCAAGGGCACGGCGGCCAGCGTGAGCACCTATACCTACGGCACCACCAACAACCAGCTGGTGGATATTTCGCCGACCGGCAACATGTGCGCCGGAACGTGGAACCGGAACTCGGGCGGCGGCATTCCCAACTACACCATTTGCAACTTTCCGAATCCGCTGCCATCGACCGGCGGATTGCCTTTTGCGACGGCGTTTATTACGGCCTCGGCAAATTCGGTGACCTCGAACCCCGTGGAAGTCTACGTTCACGCGCAGGTGACTTCGCTCAGCCTGGTGGGGCCGCAGGCGTGTCTTTCACAGACGCAGACGGCGACGCTGGATGCGCAGGCATGCTATGCCGGCAATGGGACGCAATATGAGCTGTGCGCGCCTCCGGGAATCAGCAGCACGAGCACGCCGTCGTTTTCCTGCCCTGGGGGATTGGCACCGGGGGTGACCTCGGTGCCGGATTGCTCGGCGGCGCTGGGGACGCTGAACTACACGGTGGGCAACTCGACCGTCGCTTCTTTGAACCAGGTCACCAACGTGATTACGGCTGAGCTGCCGGGGACGACGGTGATTACCGCTTCATCGGCGCAGGGAGCTTCGTCGGCGGGCTATTTCTCCACCTGTCCGCCGGCGTCGATCGATGTGACGCTGGCCAACGGTGCCACGACAGGAACCATAGCCCAAGGTGTGCAGCAAAATCTGACGACCAACATTATCGATACGCGGGGGAACCCGATTACGGGCCTGTCGCTGAACTATCAGTCCACGGACCCGATCGACATTAACGTAGGTGCTACCGGTGGAATAACGACGAACTTCCCCGGCGTGGCTTCGGTGAATGCGGTTTGCCAGCCGACCACCTGCAATCCGGCGCCGATCAATGTGACAGGCGTCAATGGCACAGGGTTGTCGATTACATCGAACCCAGTGAAGATCACCGTTCCCGGCACGGCCAGCGACTACGTCTGGTTCGGGGCGCCCGGCCAGTCGCAGTATTTTGTGCCGGTGGAATTGCTCAGCGGCACGGTGGGCTCGACGGTCCGCTTGCCGTATGTTCCGAACTCCATGCTCATGGACCGGACCGGGAATAATATCTATTTTGGTTCGCAGCATGAGTTGATGTACTTCAACACAATCACCAATACGCTTACCAAGCAGGACACCAGCGCGCCGGGCGTGGTGCTGGCGGTGTCGCCGAACAATGCTCAACTGTTGATCAACGATCAGCTACGCCAGGTCTTCTATCTCTACAACGTCGCCGCGGGAAGCTCCTCGACATTCGGGGGGATGGGCACTGCCGCAAACTGGACACCGGACGCGCAAACCCTCTATATCTCCGACAGCGCTGCCGCGGGTTCGGGCCACACCGACACTCTTTACGTTTACAACGTGAACACCGGCTGGACGAGCTACCCGCTGGCGGCGTCAAGCGCGACGAATCCCGGCGCGCAGAGTGTGGCCATCACCATTCCGGGAGTAGGTGCCTATTTGAGCGGAAATCCGACGGTGGCGCATACGTGGTGCCCGTCCGGAACCGTTGGCAACGCGGCCAGCATATCGTTTTATCCGCAGGGGGACTCGGTGCCGGCGCTGACTGACGTGCTGACGGCGACCACCGACGGACAGCATATTCTGGGCGCAGCACTCAGCGGCGGAGCGGCCACGCTGTCCGACATTGGAATCGTTCTGCCGACAGTAACATCCGCCAGCGGCACTGTAACTCCGGCCACCTGCCCGCTTTCCTCTGCCGGAGTGATGTCTCCGCTGACCATTACACATACGCTCAACCAGGTTCCTGTGAGCAACGTGACCGCGACTGCCGTCAATCAGGTGGTGGCCGCACCGGCTTCGAACCTGGCGTTCATCACGTACAACGGGTCCACGCCGAACGCTCCTCTGCCGTATTACATTCCCGGCAGCGGCGGGGCCGCGGGGACGCTGGGCTACGTGACTCTGACTGGGAGTGCGGCGATTACGGCTCCGCTGACGGGCGCCTTCTCACCGGACGATACGCTGTTTTTTGTTTCTACCGCGGGCGACAACCTGATCCACTACGTCAGCATTCCAACCAGCGTGACCACGGCTACGCCACCCGCCGACACGCAGCAGATTGCGCCAAATCTGTCGGCCTGCATTCCGGTTTCTGCCGGAGGAACGGACCTGGGCTGTACTTATGCGGGAACGGACAGCGTTGTTCCGACAACGGTGATCATCGTCAAGCCGCGGTCGACGACTTAAGATTCCATGCAACGATTCGCAAGCTGAGAGGCCGGCACGCGCCGGCCTTTTTTGCTGTGCGCTGCAACTCGAGGTGGACAGGATTCAGACGGCGCCCTCCGCACGATAGAATCGAGACCAGAGAATAAGAACATGATCAAGGGGATTTCTTTTCTTCGTCCTGCCGGAAGCCGAGCGGTCTACGACCGGTTGGCCAGCTTTTTTTCCGCGCTGGGATTCGAGCGCGGGGCCGGGTGGGAAGAAGCAACAAGCCGTGGTGCGTCGTTTCTGGCTCCGCTGGGCAATGTGGAGATTGTGGATGGGGAATTCCCTTCGACCGCCGATGTTCTGGTGGAGGTTACGGCGCTCGATGCGGTGCACCGGGCGGCTGAGAGCTGGCTGCGTAGTGAAGGCGGGAACGGCGCGGCGCAGTTGTCGGCGATTGCGGAGACGCATTGGAAGTCGAGGATCTTTACGGTTGAACCTGCGCCGGGTTTCTCGTTCGGCTTCTGGGCGTGGAGCGATCCGGTGAAGGGCAAGCCGGTTGCGGTGGAGGGCGATCTCTCCGCTGAGGGAATGAAGTTTGCGATTATTGCGGCGCGATGGAATGCGGTGATTACGGAGCGGCTTCTGGAAGGAGCGCTGGATGCGCTGCTGCGCAGCGGCGCGATGCGCGCGGACATTGAAGTGATTCGCGTGCCGGGGGCGTGGGAGATTCCGGCGGCGGCGCGAACAGTTGCGAACCGTTCTTCTGGAGGCAAGGGGAACGTGGACGCGATCGTTACGCTGGGTTGTTTAATTCGCGGAGAGACGGCGCACTACGAAGCCATCTATAACGAAGTGGCGCGGGGCATCGGGCAATCGCAGCAGGAGACGGGGATTCCGCACGGCTTTGGCGTGCTGACCTGCGAGACGCTGGAGCAAGCGCTCAACCGCGCCGGAATCAAGGCTGGGAACAAGGGGTTTGAAGCAAGCGTGGCGGCCATCGAGATGGTGAGCTTGAAGCGCATGCTGCTGGCCGATGCGGGTAAAGGCGGCACTGCTTGACGGCCGGGACGCGGCGGAAGTCGCGCGAACTGGCCATGCAGATGCTGTTTCAGGCGGACATTGGCAAGCAGACGCCGGACCAGGTGCGGGCGACGTTCTGGAAAGCGGGTGATGAGGTGGAACCCGAGGTGCGGGGCTTTGCCGAGGACCTGTTCCGCGTGGCCGTTGCGCACCAGGAAGAGATCGACCAACTGATCGTGGCCAACTCCAAACACTGGCGTCTGGAGCGGATGCCGGCCGTGGACCGCAACCTGCTGCGCATGGCGGTGGGCGAGATGCTGGGTTTCAAGGGCACGCCGTTTCCCATTGTGATCAACGAGGCGCTGGAAATTGGGCGACGCTATTCGGCGCCGGAGTCGATCAACTTCCTGAACGGGATGCTGGATGCGATTGCGCGCGGACTGATCGGCAAGTTATGAACGTTCCAACCGGGAGCGTACCAGATCCACACCGGGGGTTGAGTTGCGCGCGAAGAACCGAGGCCGACCTGAGTCTCGGCGGCTGCGAAGGTTTTGAGGAGGAGCAAACTTAAGGAAGCTCTGAATCAGCCATGGGCATTTCCTCAGGGGCTATAGCGGAACCAGAGTAGCTGTAGCTCGAAGTCAACACGGCCGAGTGGCTTTTTCCTCAAGAAAAAGCCACCCTCAAGAATCTACTCGAGGCCACGTTTACGCTGGTTTCGCTTTAAAGCCCGCGGTCATTTTGTGGCACTTACGGCACGCGACCCCGACCCAGAGGGTACCCCGGTACCCCGGTCGTGCCCTTTCAAAACACCGACTTAATCAGAGGTTCCATAACTGACGCGGCCTGCTGTTATCCTGTCAATGTGATTCGGCACTTAAAGCTCAACGTATCGGCTACTCTCTCAGCCCCTGTTGCGCTGTTGCTTGCAATGAGCGTGGCGGCGTGCCACAAGGAAGAACAGGCAGTGGTTGGGGTTGCGCAACATGCTGTGAATGCCGAGCAGCAGGCACAGGCGGCTGCACAGGCCGCGGCCAGCAAACGCGACAGTGAGCGCGCGGAAATGGCGCGCATACCGTTGCCCACCAAGAGCCTGTATGTCGATGTGCATGAGCCGGGCGCATGGGCCAATCCCTTTCTCTCAGTGAGTGCAGATTTTCTGACCTTACGTGTAACCATGGTTGACGCGAACCCCAGCGCGGTGGGGCAGGGAACAATGCTTCGTCCGGAAGCGGCGCGCCGGCAAGAGGTGCAATTGCGGCCCGGCGACCTGGCGGCCGCATTGATAGCTCTGCCGGCGGGAGCGTGGCGCTATGGCCGTGTGGTTGCCGTGGCCGAGTCGCCGCTGGCCAGCCGCAAAGACCGGCCCAAGGTTCGTCGCAACGTCGAAGCCGCCATTCAAAGACTGAATGACTTGGGGATTGTGGTAGAAGAATGGCCGGCGCGATAGCTTGCCGGAGAGACCCGTATAACTTGAGTGATGCAATCTTCAAACGATGCAATTCGCAATGCGGGATGAATTCCGGCTCGCTCGCGGCATTCTCAGAGCTGCGCAGATTTTTGTGACTCGGCGCAGGCAAGAAACCTTGCAATTGGGCTAGCATTCAACCGTGAGCATTGTTCCGATTTCCGCATTGTTGAACCAGATGCCGCTCGAGCATGAAGGGTTTTCCGCGCACCGTGAACTGGAGGCGCGGCTCAAGGCTAAGGTTCGCGGCGATGTGCTGTTCGATCTGGGCTCGCGTGCAATGTATGCGGCCGACGCGTCGAATTACCGGCAGATGCCGGTGGGAGTGATTACTCCGCGCGATGCCGCGGACGTGGAAGCCGCGCTGGCCGCCTGCCGCGCGATGGGAGCCGCGGTGCTGCCGCGCGGCGCGGGCACCAGCCTTGCCGGCCAAACCGCAAATGTCGCGGTGGTGTTCGATTACTCGCGGTACATGAAGAGCCTCACGTCCATCGATGCGGAGGCCAAGCTGGCCGTGGTTGAGCCGGGCGTTGTGCTGGACCGTCTGCGCGAGGCGGCAGAGGTTCATCACCTGACGTATGCGCCCGACCCGGCGACACATAGCCGCTGCACGCTCGGAGGCATGATCGGCAATAACAGCTGCGGTGTTCACGGGCTGCTGGGCGGCAAGGTGGTGGACAACGTCGAAGCGCTGGACATTGTGCTCTACGACGGGACGCGGATGAAGGTGGGGCGGACGAGCCCTGAAGAAATTGAAGCGCTGATTCGAGGCGGCGGGCGCATGGGCGAGATTTACGCGCGGCTCAGGAATCTGCGAGACAAGTACGCAAGCTTGATCCAGGAAAAGTTTCCGCGCATTCCGCGGCGCGTTTCGGGATACAACCTCGACGAGCTGTTACCGGAGAACGGCTTCAATCTGGCGCGAGCGCTGGTGGGTTCGGAAGGGACATGCGTCACTGTTTTGTCTGCCACCCTGAACCTGACTGCAAGTCCGCCGTATCGGGTGCTGACAGCGCTGGCGTTCGACGATCCTTTCCTTGCGGCCGATGTAGTTCCGCGCGTGCTGGAGTTTGCTCCCATCGGACTGGAAGGCTTTGACGGGCTGCTGGTGGACTTCATGCTGCGCAAGAACCTGGCCGTCGATGTAGGACTTTTGCCGCCGGGGGGTGGGTTCCTGCTTGTCGAGATGGGGGCGTGGGACGCAGAAGAGGCGCAGAGCAAGGCTGAGGCGCTGGCTGCTGCCGCGCAAAGCTGGCCGGAGGCTCCGCGAGCGCGCATCTACAACCACGAGGATGCGGAGAGTGTGTGGAAGGTGCGCGAGTCGGCGTTGGGCGCTACGGTTTGCGTGCCGGGCGAGCCGGATCGCTGGGAGGGCTGGGACGACGCGGGCATTCCTCCCATTCATCTGGGCTCCTACTTGCGCAAGCTGAACGCGCTGATGGGCGAGTATGGCTACAGGAGCCCGCTTTACGGACACTTCGGACAGGGCTGCGTGCATCTGCGCATCAACTTTGATTTTCGTTCGATGGAGGGGCTGCGCAAGTTTCGCGAGTTCCTTGACCGCGCCGCGGACCTGGTTGTTTCGCTGGGCGGGTCGCTGAGCGGCGAGCACGGCGATGGGCAGGCGCGGGCGGCGCTGCTTCCAAAGATGTTTGGGCCGGAACTGGTGCAGGCGTTCAAGGAGTTCAAGGCGATCTGGGACCCGGACAATCGCATGAACCCCGGCAAACTGACCGATGCGGTGCGCGTGTACGATCCGGTGGAGAATCTGCGCTACGGACTTCCAGACGCGCAGCATGCGGAAGCGCACACGCACGGTAAGCTGGAAACGCATTTTGTTTTTGCCGCCGATGGTGGGTCGATGGAGGATGCGGCAGCGCGCTGCGTGGGTGTGGGCGCGTGCCTGAAGAAGGACGGCGGAGTGATGTGTCCGAGCTATAGGGCTACGGGGCTGGAGCAGCACTCGACACGGGGACGGGCGCGCCTGCTGTGGGAGATGCTGGCCGGGGCGCTGCGCAAGGAAGGATTCGAGAGCGAAGCGGTGCATGAGGCGCTGGATCTGTGCCTGAGCTGCAAGGCCTGCAAGACGGAGTGCCCGGTGCAGGTGGATATGGCGCAGTACAAGAGTGAGTTTCTGGCTCAGAAATACAAGGGCAAGCTGCACCCGCTGCACCATTATGTGTTTGGATTCGCGGACAAAATGGCGCGGCTGGGGTCGCTTACGCCGGCGTTGACGAACCTGATGCTTTCGAGCTCGATTACCAGTCCACTGATCAAGCATATTGTGGGCGTGGCGCAGGAGCGGAAGATGCCGCAACTGACGCGGACGAGCTACAAGAAGGCGCGCGCGGCAGATGAGACCAGCAATGTTCTGCGTCAATCATCAGGCTCCTCGGCCGACGGTCGGTCTGCCGCACCGCAGGTGCTTCTTTGGGCGGATAAATGGAACAACTACTACCATCCGCAGACGCTGGCTGCGGCTGAGAGCGTGCTGACGCAGGCGGGTTTCCGGGTGCAGACGACCAGGGGGCACATCTGCTGCGGGCGCGCGCTTTATGACTTTGGAATGCTGGACACGGCGCGTAGCTACCTGGCCAACGTGTTCGATCGCGTGGCGCCGGAGATCGCGGCTGGGCTGCCGTTCATTTTTCTCGAGCCGAGCTGCGCAAGCGTCTTCAAGGACGAAGCGCTGGAGTTGTTTCCCAACGATCCGCGCGCCCAGAAGCTGAGCAAGCAGGTGTGGCTGCTGGCCGACTGGCTGGCCGCGAAGGCTCCGGATTGGGTGGAGGGACGCCTCGAGGGCGCGCAGGTGATTGTGCACGGGCACTGCCACCACAAGGCCGTGTTTGGCGGGCCGAAGAGCGAGATCGCGCTGTTGCGCAAGGCCGGCGCGCAGGTGGAGATGATCGAGACCACCTGCTGCGGAATGGCGGGACCGTTCGGGTTTGAGGCGGACAAGATCGAGGTGTCGAAGGCGATTGCGAATCTGGGACTGATTCCGGCGGTGAACGCTGCGGGGCCGATGACGCTGATTGTCGCGGACGGCTTCAGTTGCCGCGAACAGATTGCGCAACTTTCGGATAGGGAAGGAATGCACTTCGCGGAGATTCTGGATCGGAGTTGCGGGTGCGGTGGGTGAGTGAGGCACGCTAACGGAAACATGGCTCGTCTGTTGCCTGGCATTCATCTTCATCGTGCATACTGGACGAATGATTTTTTTAAAACGCAAAACACTCAAGATGACCTCGCTCGTTTGCGGGGTAGGGCTGGCCCTGTTTCCGGCAGCGACTGCCCAGAGCGGCGTGACGGCGGTGCTGCCCAATGGGCGCGAGATCCATCCGGCGGGCAACTGGATTGCGCTGGCTCCCTACCCGTTTGCGCTGGCGGTGCGGCGGGATGGAGGACAGGTTGCCGTGCCTTCGATCGGCTTTCCTTTTGCTTTGAACGTCATTACGGACCCGACTGGTGCGAATCCAACGGCGCGGCGCATGCCGGCCGGGGCTGAAAAGGATCCGGCCATCGAGGTTCATGCGGGGCTGGCCTACTCGCTGGACGGGACGCTGCTCTATGTGGCGACGGGCGACTCGGGGAAGATTTGCGCCTACAGGACGAGCGATTGGACAAAGGCGGACGAGGTGTCGCTGGACGGGTCGGCCGGCCCTTCCGACGGCCGAAACCTGGTGAGGCTGGGGAGTTTTGCGGCGACCCTGACGGTTTCCCCGGACGGCAAGACGCTTTACGCGCTGGATCAGGGAAATTGGCGGATTGTGGTTCTGGATGCGGCGACGCTGCGGCGGATTGCCGAGGTTCCTACCGGGAATTATCCATTCGGGCTGGCGCTGTCGCCGGATGGCGCGCGGCTCTACGTGACCAACACGGGGTTGTTCGAGTACACCACGATTCCGGGAGCGAATAAGGGAGCGAGCGAAAAAGAGCCGCTACGAACCGGGCTGCACTTTCCGCCCTTCGGCTACCCGTCGAAAGAGGCGCGCGAGGGCGCGGTGGTTGAAGGGAAGAAGATTGCCGGACTGGGAGATGAGAACTCCGACCGGGGAAGCTCGTTGTGGACCTACGATGTGCGCGACCGGGAACACCCTTCGATCACGGCCAGGCTGCGGCTGGGGGTGAAGATCACCGAGGCTCGGGGCGGGACGGTCGGCGGAGCGGCTCCAACGGGCGTGGCGGCCCAAGACGATGCGGTGTTTGTTTCGCTGGCGCATGAAGACGCGGTGGCAAAGATCAGCGTGGACGGGACGCGCGTACTGGCGCAGGCGGAGCTTTCGCCGTTTACGGGTGCGCAGTTCGAGGACCGCGAAGGGCGGCCGTTGCGAGGAGTGATGCCCAGTGGACTGACGGTCCACGAGGGGCGTGTCTACGTAGCGGAGTCGGGGATAAATGCGGTGGGGGTGCTGGATGGTGCGTCACTCAAGGCGATCGAGCACATACCGGTGGGATGGAATCCGTCGGCAGTCGAGTTTTCGCCGGATGGGCAGACGCTTTACGTGGTCAACACGAAAGGCAGGGGAGCGGGCGCGAATGCGGGCAAGATGCACGACCGCAATGCGCCCACCTACATCGGCTCGCTGGAGATGGGGAGCTTGAGTGCGATTCCGCTTGCCGGCCTGGTGCCGGCCGCGGAATTGACACAGACGGTGATTGCGGCCAACACCGCGGCCATAGCAAATCGTCCGGATTTGCCGCGGCTGAAGCACTGCTTCCTGGTGATCCGCGAAAACCGGACTTATGACGAGGTACTGGGCGATGTGGCGGGCGCGAACGGAGATCCCTCGCTGGCTCGCTATGGGATGGATGGTTGGGCCGAGGAGTTGAAGAGCGCGACGCACCTGAAGGTGACGCCGAACCTGCACGCGCTGGTGGAGCGGTTCGCCATGAGCGACAACTTCTATGTGGATGGCGACGTATCGGCGGACGGGCACCGCTGGGTGATGGGCATCAATCCGACGCCGTATTTCAATACTGCGTGGTCATCGGGCTATGGTGGACGCCGCAACGAGTCTGCCGCGGCGGAGCAACCGGGGCGGAGAGCGATGTTTGGCGGGGCCGATGCGCCCATGCCGGAGGACGAGCCGCAGTTCGGTTCCTTGTGGGAGCACGTTGCGGCCAGCGGAAAAGGGCTGTTCAATTATGGGGAGGGGTTGGAGATTGAGGGCAACGCGGAGATACCCGGCGCCGAGCCGGAGGGGCAACGGCTGTTGCTCAACGCGCCGCTGCTGAGGCCGGTGTTCGAAGCCAGCGACCGGCGCTATCCGACTTTCAACCTGGGGATTCCGGATCAGTTTCGGGTTGAGGAATTCGAGCGCGATTTCCGCCTGAAGCTGGCTGGGGGGAAGGTTCCGGCGCTGATCGTGATTCGCCTGCCCAACGATCACACGGCCGATGTGCGGCCTGCGGACGGCTATCCCTACCGTGCGTCGTATGTGGCGGATAACGATTTGGCGCTGGGGCGGATTGTGGCGTTCTTATCGAAGACGTCCATCTGGAGGGACTCCGCGTTCTTTGTGACCGAGGACGATGCGCAGAGCGGCGTGGATCACGTGGATGCGCACCGCAGCATTTTGCTGGTGGCCAGCCCGTGGGTGAAACCGGGGACGGTGAGCCACGAGCACACCAGCATGGGGTCGATTACCAGGACCATCGACGAACTGCTGGGGCTGGGGCCGATGAACCTGGAGGACGCGCTGGCGGGGGAGATTACCGGCATTTTCGACACAGCGCCTCACCTGGAGCCGTATGCCGTGCGACCTGCCGACCCGCAGGTCTTTGTCGCCGCCAAGGCGCGCTTTGCGCGGCCCAAAACCAAGGCGGAAGCGGCGGCGCTGCACGATGTGGACGATGCCGACGCGATTCGCCAGGAGATCGAAAAGTCCGGCGCCAGGCTACACAAGCCCAAGGACGACGATTGAGGGCAGGTTGCCCGAAAAGAAAAAATAGCTTTACTTGAACCCGAAAAGTTGGGTAATGTACTCAGAACGTCGCAGGTTCACCTACCCTGACCGGTTGCGCCAATCGGCCAACGGTCTATTTTCAATACTCTGTAACCAAACCCAACCCTGTTCTTAACACCATCCGAGTAGCCTAAGTCAGTAGAAAAGCTCACAGAATGAGCCTGATAAGGAGACAGATCGATGGCCAAGGCCTGTCCTTTCTCACAAGGATTCCGGATGTGTTCTGAATTCAGCTGGTTGGGGTTGAATTGCACGGCGTTCCCCATTGATTCAAATGCTTTGGGCACCCGGTTCCATTTCTCAACCATCGTTCTGCCCCGCTGAGATATTCGAAGACACAAAGCAAACTTCAACCCTTCGACTTTTTTCATTTCAGGGGCAGACAGCAAATCCTGGAACGTCTCCTGCTAGACCGGGGGTCTGTTTCTTGGACGTATCCCTCAGGGGCTGAAGCCCTTGCTTCCATGGCGCCTATTCGGCACGACTAAAGTCGTGCCCTGACACGAAGCAGATTTATCTATCACGCTTTACTCATCCAGCAATATTTCAGGAGACAGTGATCCATGCAAAAACTCATCGAAGTTTTCCGGCAACAATCCATGCGGCGTTGCCTGACTGCACTTGCGTTGCTGCTTGTGCTGGCCTGCACGCGAAGCCAGGCGCAATCCACGCAAGGCTCCATCATCGGTACCGTCACCGACACGGCAGGCGCGGTGGTTCCGGGCGCAATCGTAATACTGACCAATATAGAGGAGGGCGCGGTCCGCGCGACCAAGACCAACGGGTTGGGCGAATACCACTTTGAGGACGTGAAGGCCGGCCACTACTCGTTGGAAATCGCCGCTCCAGGCTTTGAGAAGTGGAAGGCATCCGGCGTGGCCCTGGAGGTTCGTCAGGAATTGCGCCTGGACGCGAAGCTGGCCATCGGCGCCGTGCAGCAGGAAGTGCAGGTGACCGGGGACATGGTGAGCGCCATCGAGACCGACTCGCCGACTGTCAGCGGCACGTTCACCACGGACGACGCCAACAGCTTGCCGGTGAATACGCGCGCCAGCTTCAGCGGCACCAGCGCCGCGGGTATTTTCAGCGCGCTGCCCGGCGTGCAGGCAGACGGCGACAGCTCCGGCGTTTCGCTGCAAGGGGCTCTGCCCTACCAGGTGGACGTGACCGTGGATGGCGTTACAGTGAAGAGCGCGACCGGCGGCACTTATATTGGCGACTCTTTCCCGTCGACCGAGTCGATCTCGGAGATTCGCGCCGACGGCGTGATGGCCAACGCGGAGTACGGCGACCCCGGCCAGATCGTGGTGACCACCAAGGGCGGGTCCAACCTGCTGCACGGTTCGGGATTCTGGTATTACCAGAATTCCGCCTTCGATGCCATTGCGTACACCTTCCCGACGACGACCACCAAGCCCAGCGTGACTGGCAATACTTTTGGCGGCAGCTTGGGCGGACCGGTGGTGTTTCCCCACCTATACAACGGCCACAACAAGACGTTCTTCTTCGGCGCCTATGAGGGCTGGCGGCATCCGGCGCAGGTCCCTATAGGCGAGGTCGTCCCCAGTACGCTGATGAAGCAGGGTGATTTCTCGAAGTACGTCGAGCCCACGAACACGGGGGGAAACAGCTTTACCGGCCTGACCAACCCCTTCACCGGCGGCAGCTACGGCACTTCGATCCCGACGACCTCGCTGAGCCAGATTGCCCTGAACACGCTGAAGCAGTTTTACCCCGATCCGAACGTTGGGGATCCGACTGCCTACACCGACAACGGCGTGCACAACTACCAGGCCAACGTAGACGCCAGCGGCCACTCGAACCAGTTCGACGTGCGCGGCGACCAGTATTTTGGATCGAACCAGAAGTTCCTGCTGTGGGGCAAGTTCACCTGGAAGGATTTTCCCACCACCAACCCGGAAGAACTGCTGGTTCCTTCGTATCTTTCCATCAGCCAGAACCGGGCGCTGAAGGTTGACACCAACTGGAGCATCAAGCCCAACCTGATTAACGAAGGCGGCTTTGGGTACACACTCTATACTTCCGGCAACAGCGACAGCTTCGACGGCAATGCGTTTACCACGGCACAGGGCTGGGTGGGATTGCAGAACCTGTTCTACAACGGCATTCCGGAGATGGACTTCAACAACATTAAGAGTCTCAATGCCGACCGCTTGACCAGCCTCACCAAGTCCAACACCTACGATTACAGCGACGTGCTGATCTGGAGCAAGGGCAAGCATACGATCAAGGTCGGAGGCGACATTCAGACACTGGAGGCGGTTACCCCGCTGGGCTTCAACGGCGCGGATAACTACGGCACCTACCAGTTCAACACCAGCGGCAGCACGGGCCAGTTCACGGGTGTAGATTTCGCCGACTTCCTGCTGGGCATTCCCAACCAGACGTTCTACGACGTCGTTTCCCAGGACAACAACGGCGTGTCCCAGCACTACCACTTCTATGGGCAGGACGAGTGGCGTGTGAGCCCGCGGCTGACGCTTTCCTACGGCCTGCGCTACGAACTGCATCCCGGCTACTACGACAAGGGCGGCGACATCGGCAACTTCGACCCCAGCGTGGCTCTCGCCGGAAAGGTGATATACCCCACCGGGAAGCAGTCGCTTTTGGCGCAGGGCTTTCTGGCCAGCGCCAACGCCTGCGATGCTGACGGCGTCAACGCGACCAACTCGGCCAACATCAATGGCGCTCCCTGCATGCAGGTGGTGGGCAATCAGGCCGCTGGTTTCCCATCGGGATTGAAGCAGTATCCGAAGAAGCGCTTCATGCCGAGGTTCGGTTTCGCTTATCGCCCGTTCGGCGACGACAAGTGGGCGATTCGCGGCGGCTTAGGCCTTTACAACATCAACATGCTGGGCTCCAGCTTCTACTCGCTCACGGGCACGGTGCAGGCCTATACCCAGCAATTCTCCAACACCTACAACTCGACCACCCATGCCATCGGCTATCAGTGGCCGCAAATCTACGCTGGAGCAGGCGGCGTCTCTGCACCGGCTTACGGCACGGAT
>Ga0182024_10006140_pt1 | contig 26501 bp, 26 predicted proteins | sample P32metaG_FD_120480 | JGI IMG/M metagenome (GOLD analysis project Ga0182024, IMG submission 120480) | Permafrost microbial communities from Stordalen Mire, Sweden - P3-2 metaG (Illumina Assembly) | ecosystem: Environmental > Terrestrial > Soil > Wetlands > Permafrost | place: Sweden: Stordalen... | reverse complement strand
GAGATTCCCCAAGGGAACGGAAGTGGGCTGTGGGATGAACCTAGCGGATTGGAGTGGGGCTGTTTTTCCGCAAGCTGTGAAAGCCGGGGCCCCGATACGAACCTCATCCCGGTGATCCCGAGCCGTCGTCCCCACGCCAGACGCGGTTTGGCTTCGGGCTCGCGAATTCGAGGATTGGAGTGAGGCGGTTGCTTGCGCGAGGGGCTTTTCGTTAGCGCCATTTGCCAGCTCGGCGGCTCCAAACGCCACCGACCCTTATGGATGGGCTGGTGCGGGCGCGGTTCTCAAGGAGGTGGTGGCGAGATCAGGAGCGAAGTGCGGGCGCTTCGCGCAATCCCGGGTCTCAGAATTGAGACCCGGGCCAGCCTGCCGTGACACGGAGTGTTGCGCTTTTGCGTTGGTTATTCCCAGCCTTCGCGGAGGCGGTGGATGTATTCGTCGGCGTGTTCGTCGGCCCAGAGGTGACGGCCGGATCCGCGCAGGGCGATGAGTGGGTCGAAGAGGCGCGGGTCGGAGGCGCGGGTTCGGGTTCGCTGCTTGTTCCAGCAGTGCAGGGCGAGCAGGGCGAGGGGCGCGGCGAGAATGAGGGCGATGCGCTTCATGGGTTTTGAACGCTCCTGCGCGTCTGAGAATTAGGTAGCAGGGTTTGTTTGGGATTCGGGCGGCGTGCGAAGCTGTCGACTGGTCATGGGGCAGTTGGGTGTCGCTACGAAGCGTTGTTACGAAGGTCACGGCGCGGACTATATGGATGGCGTTCGCTTTGCGAACGCCGGCGATGTTGTTGCCGGCTGCGCTCTTCGAGCTCCGCCTCGGCCTGCGGCAGCAAGGAAGGCGCTTCGCGCTGATTTTTATGGCACGGCTGAAGCCGTGCCCTGACACAAAACGTTGCGCTTTTGCGTTGGTTATTCCCAGCCTTCGCGGAGGTAGCTAACGAATTTGTCGGCGTGTTCGTCGGCCCAGAGGTGACGGCCGGATCCGCGCAGGGCGAGGAGTGGGTCGAAGCGGCGCGGGTCGGAGGCGCGGGTTCGGGTTCGCTGCTTGTTCCAGCAGTGCAGGGCGATCAGGGCGAGGGGCGCGGCGAGAATGAGGGCACCGCTTTATGGATTTTGAAATCTGAGAATTAGGTTAGCAGGGTTTGTTTGGGATTCGGGCGGCGTGCGAAGCTGTCGACTGGTCATGGGGCAGTTGGGCGTCGCATCGATGAGTCGTTACGAAGGTCACGGCGCGGACTATATTGATGGCGTTCGCGAGCGAACGCCGGCGATGTCTTTTCCGGCTGCGCTCTGCGAGCTCCGCCTCCCACCCCAGCGCGCCAACCGGGGGCGAAATGGGGTCCCCGAGCTTAGGCTTTGTACTTACCGAGGACAACTTGGTTTTCTAGGGCGTCTCCAAAAGTCCTCATAATCGCTACCGTTTCGTTGGTGAGTTCATCTACGTCGTCGAGGTCAATGAAAGTGTTCTCCCCGTGGGCGATGGCGTTTCTTCGTTTGAGAAGGACCACGTCCACGAATTGGGACTTATCCTCCGGGGCGGCATCAGGCACGGCGCAGACTCTGCAGATGTCGGTGTAGACCTCGAAGTTCAGGTTTGACCTTGCGTTCACAAGGTCCGCGTTGACCCTCGAGAAACGGCGACTGAACGACGCAAGAATGTCATCCACGAGTGCGCATCGATCCGCGACACTACCTTTGGAGGTCACCAGGGCACCGAGCCTCGGGAGAAAGTAATTCCGCAAAAACTGAGGGTCGAGTTCTTGGTACTGCATTTTCCGGATAGCGACGAATTCTAAGTATTTTTGTGCGGCAAAGCGCACGTAGCCCTCCCAATGGGCATAGCAGATCGTAACCAGGGAGCGGAGCAATACCCTGCGTAGAGCTGGATCCGATCTGACGGCGGCATTTTTGAGATCTAAGATCTCCCTCAATCGCCAATAGCGGTCTTCCGTAATTTGCGCGGAGAACTCGGCGGTTGTGTACGGCTTGCTCATGGACGAAACCAGTTCTGGCCGAAGGGCACTGTACGCTGGATGCGCGTGGTTCCGCGAAGGCCCGGGGACGTAAAGGTGGCTGTCTGCGGCTGAGACCAAAATGTTCGGATGCGCTCTTTTACGAACTGCGCCGGTTTGGATAACGCAGAGATGCGTCGTAGATTCTTTGCGACTCCAACGGCTATGCCTTCCAGGCCGACCAGCCCGACTTTTCCGGCGTGGTGTCCATCCTCGAAACGTCTGAGCGCGTTTTTGCCGGCGGCTCTGTCGAGCAGTTCGAACGTGTCGAGGATTAGCTTTCTAGCCTTGACTCCATTGCTTTCGCCGGCGAGGAATACGATGCTCTCATCGATGTACTCTTCGACGTCTAGTTTCCCGTCGTAGGGCACTTGCGTATGCACCAAAAACCTCACGGCCAGCTCCGTATGTCTCTGGCGTTCTATCTGGTCCTCTGTTACAGCCACTATGGCTTGGTAGGTCTTATCCCCGGCGGCGGCCTTGACCTGACGAAAGTAGTCTTTATTGACCATTATCATGATGCAGTTTCGGAGCTCTTGGGGATTCGCTTGGGTTCCTCCCGCGTTAAGCCGCTGGAAGAGGTCGAACTTTGTCTTATCGTCGCTTGGTCTCTTCAGTATCTCCATCCCAATTCTGGCGCGTCGGATGGAAAGCTGCAGGCTCTTGTCCAGTTCGTTTTGCTCGTCGGGGCGGGCCTCCGAGTTAAGGTCTGTCTTTTCCCAGACCGCATTGTGCAAGGAGGGAAGGTACTTGGTGGCTTCCAGGATCGACGGCGACGCAATTCTGCCGTTGGTTTTACGGAGCTTCCCCATGAACTCGAGGACTGTTGAGACCCTCTGGAGCCCGTCGATGAGTTCCCATCTCCCATCCTCCTTCTCGAAGACAAAAATTGAGGGGACCGGAATTCCTAGAAGCAGGGATTCGATCAGCTTGGATTTTTGTCCGATATTCCAACGGAACAAGCGTTGAAACTCCGGGTCGATGACGAGCTCGTGGTTGTCGTACATACTCACGATTTCGCCGATCGACATCTGTAAGGCGTCGGTCTTGACAAGGCGCTGGGCGTTTGTAATTTCTTCGTTGAGCATTTCCTTTAGCGACCTCGATATCTTCCTGAAAAGGTAACACACGGAAAGTTATGAGCTCGGGCTGGCTTCAGAATCTGGTCGGGGTCAGGTGAAAGGTGTGGCGTTGGCTTTCGCTGCCGGGGCTGCAAACAAAACGGGCGTCCCTGGAGAGGACGCCCGTTGCGCGTTAGCGCGGTTCGCTGAACGCGAAGTTCTAGTACATGCCTTCCATGCCGCCGCCGTGGCCGCCGCCTGCTGGGGCGGCTTGCCTGGGCTCCGGAATTTCGGAAACCATGGCTTCGGTAGTGAGCATGAGGCCGGCGATCGAAGCGGCGTTTTGCAGCGCCGTGCGGGTCACCTTGGTTGGGTCGATGACGCCCGCCTTGACCAGGTCTTCAAAGACGTTGGTCTGGGCGTTGTAGCCGTAGTGGGGGTCCTTGCTTTCGAGGATCTTGCCCACGACGACCGCGCCTTCTTCGCCGGCGTTGCCGACGATCTGGCGGAGGGGCTCTTCGAGCGCGCGGCGAACAATCTGGGCGCCGATCTTCTCATCGCCCACGAGGGTCTTGATGAGATCTTCGACGTCCTTCTCGCAGCGCACAAGAGCCACGCCGCCGCCGGGGACAATGCCTTCCTCGACTGCTGCGCGGGTTGCGTGCATGGCATCCTCGACGCGAGCCTTTTTCTCCTTCATCTCGGTCTCGGTAGCCGCACCGACCTTGATGACCGCAACGCCGCCGACCAGTTTGGCCAGGCGCTCCTGCAGCTTCTCGCGATCGTAGTCGGAGGTGGTCTTGTCGATCTGGTTGCGGAGTTCTTTCACGCGGCCTTCGATGGCCTTGTGCTCGCCGCGGCCTTCGACGATGGTGGTGTTGTCCTTGTCGATGGTGACGCGCTTGGCCTTGCCGAGGTCCTCAAGCTTGATGTTCTCGAGCTTGATGCCGAGGTCTTCGGTGACAGCCTTGCCGCCGGTGAGGATGGCAATGTCGCCGAGCATGGCCTTGCGGCGATCGCCGAAGCCAGGCGCCTTGACGGCGGCGACGTTCAGCGTGCCACGGAGCTTGTTGACGACGAGGGTGGCGAGAGCTTCGCCGTCGACGTCTTCAGCCACGATGACGAGTGGCTTGCCGTTGCGGGCAACCTGCTCGAGCAGGGGGAGGAGATCCTTCATGGAGCTGATCTTCTTTTCGTAGATCAGGATGTAGGGCTCTTCGAGGACGACTTCCATGCGATCGGGATCGGTGACGAAGTAGGGGCTGAGGTAGCCGCGGTCGAACTGCATCCCTTCGACGACTTCCAGCTGGGTTTCGAGGGTCTTCGATTCCTCGACGGTGATGACGCCGTCTTTGCCGACCTTCTTCATGGCTTCGGCAATGATGGTGCCGATGGTGGTGTCAGCGTTGGCGGAGATGGTGCCGACCTGAGCGATCATGTCGCCGGTGACGGGCTTGGAGAACTTCGCCAGTGCTCCACCGGTGACGGTGCCGTCCTCGGCGCGCTTGCCGACCACGGCTTCGACGGCCTTGTCGATGCCGCGCTTGAGGGCCATGGGGTTCGCGCCGGCGGCGACAGTCTTGACGCCTTCGCGATAGATGGCCTGGGCGAGAACGGTGGCGGTAGTGGTGCCGTCGCCGGCTACGTCGGAGGTTTTCGACGCCACTTCGCGCACCATCTGGGCGCCCATGTTCTCGAGCGGATCCTTGAGCTCGATTTCCTTGGCTACGGTGACGCCGTCTTTGGTGATGGTGGGCGCACCGAATTTCTTTTCGATGACGACGTTGCGGCCCTTGGGGCCGAGCGTCACTTTGACAGCCTCCGCCAGAATATTCACGCCGCGCAGAATCGCCTGGCGGGAATCTTCTCCGTGCAGAATTTGCTTTGCCATTTTGCTGATCTCCTGATGTTGCGGAGCCGATGCTCCGTTTGAACTTCGCTCAGGGGCTAAAGCCCCCTCTTTTTGGCCTCGTACGGCACGACTGAAGTCGTGCCCTGATACAAAAGCCAGGTCTTCAGCCCACAGCGGTCGGTTATAACCGGTTGTTCAGTAAAACCGCGACTGAACCCTCCGATCCGCACCCGTTACTTTTTGAGGATGCCGAGGACTTCTTCTTCGCGCATGATGAGGAACTCTTCCCCGTCAATGCGAATCTCGGTGCCGGAGTATTTGCCGAAGAGGATGCGGTCGCCCTTCTTCACATCGAGCGGGAAGACTTTGCCCTCGTCGTTGGATTTGCCCTTGCCGACGGAGATGACTTCGCCTTCCTGGGGCTTTTCCTTGGCGGAATCGGGGATGATGATGCCGCCGCGCACGGTCTCGTTGTCCTCGATCCGACGGACGAGCAGACGATCGTGCAGCGGGGTGAACGTGGTGGTTGCTGATGCAGTAGCAGTAGGCATTGCTTTGCTTCTCCTTCAGAGTTTCCTGGAGCGCGGGCGCTCCGCGTGGTGTTAGCCGCGAGATTCATCTCGCGGAGGAACAAACTTTGAGGCCGTACCTGATTCGGGTTGGGCGACCGCCGGACGGCTTAGGTTCCGGAACGGCAAAGCGCGTTTCGCTGCGCGGTTGCCGTCGTTTAGCACTTTCGCCCTACGACTGCCAGCGTACGCGGGGAGGGGTGTGGATGTCAAGGGGAGGGGTCAAAAGTGAGTGGAAGTGACTCAGATAATTAGCAGGGGGGGCGAAAGTCGAGCGATAAAGCGATTAACGTGAAGAGTTTAGCGAAAAGCGATTAGCGAGATATGTTTAGCGAAGAACGCGTCCCCTTCTCAGGGGCTGGCGGGGGGCTGGCGGTCTTCCCTGCTATGGAGTGGCCGCCGGATTGACCGGGGTCATGCCGAGCGCCTGGACGTAGGTCGGGTTCACGCGCGTGTGGGCGAACTGAATCTTCGTCAGGAAATCGGCGAAGGCCGCGTCGATGTCGTCCTGCGCAGGCCGCGCGGCGATGCGCTTCTCGGCATTGCCGGTTCCGGTGGGCAGCCTGGCGAAGGCGACGATCTCGTCCCAGTGGGTGGGGCGGTCGAAGGTCACCACGCAGGGAGTCGCGTCCATCCTTTTATAGGTCCAGAAGGCCCAGCCGACGTGGTTCTCCTCCAGGGTTTTGCGGAAGGCCTCGACCCAGGCGTCCTTGTTCTCGCCCGATTCGCCGAGCCAGATGGGCACGTGGTACTGATGGCGGAAATCCAGATACTCCTGGATGACGCTGGTGTCGGTTTTCTCGGTCCAGTACTTGTGGAACGTGTACATCACGTTCGGATCGCCGGGAGGGCCGAAGACTTTGAAGTTGGTATCCCACTGCGCGCCGCCGAGAATGAGCACGTGGTTGCGGTCGACGGAGCGGATGCCGCGGGCGATCTTCCAGTAGACGGGCTCGAGTTCGCGATTCAAAACGCGCAGCTGCGGGTATTGCGGGATCGGCTCGTTCAGCAGGTCGTAGCCGAGCACGGTGGGATTGTTGTGGTAGTGCTGGGCGATGCGGCGCCAGATGGCGACGGTTTCTTCCTGGGCCTCGGGACTCGAAAAAAGCCACGGATAGCCGTAGCTGTCGTCGATATTGGTGCCGGTCTGGCCGCCGGGCGCGCAGTGCATGTCGAGGATGACGTAGATGCCGTCCTTCTTCGCCCAGTCGAGGAGCTGATCGACGAGCTTGAAACCTTCGGCGTCGTCGGCGGTGAAGAACTTATAGTGGAGCGGGACGCGGACGGAATTGAAACCCATGGCCTTGATGCGATCCAGATCGGCTTCGGTGATGTAGTTGGCGCGCCACTGCCGCCAGAATTCTTCCGCCTTCGCCGGACCCAGCAGTTCTTTGGTGAGGTCTTCGATTTCGCGCGGAGACTGCGGGCCGCCATCGAAGTGGAACATGTAGCCTTCCACTTCGAACCAGTTCCCGAGGTTGATGCCGCGGAGCAGGAGGGGCTGCTCATCGCCATCGAGGAGTTGTTCAGAGTGGGTGTGGACGAAGCCGTGCCTGGGGATTTGGGCGGTGAGAAACGGAGTGGAGATCAGAAGGAGGAAAAGGCAGAGGAGAGCGGCGCGGGGAGCGGAGTTTTGCACGGACCCAACCTACTCCGCCAGACGAAAGCGTTCAAGCGCGAGATGCGACGAACTTCACGGAGCAGTTAATCGGCCCAAGCGTGCATCAAGCTAGCCGAGGAGTGTTGCGATCGAGGCTCGAAGATCAGACTGATCTCGCAATTCGAGGCTCCCGAGTTGCCGGATAATCAAGCCTTGCTCGACGGTGGCGAACACCGGCTTAACGGCCGACGGTTTCAGCAGGCCTGCCTCTTGCCACTTGTTGATCAGGATCTCGCCAGAGGCGCCGGATCCGCGAACCTGGCTGGTGATTGCCATGATCACAACATCGCGCCTGGAAGCATTGTAGGACTTGTTGCTCACCACAACCGCCGGACGTTTCTTCAGCGCCGTCTGGTTGGTAAAGGGAAAGCTCACAAGCACGACATCGCCAAACTCAAAGGGCATCGTAGGCGTCGTCTTCCGGATTGCTCCACACCCGATCAAATGCGGGCTCGCTTGCCGCCGCGGCCGCCTGCGCGACAGCCCGGTCCTGACCCCGGAAGCGAAGGAACTCGATAAAATCCTCCACTTCCGCGATTTGTTCCGCGCTCAGCGCCTGAATCTTGTCACCGAGATTGCCGGCACTCGCCATATTCTCATTCCGCCCCTCCCAAGATTTTACCTCTGTTCATGGCCGTGCTCGATCGGCAGCCCGCATCATGTCGCGCCTTCCAGTGATGTGCGCGCCGTCAGGGGGTCTCTCTGGTTTCGCTGGCGGGCGGGGGGAAGCCGCCGCAGCGCCCCCATCTCTGGCGGAATTTTTCGCGCTCCTCGGGAGTCATGGCTTCCCACTTTTCACGCCTGCGCTGGCGCCATCCGGAGCCTTTGTTGCCGCCGTGGCTCAGGCCTCCGAAGAGGAGCCGGCAGAGAACCAGCAGTCCCATGGCCTGCCAGAAGGTGATGTGACGCCATCCGAAGAGCATGGGCGCCAGCCAGTTCCACAACAGCATCGTCACTTCGCCGAAGAGCGCGATAAACGCCGCGAGCGCCAGCGGGCCGGCAACGAAGATCCACTTGTTTCTCTTGATCCAGGAGTTTTCCATACCGTTCCTCATTTCCTCATGAACTCGTCGTGCACGCTCTGCAGGCGGGCGCGCAGATGGAGCACCGCGCAGCGCTTGCGGGAGAGCAGAGTGTTGACCTTGATGCCGGTTTCCGCCGACAACTCTTTAAAGCTGCGCCCCTCCAGCTCGTGCGCGACGAAGACTGCGCGCTGGTCGGGGGGCAGCTCGGCCAGCGCCGCTTCGAGTTCCTCGAGCAGCACGCGGCGAAGGTACAGCGCTTCCGGCCCGGCGTCGGGCGAGGGCAACAGATCTTCGAAGACGAGCAGCTCGCCTTCTTCGTCTTCGCCGGCAGCGTCAGAGAAGTTCTGCGGCCGCTTCCGGCGGAAGAAGTCCGTGATGCCGTTGCGCGCGACGGTGAAGAGCCACCCGGTCAGGGTGTCGATGGGCATCAGCAGTCGATTCGCTTCAACCAGCTTGAAGAAAACCTCCTGCAGCAAGTCTTCGACGTCGGCCTCGTTGGGCACGCGCCTGCGGATGAAATTGCGCAGCCGGGACCCTTGTTCCGCAACGACCTCCGAGATTTGGCGGTCCTGCTCGGTCATTGTGGTCATGGCTTGCACGGGTCACTCGTCCACCCCTGTAGACGATGGGCAGCCGCAAATATTGTAGAGACCTGGGTTCGGCGGGGCAGCGCCGAGGCAGGTGCGTCGGTGACTCGACCGGAACGAGGAAGACTGAGGCTCATTCCTTTGTGCGGAGTACACGCTGGGAATCGCTATCCCAAAACGGGACAGACTCCCGCGGTTTCCGCGGAAATGCGTTGACACGTGGCATCCGGCATCTGCGATGATCCATTCTCAAGGCGAAATTGTGACGAGGATCACAAAAGCCGAAAATGTGCCGATGATCACCTCATGGTCGCCCTGAGATTTGTCTGTGAGTCTCGGCCACCCCAATTGAACGACGGCAACGCCCAATGGGCGCACATCGACCCAAAAAGCTGCCGCAACTGTCCCACGAGGAGAACTGTGCAAAATACAAAGGCCCCTATCGTTCATCCAACCTCTGCTCATCGCGCCGATCTCGCGTTGACGGCGAGCTGCAACGACGTATCACGGCTGATCCGGTTCCTGACAGGCGCCATCATGGCTTGCGGTGGCGAGATGTTGTCGCGCCGTTTTGACCCTGACGGCGTCGCCGAACTGGAAGTCGAATTCAGCCGGATCGTCTGCGTTGAGATTTATTGCATCCTGATTGCCGCGGGTCTTGAGCTGGATCGCGATGCGCACCTGCAAGTCACGGCTTTTTGCCAGTGCACCCGAGAGCGCAGTCCGGAAATGCGGGATGAGCCGGCCCGCCTGATGCTGCGCGTCCGCGAATCGGCGATCCAGCCCCAGAGCGGGCCTCATGCGTCACTCGACTGGCTTGTCTCCAACGGCGGCCAGGATATTTACGAGGCGTAGCGGATTCGCCAGTTCCGGCTTACTGCTGGACGAAGGCCAGCTCGATGGTGAGTTTGACATCGTCGCCGAGCATGGCCGCCGGCATTCCGGCGCCGATGCCGAAATCTTCACGATGAATGGTGGTAGTGGCGGAGAAACCCATTTGAGTTTTCTTGTTCTGGCCGGTAACGGGACCCGTGGGACCTTCGACATCGAGCACGACCGGTTTGGTGACGCCCTTCACGGTGAGGTTGCCGGCGATCTGAAGACCGGAGCCGCCTTTCGTGACGCTGGTGCTGGCGAAGGTGGCTTTAGGGTTGTTGGCCACGTCGAAGAAGCGAGCACTCTTGAGGTCGTTGTCGCGGTTGGGGACGCCGGTGTCGACGCCGGTGACGTCGATGGTGGCGTTGACGGTGGATTTGGTGATGTCGTTGGCGTCGTAGACGAGGGTGGCGTCGACGGCGCCGAAGCGGCCATGAACCTTCGAGACGGTCATATGCAGGATGGAGAAATCGACTTCGCTGTGGGCGGGGTCGGATTTCCAGGTGGTGCCCTGGGCCATGGCGAGAGGCGCGGCGAGAACGAGAAGTGCGGAGGCGAGACGGGCAAGCTTCATGGGGAATCCTTTCCTTCGGCCCTGGGGATGCGGGCTTCTACAGCATAGACAACATTAGGCGATCTGAAAAACCGGAGGCCCGCGGTAGCCCGGCAGTAACGCGGGCGAGGTGACGCCGATGCGTGCCCGCCGGGTGATTTACGGGGTGAGGAAGTGGGCGCACACTCGGTCATGGAACCCCAGGCGACGAATCCCAGCGGCGCTGTGCCGATGCAGCCGAGCAGCCGGCCCACCTTCCTCATGTGCCCACCCCAGCACTATGAGGTGAACTACGTCATCAATCCATGGATGGCCGGGAATGTGCACCGGTCGTCACGGCAACAAGCGACGCAGCAGTGGGAAGAATTGCGCAAGGCGTTGGGGGAGTATGCCCAGGTAGAGCTGGTGGAACCGCAGCCGGGATCGCCGGACATGGTGTTTACGGCGAATGCGGGACTAGTGCGGAACGGGATTGTGGCGCTGGCCAGCTTTCAGCACAAGGAGCGGCAGGGCGAGGAACCGCATTTCCGGCGGTGGTTCAGCGAATCGGGATTCGCGGTGCGCGACATTCCGCGGGTGACGCCTTTCGAGGGCGAGGGCGACGCGCTGTTCGAGGCGGATGGTTCACGCCTGTGGGCCGGGTACGGGCTGCGCACGCGCGAGGCGAGCCACAAGCAGCTGACCGAGCTGTGGGGCGTGGAGGTGGTTTCGCTGCGGCTGGTCGATCCGCGCTTCTACCATCTGGACACGTGTTTTTGTCCGCTGTCGAATGGGGATGTGATGTACTTTCCGGGCGCGTTCGACGACGGATCGCTAAGAAAGATTGAAGAGCGCTATTGCCGGGCGAAGCGGATCTGCGTGTCGGAGGAGGATGCGCTGCTGTTTGCCTGCAACGCGGTGAATGTGGGCAGGACGATCCTGCTGAACGAGATCAGCCAGGAGCTCTGCGTACGGCTGGAGTCGAGGGGATTTCAAATCATCCAGGTGGAGCTGACGGAGTTTTTGAAGGCGGGAGGCGCTGCGAAGTGCCTTGTGCTGCGGCTGGATAATTAGCCAGTAGCCCGTAGCCGGCAGCCTGCGGCTAAAAGCGGATACCGACGAGTTGTTGGCGGGGGAGCGGGGCTGCCAGGCCTTGGTTCGGCGTATAAAGGACCCGGAAGGGTCGCCATGCAACGAAGGGAATTTCTGGCCGGCGCGGTGAGCGCGACGATGATGGGCGCGGTCGGCGGCGTCGATGAGCCTGGGGCGGAGACGGCGCGCGGAGTGGATGGGGCTGCGGGCGAAAAATCCGAGACGGCCGCTGATACGGCCGCCGGGCGTCTGCGGCCGATGGCGGTGGGGCTGATGATCCAGCCGCCAAACGGGGCGGAGGCGGCGTTTGCCAGGGTGCACGACCTGGGCATGACGAACTGCTTTCTGTCGCTCGATGGGTATCTGGGGAAATTCACGTCGGCCCTGGCGCAGGAGCTGGGCGGGCTACTGGAGAAATATGGGTTGGTGGCCACGGCAGCGGAGGTGGTTCGTCCGGAACCGCTGGTATGGGATTTCCTGCGTGGGCCGTCGACGATTGGGCTGGTGCCGCGGGCGACGCGGGAGGCGCGGATGGACGCGCTGAAGCAGACGTCGGATTTTGCAGCGCTGCTGAAGATCGATCGCGTGCAGACGCATTGCGGGTTTATTCCCGAGGATCCTGCAGACCCGCTCTACGAAGAGGCGGTGCTGGCGATCCGCGAAGTGGCGCAACATTGCGCGGGCAACGGGCAGATGTTCCTGATGGAGACGGGCCAGGAGACGCCGACGACGATGGCGCGCGCAATCAAAGATGTGGATCAGCCGAACCTGGGCGTGGGGCTGGACACGGCGAACCTGATTTTGTACGGCAAGGCAAACCCGGTGGACGCAGTCGACATTATCGGGCCGCATGTGCGGAGTATCCACGCGAAGGATGGGCGATGGCCGACCGATCCGATGAAGCTGGGCGAAGAGGTGCTGATCGGGACGGGGCTGGTGGATTTCGAGAAGGTGTTCACGAAGCTGCACCGGCTGGGGTACACGGGCGCGGTGACGATCGAGCGCGAGACGTCGGGGCCGCAGCAGATTGCGGATGTTCGGGACGAGAAGGTGTATCTGGAGCGGGTGCTGGCGAAGGTGATGGGGTAGGGGCAGCTGGGAGCCGGGAGCTGGCCTGAGGCGAGAGAACAGCGAGCGAGAAGCAAAAAGCGAGAAGCGAGGCCATGGATCGACGACATTTCATTGGCGGGACGGCGGCATCGGGGGTCATGTTGCTGAAGGCGCGCACCGCGTTCGGGTACGAGGCGAATTCGGCGGTGCGGCTGGGGCTGCTGGGTTGCGGCAGCCGCGGGACGACCGTGGCGACTTCGTTCGCGAAGAACACGCCGGCCCGAGTCGTGGCGCTGGCGGATTTGTTTCCGGATCAACTCGCTGTGGGGAAGGCGCATTTTGACGCTGTGAATGGGGCGCTCGGGGTTCCGGGGATCGATGCGGGGCAGATGTTTCGCGGACATCGTGCATTCGAGGAGCTGGCTGCTTCTTCGGCGATCGATGCAGTGCAGATTTCGACGCCGCCGTGGTTCCATGTTCCGCATCTGGAAGCGGTCATTGCAGCGGGCAAACATGCTTATTGCGAGAAGCCGATGGGCGTGGATGTGGCACAGGCGAAGCAGGCGCTGGAGATTGGCAAGCGCGCGGAGGGCAAGGTCAGCCTCGATGTGGGATTTCAGGTGCGCAGCGCGCCGCCGATTGCGGAGGTAGTGCGGAGGATTCACGCGGGCGATCTGGGGAAGCTGGTGTGCATCGAGGCGCATTACAACGCGCCGAACGCGGTGAGCCACAGCGGGGCGGGGTGGTCGGCCGATGAGTTTCGGTTGCGCAACTGGCTGTGGGATCGCGTGCTCTCGGGCGACATTTTGGTGGAGCAGAACATTCACGTCATCGATTTGTGCAACTGGATCATCGGGAGCCATCCGGTGAAGGCGACGGCGACGGGCGGACGCAACGCGATCACCCACCAGGGGGATACATGGGACAACTACCAGGTGACCTATACGTATCCTGGCGATGTGCATGTGAGTTTTTCGTCGACGCAATGGGGGGCGAACGGATTTTTTGACGTGACGGAGCGGGTATTCGGAGAGAAAGGGATTGCGGAGGCGCCGTATTCGGGGCCGGTGCGGATTATCGGGGACAATGCGTGGGCGTGGAGTGAGGGCGCGGCTGCGGCTGGGTCCGGGGCGGCGTTTGCGGCGAATGGCGCGTTCAGCGACAACCTGGAGTTTGCGGATCGCGAGAAGGATCGCGCTTTCATCGAGAGCATCACGTCGGGGAAGTTCCACAACCAGGCGGAGGCCGGGGTGGAGACCGCACTGAGCGCGATGCTGGGGCGGATGGCGGGCCAGCGCGGGCATGAGGTGACGTGGGAGGAGCAGCTCCGGCACGGCGAGAGATACACGATGAATATCGATATGAGGCAGTTCGGGTAAGAGCAGCCGGTAGCTGGGAGCTGGTAGAGGACAGCTGGCGGCCGGCGGCCTGCAGGCTGCAGCGAATCCCGGGTCTCAAAATCGAGAGCCATTCGACTCGCTCCGCTCGCTCAGGCCAGGCTGTGGGGTGCCCATCTCAATCGAGACCGGACAGCCCATTAGGCCGTGAGATTCCTCTTGACACATATATATCTTGATTGATATATAGTGTGATCATGACTGAGACTCAGGTTCAATCTCTTATTCCACTGAAAACACAGTGGTTCCACATTATGCTGTCGCTGGCAGGCGGAGAGCAGCATGGCTACGGGATCATGCAGGAGGTCCTGCAGCGGACGACCGGCAAGGTCCGGCTGTGGCCGGCGATGCTGTACGGATCGATCAGACGGATGATCGAGGTGGAGCTGATCGAGGAGTCGAAGGAGCGGCCCGCGCCGGAGGAAGATGACGCGCGACGGCGCTATTACCGGCTGACGGAGTTTGGCCGGCGGGTGCTCGACGCGGAGTGCGAGCGCCTCCAGGAGTTGGTTCGAACAATTCAAACAAAACGCGCGATGGTGACGGAATGACGAACATGTGGCGGCGAGTGTACCGGCGGCTGGCTGCAGCCTTCCCGCACGAATTCAAACTGGCATACGGCGACGAGATGCTGCAGGCCGGTGAGGACGCCATTGATGAGGTTGCTAAGAGGCACGGAGCGCTGGGGCTGATGCGGCTGATCGCGGACCTGGTGATGCGGCTGCCGGTTGAATACCTGAACGAGATGCGGCGCGACCTGCCGTACGCGGCGCGGGCGCTGGTGAAGTCGCCGGGATACGCGGTGGTGGGCATTGTGTCGATCGGGCTGGGAATCGGACTGACGACCAACGTGTATACCCAGCAGTGGGTGCTGCTGACGCGGGAGCTATCGAACGTGGCGAGCCCCAAACAGCTGGTGACGGGGGAAACGCCGGCGTCGTATCCGTACATCGAGCAGTACCGGGAGCAGAAGGAGCTGTTTGCGGGCGTGGCGGCGGTGGAGAATCTCGTGCAATTCAACGTGGGACTGCCGGGGCAGAGCGGGAAGCCGGAGCGCGTCTACGGCCAGCTGGTGTCGCCGGATTATTTTTCAGTGCTGGGGATGGAAGCGCAGCGCGGACGGCTGCTGAACGCGGAGCTGGACAAGACGGGCGGAATGCCGGCGGTGGTGATCAGCGATCGCTTCTGGCGGAGCCGGATGAACGCCGATCCGGATGCAATTGGGCAGACGGTGAAGCTGAACGGGCAGAACGCGACGATTGTGGGGGTGACGCCGAGGAAGTTCGATGGAGCGCTGAGTCCCAATCCATCGGAGCTATTCGTGCCGATCACCGTGCCGGCAACGCTGGCTCCGGAGTTGGGAAACGATGTGCTGCATCAGCGCAACGCAAAGGATTTCCAGTTGCTGATGCGCCTTGCGCCGGGGGTCACGATCGAAACGGCGGAAGCGGCGCTGGATGGCATTACACGGCGGCTGGACAAGGACGATCCGATGGCGCCTTCGCAGGCGAGCAAGGCGAAGCGGGTGGTGCTGATGGGAGCGGGGACGCTGGCGCAGATTCCGCGCGACCTGCGGCCGAAGGTGCTCGGGTTTTTTGTAGCGCTGATGGCGATTGTGACCGCGATTGCGTGCCTGAATCTGGCGACCATGGCGCTGGCGCGGGGCGCGGGACGCCGCAAAGAGCTGGCGATCCGGTTGGGCGTGGGCGCGAGCCGCTCCCGGCTAGTGCGGCAGATGGTGACGGAGGGAATATTGCTGTCGTTGCTGGGCGGCGCGGCTGGGCTGGCGCTGGCCTGGGGTTTGACCGCAATGACTACGCACACGGCTTTGCCGACGGGGTCGCCGCTGGCTCCCGACCGGGTGGTGGACTGGCATGTGGCGCTGTTCGCGTTTGTGCTGGCGGTGGCATGCGGAATCGGATTCAGCATTCTGCCCGCGATGCAGGCGACCAGGACGGATGTGGCTCCGGCGTTGAAAGAAGGTTCAGCACTGCAGCTGTCGGGGCATCGGCGCTTTGGTCTGCGCAACCTGGCGATGGGCGCGCAGGTATCGGGGTCGCTGCTGTTGTTGCTGGTGACGGGTTTTCTGGTGCTGGGGTTGATGCGCGGGAACAGCATCCAGACGAATTTCGATGCGAAGACGATGGCATTCCTCTTCGTCGATCCGGTGCGCGATGGGTACACGCCGGAAAAAGCGCAGGCTTTCTTTGGCCAGCTGCCGGATCGGCTGCGGAGTGCGCCCGCGGTGAGCAGCTTTGCCCTGGCGGCGCAGCCTCCGTATTTGCCGGGCGACGATGACGATTTTCAGCTAACGGTCGTGGATGCGAAGGCGGCTACGCCGGTGCAAAAAGGCGTGTTGAAGCAGACGGTGGGCGCGGGGTATTTTGCCGTGCTGCGGGAGCCGGTGCTGGCGGGGCGAGAATTTGAAGAGCAGGACCAGCGCCTGGACCTGGACGCTACGAGTGCGCAGGGAGAGGTGGCGGTGCCGCTGGTGCTCAACGACAAGGCGGCTCATGCACTGTTTGGCAAGGACAATGCGGTCGGGAAGCATCTGCGGGGCGACCGGCGGATTTACGAAGTGGTGGGAGTGGCGCCGAGCATGAAAGACGCGACGGGGATGACCCAGGGCATCGCATATCTTCCCCTGACACGGAGCGATTTCGCCCGTCCACCGGGCGGGGGGATCACGATCATTGCGCGCGGGCATGCGGCGGCGGATGCGATCGGCGGGGTGCGAAGCGTGGTGGCGTCGATGGATCCGAATCTGACGCTGTTCAATGTGCAGACGCTGAGCGAGTATCTGGTGCGGATCCGGGAAGCGATGCGGTCGGCGCTGCGCACCTTTGGCAGCATTGGCCTGTTCGGGCTGATTTTGTCGGCGGTAGGACTCGCGGGGGTGACGGGATATTCGGTAGCCCAGCGGCGGAAGGAGATTGGGATCCGTATGGCGCTGGGCGCGCGCAGGACGCAGGTGCTGGGGCTGGTGCTGCGCGAAGGCGCGGTGCTGATTGGCGCGGGAACGGTGATTGGATTCCTGGGCGCGGTGGGGCTGGCCAAGGCGATGTCGGCGATCACCAGCGAATTTGCCGACGCGTTTACGGTGGGGACCAACGATCCGCGGCTGCTGATCGGAGCGCCGTTGCTGCTGGCGGGGCTGGCACTGCTGGCGTGTTACATTCCGGCGCGAAGAGCGACGGAGATCGACCCGCTGCAGGCGCTGCGGCAGGATTAGCCGAGGACGGCTGGAGCCGATGTTGACTGGCTTGATGCTCGCCCCGGTTGGGGGATAGTTGGTTTGCCTGCTCCCCGGGAGAATCGTAATTGGAACCTGCAAGAGGGTTCTCTTGACTAACGCCATTACCGTTTGGCCTCCGGGGGGAAAGCCGGAGGCCATTTCTCTTTTTGGTCGCGGCCGGTAGCCTGTAGCCTGTGGCCGCTGGATGGCAGGCGAGCGCAGTGGCCCGCGAGCGATAGAGCAGCATGATTAATCAATGCAAAAAGCCGTCGGGATGGCTGGGCCGGTTCGTTTTGTGGGAGATGAATCAGCGGCACTCGGGCGTCACCGACTGGGGCCTCGCGCAAATTTCCGTTGGGAAACGCGACACGATCCTCGATGCGGGATGCGGCGGTGGCCGCACGGTGAACAAGCTGGCGGCGCTGGCTCCGGAGGGGAAGGTTTACGGCATTGATTTTTCCGAGGAGAGCGTCGCCGCGGCCACCCGGATGAATGCCAGGCTGATCGACAGCGGCAGAGTGGAGATCCGGCATGGATCGGTGTCGGAATTGCCGTTTTCCGAGGGCATGTTCGATCTGATCACCGCGGTCGAAACCCACTTCTGGTGGCCCAACCTGCCCGATGACATGCGCGAAGTCCGGCGCGTGGTGAAGCCGGGCGGAACGCTGATCGTGATCGCGGAAATCTACAGAGGGGCGACCACGAAGATTGGGAAAATGGCGGACAAGGTTCTGCCGCAATCCGGCATGAAGCTGTTGACGGTGGACGAACATCGCGAGCTGCTGGAGAATGCCGGCTTCCGCGATGTTCGAGTCAATGTGGAAGCGAGTAAGGGTTGGATCTGCGCGATCGGCAAGAAGCCGTGAGTGGCCCTGGCCGCCTGGAGATGTCCGCTGGGTAGCCCGCGCGTTGCCGATGGCTCGCGCGGGCTTTCCTTTTGGCGGCTACTTATTCGGCTGGAAGAGCGCCAGGCGGACGTGCCACTCGACGGACTGGCCGGCGTGCAGCGTGACCATGCCGGTATTCGTGCTGCCCCACTCCTTGCCAAAGGGGTCGGCGAAGTTGAACTGCTCCTCGATGGCGGCAAACTGCTTCGTCGGCGGCGCGTAGACCTGGATGGTGCGCAGCTCCGGTGAGAGGCCGAGGATGTGGACGCCGTAATTGCTCGCCGGGTCGGCGAAGGTCACGTCGACGGCGCCGTTGGTGCGCTGCAGCTTCGACCAGTTGTCATCGAGGTAGATGTCGTCGAGCGCCTTGCCCTGGGCCGCGCTGAAGTCGTACTTGGTTCCTTTGACGGGCTGGAGGTCGCCGGTCGGGAAGACGTCGCCATAGTTATTGATGGCGGCCACCTGCTGGCCGGGAACGTGGAGAAGCGCCTGCTTGCGATCGCCGCTGGGCACGGCGAAATAAGGATGCCAGCCGATGGCCATGGGCTCATCGTCTTTGCCGACGTTTTTCGCGGTGATGGTGGCGTCGACGGCGGGGCCGGTGAGGGTGATGGCGAAGGTGAGGTCGGTCTGCGAGAGCCAGTGGCCGCCGAAGTCACCGGCGTGGATGACGCCGGTGAGCGTCTGGCCGTCGGGAATGGACTGGGTCTGAACATCCTGCGTTTGCGAGGCAAGGATGAGGCCGTGCATCGCGTGCTTGTCCTTGGTGGGGTCGTTGCTGTTATGCCAGTTGGCGGGCAGAGTGATGGTCTTGCCGTGCCATTTGGTGGTGATGGTTGTGCCGTCGGAGGACACAGGACCGATGATGCGGTTGGGATAGGGGACGAGGAAGGCGCCCCCGAAGCTGAAGCTGGCATTGCCGTTCTGATCGTCAGGACCACCGCTCAGTTTTGTGGCGGCTTCTTCGATCGTGGGCGACGCGAGGACCGGAATCTCACCTTTGCCCGGGACGTTGGCGGTGATCTGGAAGACGTTCATGCCGCGTCCGGGGAAGACGGTGGCGGAGAGGAACTCCATCTGCTGGCCATTGCTGGTGGCCGGGCGAGTGAGCTTGACGACAGGCTCGCCGCCGATTTGCGGGATGGGCGGCTGCGCGGGCTGCGCTTCGGGCGCGGGCTGCGCCTGGTGGCTGCAGCCGGAGAGGGCGGCGAAGATTGCCAAAGCGAGGGGCGCGGCAACGAGAGTCTTTCGAATCGACATGGAATTCGTCTCCGAGAAAACCGGATTAGTAAACGCTTTCTGAAGCGCCCCCATTCTACGCCTGGGACCGCGCCCTCGCGGCTTCTACAATCGCGTTGTGGCTGCGATCACGAGTCGCGTTTCGGGTGGGTCTGCGCTGGAAGTGCTGAACCAGCGTGTGGTCGCGTGTGAGCTCTGTGCGCGACTGCGGGAGCATTGCACGACGGTCGCGGAAAAGAAGCGACGCGCGTATCTCGAGTGGGAGTACTGGGGCAAACCAGTGCCATCGTTCGGCGATCCGCGGGCGCGGGTGCTGTTTGTGGGCCTCGCGCCGGGCGCGCACGGATCGAACCGGACCGGGCGGATTTTTACCGGCGACGGGTCGGGGAATTTTTTGTATCCGCTGCTGCATCGCGCGGGATTCGCTTCGCAGGCGTCGTCAAAACATCGGGAAGACGGCATGACGCTCACGGACGCGTGGATCACCGCAGTGGTGCGGTGTGCTCCTCCGGGCAACAAACCGCTGCCGGACGAGATTGCAAACTGCGCGCCGTTTCTCGACGAGGAGATTGCCGCGCTGAAGGATCTGCGCGTGATTGTGTGCCTGGGGAAGATTGGTTTCGACGGAGTGGTGGCGCACCTGATGCGGACGGGGCAGATCGAGCGGCGCGGCGAGCTGCAGTTCGGTCACGGAGTGGAATATCGCATCCCGGGCGATCGATGGTTGCTCGCCAGCTATCACCCGTCGCTGCAAAACACGAACGCGGGCAAGCTAACTCCGGCGATGATGCTGCGCGTCTTTCGAAGGGCGCGGCAGTTGGCGGGGTTGCCTGCGACTTCCTCTTGACCATCGGACATCCGGACGCCGCCCTGGCCGCATCCAGAGCTAAAGCCAGGGAGCGATGAAGACTCCCGCGCGAAAGGACGACCCGATGATTACGATTCTGATTATTATTTTGATCCTGATGCTGATTGGAGCTTTTCCGAGCTGGCCCCACAGCCGCAACTGGGGCTATTACCCGAGCGGAGGGCTGGGCCTGCTCCTGCTCATCGTCGTTGTGCTGCTGTTGCTCAGAGTGATCTGACGCTGTGCGCAAGGCCGAGGGCGTGAGACAGCCAAGTGGAGCGGGAGACCGGGATCGAACCGGCGACATTCAGCTTGGGAAATTGGCTGTAAATTGCAAACAAAGACTATAGCGTTTTTGTCGGCTCTGTTCTGGCGATAGAAAACAGCCTGATTTCGATCTGAAGTTTCCCGCGCCGCTTAATGGTGTTCAAACGGTGTTCAGTGCGCTAGCTGACCAGGGCGATGATGCTGCGTGTCTTTCGAAGGGCGCGTCACACTGTGGGGTTGCCGCGACCTCCCACGAGAATCGGACATCTGGGCGCCGCCCTTTGCGCATTCGGGGGGAAGAGAGAGAAGATCTCGCTTTATTCCCGTGCATCCCTCGGCCCAGCGCCTGATTGGCGACTACCTAGCTCTCGCAGCCCACAGCGGCGAGAGCGATCGGGCGGCCCTCTTCCGGCCCGTCAAGAACAACCGTACCGCCATGCGCAAAGGCCATCTCGATCCGGCTCCCTCTACTGCCATTTCGGCCAGAAATACGGGCTTGAGACAGGCATAGGCACAAAGTGACGCATCAATTCGGTCCCTCAGCTTTGGCAATTTTCTTTGTAATCTCCTTAACAAAGAGCGGATATGGGTCGAATTTTACCGCGGCCGTTCTGCCCCACCGAGCCGGAATAGGCGCCGCCATGTGAGCGATCACTTTACGCGAGCCCATCCTTCGCAAAGTAAACAAGATCATGCTTTGATCCCTAAACTGCGGCGCGTCCGTCGGAGACAATCCCAAAGGTTGGAGCGATGCGGGTGATTGCGGTACCGAAGGGGGAGAGTAGGATCCGCCCGTGTTCACACTCTCATGGCGGAACAACTGAGCTACATACTCACAGTCACGTTCTTCAGTGACCCGATCAATAGCGCCTGAAGGGATCCCTGCGATGACTACTGGAATGATCGGGGCCCCGTTTGGCAAGGTTTGGGAAGAAAGGTATTGTGCGAGGGCTTTCGCATCCATTTCGTTTGTTTGTGTAATTTGCCCGTTCCCTTCGTTGGCTTGTACTAGGCAGATCGTTACACCGCTTTTTTCCGCCCTGCCTGCCGCTGGTGCGCACAAAGCAACACAGCAGAGGAGAAATGGAATACGCATGTTGACTCCCAGAATACTGAATCCTTAGAGGCTTAAGGTTCTACATCATTTACGGGCGTGATCGGGGGCTTTGCCCCCTCGATCTGACTTAACCTGAATGTTAACCTTGTCACAGCGATATCCGTGAAACCGGCTTCATTGTGGCCCTCAATTGCGCCTTTTGCAAGTGCGTTATTAAGTCGGGTGCTGACGGCGTCTTTAACCAAGAGCATGCCCTCCCCGAACACACTCACGGCGAGTTGTTTCTCAGGTGTTGTCTTTGCGTCCCGCAACTCCTTCTGTTCCTTCACTTTTAGACGTTCGAGAAGCGTATTCGAATCGATGGAGTGAACTTTCGCATCCATCACAATGCTCAACGCTTCCGTTTCATACCGATAGGCGGCGGCACGTCGCAGAATCAGCACACGAACCCAAGCTGGATCTCCCCAGGTTGACCCATCGCTGAAGATGGCACCTTTCAAAAGCAGAGACCTATCCCGAAGCTGTTCGGGAGCCGGCTTAGGACCGAACATAACAAAACTGTACTTGTCCCCCTCATGAAGGGCGCGTGTTTTCCCTATTGAATTGAGGATCGAGTCAAAAAAACGAATGGAGCGAAGTGTAGTTCTAGATTGGTCCGTGAGAGAGCCAGACGGCGTTGCGGCCTGTTGGGTAGCCTGCGTGGTGGAAGGTCTGGCGAAAACGTTGATGAACGCGATGAGTGTGGAAGGCAAGCTGGTAGCGGATCAAATGGGACACACGCTTGATGCAAACCAGAACGTCTACACGCAGTCTCCTGTCGCGCTCAGGCAGGAGGGTGTGAACCGGCTGGAGATCGCTGTTTCCGGCTAATGGTGTTCAAACGGTGTTCGCGGATTTTCGCGGCGGCCGAAGTTGTTGGGTTTATGGAGCGGGAGACCGGGATCGAACCGGCGACATTCAGCTTGGGAAGCTGACGTTCTGCCACTGAACTACTCCCGCCCTGCATAATACACAGCTTATAGCAACGAGCCGCATCCAGTTTACTATCCAAACTGCTCACAGCAGCGACGCCCACCGTTAGAGTAAGCCGAGAACGGATGCAGGGACAGCCCCAGGTATTCGTACTGGCCGCCAATCTCGGGAATGTTCGACCTCCTGCGGTTTCCAATTCGATTCCGCGCGCACCCTCAACGCGGTCTCCTGTAATAGCGGTTGGGCGCATCCGGAGTGGAAATGCTTCCCGTGACCTGCGCCTCGCCGGCATGCCCCCGGCCTAACGGGGCAACGAGGTTGATGCCGGTGCCGGAGACCTGGGCACCAACCGCGTGCGCCAAAGTGAGGGGTGCGGCGACGGTGATGGAGGTGCCGCCGAACCTTCTGATCGAGGCGACGACTGCCGTTTCAACGTTCGCGCCAGTGTCGATGGTGATCGTCTGGCCGTCGCTCAAGCCAATCGCGCTGGCGACAGGGATAACGGTTGCACCCGCGCTGGTAGCTTCGCTCAGCGTGGTGGCGCCTGGCGTACCCACTGTCGCAATGACGGCGGTCTCGAGGTTCGCACCCGTGTCGATCCTGATTGGCTCGCCGACCTCGAAGTCCGTCACGCTGGCGACTTTGATATTGATTGCACCCGGGGCCGCAGCGGCCGACAGAGTGGTTGCGGGCGCGGTGAGGAAATCGGTGCAGTTGCTGTCGGTGTCGTGGCCGTCGGGAAGGCGCCCTGCGCTCGTATTCGACACGCCGGCGGTGGGAACGGGCGGCCAGACCGCGGCGGCCCAACCGGGTGCAGTCACGTAACAACCGTTGTGCTCCGCTCCGGAGGTGGCCTGATAACCTTCGGCGGCCCATGGGTCGACGAGGCCGCCGTAGTTGAGGCTGTCGACCACAAGGCCCGCGGCATCGCGCAGCACTATGTTGCCGGCCTTGAGGGAGATGGTGCGGCCGAAGAAATCGGCGGTGGCAGAGAGAGCGGGGCCCCCGAACCACTGATTCGGCGCCGGCGTCCCCTGATAGCCCGCCGTGGTGACCGCTGCGTCACGCACAACCGCGTCGATCTCGTGGTCGTGTGCGAGAGGGCTGTCCAGGGCGAAGCCCGTGCCGAGCGGCTGGACGGGTTCGTTGCTCGAATGGGAAAAGACGGTTGCCGGCTGGAAGCTGATCCCGGTTCCGCGATCGCTGAAGGGGAGATTGGCTGCATGGCTGAAGCGCAGCGGGGCAGCCAGATCGAGGCCCGTACCGGGAACGAACGCCCCTTCGCTGTCGATATGCGCCTGGGTCAGAGCGGGCGTGAAGTCAATGCCGGTGCCCGCCGGACCTGAAGTGCCGACGGCGGTGATGGTCACCGTTTCCCGGTCAGCGGGAGTGCCCATGATCAGCTTGTCCCCCACAGCAAAACCGTTTGCGTTGCGGACGTTGATCTGGGTCGCACCCGCGCTCGCATCCGCCGCGAGATTCGTGTGACGGGCCTGCGTACCAACATTTGTAACCGTGACGGTTTCGATTCCATGGCCAACGCTGTCGACGTCCAGCCGGATCTTGTCACCAGCCGAAATATTTGCGACGGATGTCACTTTGATGTTGGTCGTGCCGGCGGGCGCGTCCGCCGCCAGATAAGCCTGGGTGCCTGGCTTGCCGACCGCGCTGATCGTGGCCACCTCGTACTGCTCAGTGGTTCCTGCGACCGCGGGATAGGTGGCGCCGTAACCGAGGGCGATCTTCTCGCCGACCGCGAAGCCGGAGATGCTCGTGACCGGTACGTTTGTCGAGCCGACAGGAACCGTGATAATCGGACCGTCGGGAAGGGGCTGCCACAGCGTCGTACTGCTGCTGGCCGCCGTCCCGACGTTTGCGATCTTTCGGGTCTCCACGCTCGAGCCGTCGCCGATGCTGATGGTATCGCCGACCGACATGCCGGTTGTGCCCCTGACGTGGATGGTGGTATCGCCGGCGCGTGCGGGGACTGCAAGCCCGGAGTTGGAGAGGCCGAGCAGGTAGAAGGCGCCAGGCGCGAGCTTCGTCCCGGCGGGGATCTTCACAGCGGAGAAAATGGCCTGTTGAGTCGGGTGCTCGGTCAGGGTCCAGTTCGAGATGTCGACGCTGCCTGTGCCGGCGTTGTAGAGCTCGATGAACGAGTCTGTCGCGTTGGCGGGAGGACCGGAGCTAATGCGGAATTCGTTGACCCGGATCGGGCTGACGTTCCGCACCTTCTCGGCCATGGTCTCGGAGTGCTTCGCGCCGCTGGCCGGGTTCGTCCACGAGGCGTTGGCAACGAGGTCGCCGTTGAGGGCCTGCCGCCCGGAAGTGACTTTGAAGGCCGCGCTCACGCTCGCGCCCGGAGCGACCGGGCTCGCGAAGTTCTTCGACGTTTCGGCGGTGCCCTGGACGAAAGAGGTCCACTGCCGGCTGGGCACGGAAATGCTCAACCTGACGTCCACTGCAGGCGCTCCCGTGGTATTGGTGAACGTCACCGTGGTGTCCTGCGCAGATCCCAGCGAGAACGTCTGGAGCCCTGGTGGTGTGGCAACCGAGGACGCCGGCGCCAGGCTCAGCCGCTGGACGCCATAGCCAGCAGCCACTACGTTGGCCTGCACCAGCTGATCGGTGGAGTCCGTCGGGAAGGTGCCCGCGGCCGTCATCGCGCCTTCGTAGAAAGTTCCCTGCGAGCCGTTGCTGTTGTCACCACCGTTGCCGAGGAGAATGGCTCCCTGCTTGCGCATCGGGTCATACGTGGCGTTGACGCGCGGTCCGTCGAACATCACCGACAAGGCGCCCTGCTGCGCGTCTCCGCCCATGGAGGTCCAGCGGTGCGGCTCGCCCTTGGCCATCGCCGTAACGAATCGCCAGGTAATGTTCGGCAGGGTGACGCAGAGCTTGGATCCATCCGGATTGACGCATCCGACCAGATTGTTTTCCTGGTCGGTCATGATCCACGGGCCGGTATGCGTTCCGTGATACCAGGGGGTGGCGTCGCCGTAGTAAGCGGTTTCCATAGTGCCGTTGTCGTCGTCGCGGCTGTCGATCTCGGCGTTGCCGTAGTCGAAGCAGCAGCCGGAGTTGAAGTGCCGGCCGTTGATGACCCAGTACTGCCCCTCCGCCTGGTCGTCGACTGCGGTGCCCTTCGCGTCGTCGTCGCGGAGGCCCATGCCCGCCTCGATGAAAACGCCGTAGACTTTGTGTCCCATGATCGTGATTGGCGCCATGTCGGCAAGCGGGACATTGTTCAACCCACCCATGGCCGGGCCGCTGAATCCGCCGCGGGGCGCCTGGGTGAGGTCGTTGTGTTTGGGGGATTGATCGTAGATGGTGGTGATCCAGCACCAGGTGTTGGCGCAGAATGCGTCCTGCGCGGCGGCGTCGGCATAGCCGCCCGCATTCTGCACCGGCGCGGCGACGGGCCGGACGACGCCAATGTCGAGGGTCTTGCCGTCCGACTGGCGCAGGACCTGGTAGAGCGGGCCGTTATACGAGGCGTAGAGAGAGCGCGCGGTGCTGTGGGCGGCCACACAGGGGTCGCCGGCGGCAGCATAGATGTCACACGGGCCCTGCGGCCGAGTCGGAGGAACATCAGGTCCGCCGCCGGCCGTTTGCGCCAACGTCAATGCGGCGCCCATCAGCAGGGGGGCTGCTGCAAGCAAAAGTGCAGGGTTGATTCCGATTTTCATATTGAGCCTGTCGCCTCGCAGGTTTCTTCCGCCATCCAGAGTACTCGCCGTTCAGCAGGCTTGATGAAGGTAAATTCAAATGGGAAGCTAACCGCCTGATCGGCACTCGGTCACACACCCGGCGGTGGCCTGGCTTCGTCATCACAGAGAGCGGTGTCATTCTGGTGCGCGAGCTGGATGCCCGCTGGAAATTTTCGTTGGGATTCAAGGTGATAGGGCCGCCCGAGGGCGGCCCTTCAGTTATGCAGCCCTGGCTTGCTGGCGAGCCGTCACCGCAAGGGTTGGATCTTTCTTCGTCAGCCATAAAGCCAGGGCCGATGGATCAAATCGCCACTCGCCGCCGATCCTGAAACACGGGATCCGGTCGTGCTCGGCCATCCGATAAATCACGGAGACTGACTTCCTGAGCAACACAGCCACCTCGGCCACGGTAAGAAGGCCCCGGGCAGACTCGAGAGCCCTCAGGATATTGAAGAGGTCGCCGGGGGAATGTGGCGCGACCCGTCGATTGGCACTATTGTCCTTCGTCGTCATAATCACCTGTCGATTGTTTGCAGCAGAAGGACTCTTTCGCCTATCGATCTGCGCGTTCTCTTTTCGTC
>Ga0182024_10006139_pt1 | contig 26506 bp, 24 predicted proteins | sample P32metaG_FD_120480 | JGI IMG/M metagenome (GOLD analysis project Ga0182024, IMG submission 120480) | Permafrost microbial communities from Stordalen Mire, Sweden - P3-2 metaG (Illumina Assembly) | ecosystem: Environmental > Terrestrial > Soil > Wetlands > Permafrost | place: Sweden: Stordalen... | reverse complement strand
TCCGGTTTGTCATCATTGGATGACGAAGCTCAACGCGGAATGCCTGACTGCCTACCTGGTGACCGAGTCGGCGGTTCCCGATCTTGACCGTCGAGTTTACGAAGGCGTTCGAGAGCCGGGATGGCCGCGATTAACGAAGCGACCTCGTCGTCGGTGAGCTTGTCGACCAGTTCCACGAACGCGTCGGCGCCCGCCCGTCGCCTTGACCGGATGTATGACGCACCGGTCTTCGTCACTGCGACGAGCGCCACTCGTTTGTCGGTCGGGTCTGCACTTCGCTCGACCATTTCGGCTTCCTCCAACACCCGAATCAGCACCGTCATGGCAGGCTGGGTCACCCCCTCGATCACGGATAGATCGGTGATCCGCCGAGGGCCGGTTCGCTCCAGGGTGGCCAGGGTGGAGGCGGACGTGAGGCTCATCTCGCGTGGAATACGCCGCACTGCTGCGACGGCGAGTCCGTAGAGGGCTGCTCCAACGTCGGCGTGACCAGCGTGTCGGTTTCTTCGACGAATGTCTTGAGGACTCATGATGCGAAGCATAACATATTTATATGAAGTCTCTATATACTATGAGCAAGGTCGCCGACATCGGCTCGACGAGCCTGATCTGGAGGAGGACGTCATGCCAGCTCAGCGTACGGAGCAGTGGATCACACCTATTACCGAAGGGCAGCCGGAATCACCGCTCGATGAATTGCTGGTGGTAGTGGTCGGTTTCGATGGCTCCGAGACCTCCTATCGAGCACTTGATGCAGCGGCGCGTCTGATCTCCGGTCGTACGGGCATCATCGTTGCCGTCTACGTGGCGCACGTGTCGGCGCCGACGGAGCTCTCACCCGAGTGTTTGGTTGAAGTGCTCAAGGATTTCGATTCCCTCGAGCAACAGTTCGCCGAAGCAATTCGAAACCGGCTGAACCAGGTTGAGCGGCGTTGGAGACTCCAGCGTCGAAATGGGAGCATCGCTCTCGAACTGGCTGCCGCCGCGGACGAGATCAGCCGTCATTACGGTTCTGACGCGACCGTTGTCATCGTGGTCGGTAGCGCCATGCAGACTTACCATCACGTGGTCGGATCGGTGCCGGTCGCATTAGTGCGTCACGCGAAGTACCCGGTTCTCGTTGTACCGTAGGCCCGGCGGTACCTACAAGTTCGTGACGAGTTCGACGTTTCCGGTGCAAATTTAAAGAATGGCTTCCGCGTCGGCGTCAGAGATGAGAAGTTACTGGCCTTTAGTGGATCAATGAACACGACACGAGGGCACTGTCAACGTAGATCCAGATGGGTCGATCTTCGCTGGTAGGGGCTTGATGGCTCTCACGTTCGGACACGTGACCGAGGATACGTCGAGCTCCCCCGTGTTTTCCCGCCATCAAGCACCCACAAGAATCGTCGACCCCTTACACAGTATGCAAGTGCAATTCTTTAGCAACGCCTTTAGCAACGCTGGCGATTACGTGCGGTCGCGCCCGAACGTCTGTGAAATGAAAGAGCGGTATTCAAACCGCCTGCGGTCACGAGCGAGCGTCAGCGAACTGGAAAAGGGCCGATGGCATGCAAGGGGTCAGGGGTTCGAATCCCCTTACCCCCACACCCTTACCTCCACCACAAACGCCTTATTTCTTAATGCTTTTCCAGTTTTTCAAAGTTTATATTCGCTCTCCGCGACCGTTGATTCAGCAATTACTTCAGCAGTTTTTGCGAGAGAAACTTTGTGACAAGGCGAATGTCCAATAACGAGGGCTCAATCTACCAACGAGCAACAGACGGAGTCAGGGGGCCCTCCCGATTTCACTGCGGACTCAGGAAAGATTCAGTACCTCTTCGATCCGGTCACAAGCCCGGTTGATCGTGCCAAGGTCCTGGGAGAAGTTGATGCGGAAATGCCCACGCCCGTCCAATCCGAATTGGTAACCCGGAGCTATCAGCACACCATTCGCCTTAAAGGCGACTGCCATCATGTGATCATCGTTATCACCGTATTCAAGCGACCAGGAAGTTCCCGAGGCGTCAGGAAACACGTATGAACTGCCGGCGGGGGCGCTCACTGTCATGCCGGGGATCGAGCGCAGGCGATCGACCAGAGCGTCGCGAATCAATTGGTGTGCAGACGTTCGTTCCTCGAGCCATTGGCGATCGTTGTCCATCCAGTGGCGCAAGGAATGCTGCGCGTACCCTGCGGCGCGAAGCGACCCCATGGAAACGACCTGCTCCATCGCCTCGATCACTTCTGACGGGCCGATCGCGGCCCCCACCCGGTAGCCGCTCATCGACTCCGTCTTGGATGGGCCGATCAGAGTCACGGTCCGTTCGGCCATACCGGGGAACGCTCCGATATGGACGAACTCGTTCTCGTCGAAGACAAGTCGACAGTACAGCTGATCGATCACCACCCAGAGGTCGTGTTCGATAATCCACTCCGCCAGACGCTGCGCCGACTCGCGGGCGTAGATTCCCCCGGTTGGATTATTCGGGTGCGAGAGCACGATGCCGCGAACGCCGCTACGCACCGCAACATCGAGATCCTCCTGAACAACCGTGATGATGCCCAGGCCGTCCTGGTGCAGCGGGACGCGATGCACCTGCGCACCGAGGTACGCGAGGATTCGTTCGTCCATGAAGTACTCGGTCGAGGGAACCGCCACAATGTCACCCGGCGAAACGAGCGCCGAAAGTGAAGTGAAGAGCCCGCCTTGGGTGCCCGGCGTAATGATCAACTCGCCGGAGGGGTCAATGGGTCGCTGTAGCAGCTCCTCTGCGCGCGCGGCCACTAGCGACCGTACTTTGACGCTTCCCCTATACGGCGTGTACGCCTCAGTGTTCTCATGCACCGCCGCCAGAAAGTCCGACTGGGCCGAGGTCGGGGGAACAAAGGCCCTTGTGTCGCCGTGGGTCAAGTCGATGAGGTCATCGTGGGGCGCCGTGGCGGCGATCGACCTGTCCATTTGTCGCACCGATGCGCCGTAACGCGTGGCGTAGCCTGGGAGTTCGGCCGCCTCGAGAGCTGGTGGGCGTCGATAATTGGTCATTGAGACTCCTTGTCTCGATCCTGCGGGTGAACTGACTTCGGACCCGAGGCCTTGGCAATTTTGGCGAGTTCCACGAGCCGCCCGGGATCAGCGAGTGCATCGAACGGCTGGAGGAATTTCCCCTGGCGCACCGGTCAGGCCTCCTCGGCCCCGAGTACTGACGGCGCCCTGACGTAGTGCTCCTTGATTGCCTGCTGGATCACGGATGCCTTACGGGTCTCGAGCGCCTCAATGACCTCACGGTGGCGTAGCACGATCTCACTCATGTCGATGCCCTGCTGGTCCATCGACGAGCGCATCAGCGAGCCCATTTGCCCGTCGAGCATGTGCCACAGATCGATGACGCGCGATCGGCCGCCCGCCGACATGATTATCCCATGGAACGCGGTGTCCGCATCGACGATGCTCGCCATGTCCGCGTTGAGCGCAGCGAGTTTCATGTTCTCGATTTGTTCCCCGAGCTCCGCCAACACGGCGGGCGTGACCCAACGAAGGTCCTCACTGGCGACGCCGGCCTCGAGAAGGTACCGAGCGAAGCACGAGTCCTGGATCTCCTGGGGCGTCATGCGAATGACGAAGCAGCCGCGACGCTTCGTGATCTCCACGAGGTTCTCGTTGGCGAGTTCGCGCAGCGCTGAGCGGATCGTGGTTCGGCTAACCCCGAGTTCCTCGGCAAGTTTCGCCTCGACGAGCCGTTCACCTGCGAGGAACTCGTTGTTGAGGATCCGCCGGCGCAGCAGGAGATACACCGTTTCGGGCAGCGACGCGTGCGAGATGACGCCATTTACCAAGACGGGCGCTTCACTGGGGGCGAGTCCGCGGACCGTGTCTCGCATCATCTTCTATTCCTTATTCTCGACGAACGCCAGGAGTCGTTCCTCACTCAGTCCCTGATGGGACTCACCCTCAGAACGCACGGAGAAGGACGATGCGTGGCCGCTCAAGAGTATCGTGACGCCGGGACCGTGCCCGGGCTGCGGGCTACCCGCATGCACGACGACCCCGATGCTCAGCCAATCCTTGCGGTAACCAGCATTTAATCGACCGTCCAGATCGGTGATGGCGACCAGGTCCCCGAGGCGAAGTTCCGGTAGCGTGCTCGACGGCGCCGCGCACTGCAGGTCCACGTCCCACATGGCCATGGGGCGTCCGATGCCATTGCCGACCACCCGGCTCGCGACCACTCCGCGCACCCCTACGTCGAGGTGGCCATCGCGCACCGCAACGGGCAGCAGCGAAAGTGCGACGGGCGAGACGTTGAGCTGGGTCACGCCCGCGAGCAGCGACGTCGCCCCCTGTCCCTGGCTTCGGATCGCGACCTGGTCCCCTGAACGCAGCCGCGCGAGGACGTCCTGGCTGAACACCGCGATGACGCGTTTGCCTCCGCCACGTTTGCCGAGCACGACGCCGCGGCTCCCCGCTGCGTCGCCCGTTCGCACGGTCACCGGATTTCCAAGACAGCTCAGGGCGACCAGCCCGTGACCGGCATCGTCGACGGGGTGAACGAGGCACACCCCAGGCGCGGCGTGATCGCCCAGGTGGGTGAAGACACTGTCGCCCAGACGAAGCCCCAGGACGATTCCACCGTCGCCGACCGGCACGTAGGGTCGCCCGTCGTGGTCGATTCGGTAGGGATCGTCACCGAATTCACCTTGGTCCACGTACCCGAGCAGGTTCACCGTCACCGTCGAGGCACCGTTCATGACCACGCCTTTGTCCCATCAAGACCGAACGACTTGAGGTTCGCGCCCTCGTCTCGGACAATGACAAACGCGTCGCTGGGTCCGCTCATGATGGTCGAGGGACCGGGTCCGTGACCGAAGAGCAGGCAACTTCCCGTCGAGATCACGCCGATCGACGTCCAACCCGCGCGATAGCCGCGTCCGTAGCGATGGTCCTGGTCGGTCAGTGCCACCACGTCGCCGATGCGCAGCGACTCGAGGCCGAGCGAAAGGCCGGGGCTCGCGACGTCGTAGGCGCCCATTAGGTCGGTGTTGGCGTACTCGGAGGCCATCCCGGCTCCCGCACCGATCGCCTCAGGTGCCACTGTGGCACTCACGTGTATCTCGAGGCGGCCGTCCGGGAGCGTGCCGCCGGGCATGTTCGCGAGCAGCGTTGGCGAGAGATTCTTGACCACGATCTGGGGATGGTTGTCAAAGGCGAGTCCCTGACCCCGCGCGAAGACCGTCACCTGATCGCCAGTCGTGACGTTTCGCATCTCGTCGGCGTCCATGTCGACGAGCACATAGGCATGCTGACCAATGACGAACCCGCCCGCACCCTTTGCTGGGCCCGAGCTCACCACCACGCGGTTACCAATGCACGTGAGGTACTGCAGCGCGTAGTTGGCCGCCGTCTCGCGATGACGAACCGAGAGTCCCGGCTCGATATGGTCCCCGGCGTAACCCGTCGCGGGGTCGCCGCAATGAATATCGAGCGTTACCCCGCCCATGCCCGGTAGCAGGAATGCCCGTCCGTCGGGATCTACCCGGTAGCCGTGGCGATCCGCCAGCGGAGGCCACACCTCGCCGGCGAGCACCTGGGTCAGCAAACGTTCGACGTTGCTCGTCACATTCATGAACTCTCCTCGTCTCTCGTGCGGGTGCCAAAGCGGAAGCCCCGCACCCGTATCGCGGGCGCCGAGATGCAACTGTTCCAGATGTTCGGTATCGCCTGGCTGACGCGTTGGCCGCCGATGCCGTCAATTCGTCCGAGTGCGCCAATCACACTCTCGTTAAAGCGTCCACCCGCGAGGCCCTTGGTGCGCTGGCCGTCCTCGATGAGGAAACACGCGTCGCGGCTCGTCCCGACCACAGTGCCGGTCTCCACGTCAACGAGCCGGTTGTACCAAAGCCTCTGCACGTAGAGGCCGCGTTCGACACCTCCTATCAACTCCTCTTCGCTCTGGGTGCCCTCGGTCATCACCAGGTTGGCGCACGCCGGTTCCGGCGACTGCTCGCGGCCGATGGAGGCGTGCCCGGTTGACACGCCGCCCGACTCGTACGCGCTCGCCCGGTCGCTCACCGTCGCACCGACTCGACCGTTGAGCACGAGGTCGACCCGTTGTTTGGGGCTCGCTTCGAAGTCGAACGGGAACGCCAGGCCAATGGCGCTTCGCGCATCGTCGGCGATGGTGACCGACTCGGGCGCGATTTGTTCGCCGGGACGTTGTGCAACAAGTCCGATACCAGCGCGATACGCGGGAGCGGTGAAACCGAAGTCCGGCACGAAACCAATCAGCTCGCCCGCCGCGAGGCCACCGAAGACTACATCGTGGACGCCGTCGGGTACCGGAACAATCTCGCGTACATTCGACGTCGATCCAATCGCCTCGAGGGCCCGGCGTTCAATATCGAGGGTGCTTGCGTCGCGTCCGAGGTCGCCCATATAAGAGGACGCGTCGCCGCAGCGCACGGTCATCGTGAAGCCCGCCTCCGTCGCGGAGGCGTGGCACCGGGTCCCTCGGGTCGTCACCACCGCGAGCTCCGTGACGGCGGTGTGCAACGTGCCATTCACCGATCCTCCGGCCATGCGCGCTTCGTCCATAATTGCGCCCGCCTGGCGCGAGCGAGTTCCGACGTCCCAGTGCTCGCTCGCCTCGTACCAGAGCCCCGCGTGGTCGGGAACGACCGTGTCGTCCGCCACGTCGTACGGTCGACCAGTGCCGACGACGCCGTCACGCGCCTTCGCGAGCTCTCCCGCACGGACCACGGCACGACGCACTTGATCGAGGCCGTTGACCGCCACGCGCGCGCTGCCGGTCCCGACCACGGCGCGCACCATGATCTGGCACTCGATGATGGACTGCGCCTGATGAATCCGATCTCCCGCGAAGCGGGTGTGGTGTGCCACGCGACTCGTGGCCGAGATCTCCACCTGGTCCGCGGGGGAGGTCGAGAGTGCGGCCGCGAGGGCGCTGAGGACGCGGTCCTCGCCGAACCACGGTGTCATGTCACTGTTCACGAGACCCCGATCTTGACGTTGCGAACGAGAGTCGGCGACGCGCCGTGCGAGAGGAACCCCCACTGCTTGGGCTCACCCTTGCCACACGGCATGCCGAACGTCTGGAACTCCTCCGGTCCGGCCGTCGCTTCGACCGACCCCCAGAACTCGGGCGTTAGTCCCCCGTAGGAGAAATCACGTACCAAGCGCGTGCGCTTGCCCCTGCGAACTTCCCAGGCGACCTCGGTGCCGAACTGGAAGTTCCAGCGCATCGAGTCGATCGACCAGCTGCGATTGTTGTCGATGTAGTAGCCGTCGCCCATTCGTTCCAGCAGCTCGTCGATCGAACCCTCGCCCGGCTCGAGGAACACGTTGGTGGCAAAACCAAGCGGGAGGTATGCCCATCCATCGGAGCGTGCCGCACCAGACGACGTCAGACCCTGGCGGGCCGCACTGTCGCGAGTGGAGAGGAAGTTTTGCACGACTCCCTCCTTTATGAGATGTGTCGGAACGGCACGAGTTCCCTCGTCGTCGAACATGAAGCTGCCCCTCGTGCCGCGCACGGTGGCATCAGCAACAACGTTGACGGCCTTCGAGCCGTACTGGAGTGCGCCGATCGCGTCCGGCGTAATAAAGGAACGGCCCGCGAAGTTCGCCTCGTCACCCAGGATGCGGTCAAGCTCGATGGCGTGGCCGGTCGATTCGTGGATCTGCAGTGCCATTTGCGCCGGTCCGATGACGAGCGACGAGAAACCTGAGCCCACGACCGGAGCGCTGAGGAGTTGGACTGATTCGGCACCGACGCGGTGTGCCTCGTTCACGAGATCGAGTCCGAGCACGTACTCCCATCCCGCGGCCGCCGTGTTGCCGAAGAAGGAGTTCGGGTAGCTGCGACGCTGCACGACTCGGTCATTCGCCGCGACGGCAAGCACCATGCCCCCGGATTCGACGAAGTGCTGTTCCTGCAACGACCCCTCGCTGTTCGCGAAGTACCGGTGCTGGCGCTTGGCGTTGACGCCGGCCTGGACGCGCACGACGCCTGCCTCCTCGCTCGCGGCCTGCAGCATCGCGAGCACGAGCGCCTCGCGCTCGGCGGGACTCACGCCGAAGGGATCAATGAGCGCATCAGTCTGGTAGAAGCCAATCTCCGCTTCACGGGCTACGAGCGCCACGCGTCCTGTCGAGGCGACATTTGCGGCGCGCGCGTTCTCTATCGCGGCGAGCGCCACGCTTTTCGCGTCGTGCTCGTCGCGCAGCGGCTGAGAAGCGAAACCCCACGCGCCGTCGACGAGCACCCGGACCCCCAGGCCCGCGTTTCCTTCCATGCGTTCGTCGGGCGCCTGGCGCGTCACGGCGTAAAGTCGAAGCTCCTCAGTCTCGGAGAGCCGTACGTCGCAGAACTGGGCTCCGGCACTTTGCGCCTCGGTGACGACCACGCTCATGAGTGCCGTCGCCGTGGCGCGGTCGACGTCGCCCCACTGGTGCGACGCCAGCGTGATGGGATCAGACACCCTCCACCTCATCGAAGCTCACCCAGCGCCGCTCGCGCGCCGAGTGCTCGAAGGCGTTGATGGTCCGCTGGACGAGCGCGCCCTGGGCGAAGTCGCCTTGGGTCTCGGGCGCATCACCGAGGATCTCGTCGACGTAGTTCTTGATCAGATTGGAGTAGAAGAGTGACGGCCACGCCTCGCGACTCGTGCCTCTCACGGGGAAATACTTCTCCGGTATCTCTCGCTCTACGAACTCCACCGAGTCCTTGGTGGCGGTCTTGATCGTCTGGCAGATGCCGAACTCTTCGACGAGGCGTACGATAATCGCGCCCTCGGAGCCGTAGAGTCGCGCTTCGATGCCGGGGTAGTTGCCCACCGTCACGTAGGAAGACTGGATCGAGGCCATGACGTTTGCCTCGAACTCACAGATCCACATGTCGCCGTCATCGATGTTCATGCGCTCCATCTTCCCGGTGGCGCGAAGCACCCGCTCGGGGACGAAGTTACGCATGGTGCCCACGACGTTGGTGATCTTGCTGTTCGCCCACCAGTGCATGATGTCAATGATCGGCGCGCCGTAGCCCTCGATGGACGACACCGCGATCTCGTTTTCGCCGGTCGGGGTCTGCTCAGCCTGGCGCAGCGGCGTCGAGGGATCAATCCACTGGCTGTTCTGTTCATAGCCATTGAATACATAAGGCTCACCCACGAAACCCTGGTCGATGAGGTCCTTCGCGTACTGGATCGCCGGTGCGTAGCGGAAGGTAAATCCCAACTTCGTCTTGAGACCCTTCGAGACGGCGAGGGCTGCCGCGCGCGCCGTCTCGCGGGCGTCATGGTGAACCGGCTTCTCACAGAGCACGTGCTTACCGGCTTCGAGCGAGGCCCACGAGACCTCGAAGTGGGCGTCATTGCCCGCCGCCACATCGATCACGTCAATTGATGGGTCGTCCAACACCTCCCGGTAGTCAGTGACAACACGGTCCACGTTGAACTGATTAGCGACCTGTTTGGCCAACGTCGGATCCAAGTCCACGATCGCGGCGACCTCAACGCGAGGATCGCGCTGCCACCCAGGGATGTGAGCGCGCTCGGCCCACCGTCCCGCTCCAACAACGGCGACCCGAAGTTCCTTCTTACTCATGGTTACTGCTCCTTTCTGCACCACCAATGTGGACAGGATTGTTTTCGAATGTTGACGAGTCCTGCGCGAGAAGTCCGCGCGTGATGCAGAGTTCGTTGGTCTCTGACCTATTTCGCACGCTTCAACCTCACACGTGGATCGATGAAGGTGTAGGTCACATCGACGACGAAGCTCATGACGACCATGAAGACCGCCGCCACCAGCACGGTGCCGGTGATCATCGGGACGTCGAGCGTTGAGATCGAGTTATACGCGAGTTGGCCCACGCCAGGAATGCCGAAGATCGACTCGATGATGAGGACGCCACCGAGGAAGTACCCAAGGTCCATGCCGAGCATGGTGATGACCGGCGTCAACGCGTGACGCATGACATGGCGAAAGAGGATGGTGCGCTCGGGCATGCCCTTCAGACGGGCAAACTCGACGAAGGGCGAACTCAGCACCTGGAGCACGGTGGTGCGCACCATTCGCGAGTAGAAAGCCGCACCGCCGATGCCGAGGGTGAAACTCGGCAGAATCATATACCAGATGAGTGGATGACCCACCCCGTTGATAGGAAAGAGTGAGACCTTGTAAGCAAGGAAGTAGATCAGCATCAAGCCCAGCCAGAACGGCGGCGCGGAGAGACCGCAGAGGGCACCGATCGTGGCGAAGCGATCGATGAAGCTCTTGGGACGGTACGCGGCGATGATCCCGGCGGGGATTCCAATGACGATCTCCCAGATGATTCCCCCTACCGCAAGGACCGCCGTGTAGGGCAGCGCGCCCCGTATCTCGCTCGCGACGGTGCGACCTTCGAGCGCGAAGGAGACTCCGAGGTTCCCGTGCAACAGGCGTCCGATGAAGCTGAGGTACTGCGACCAGACGGAACGATCAAGTCCGAGCTGGCGTGCGATCGACGCCACCGCGGCGGGACTCGCCTGGGGGCCGGCGACCATGCGGGCCGGGTTGGCCGGCACAATGTACGCGAAGACGAAGGCGAGCGTGACAACGCCGAAAACGACAAGGAGCATCTGGAGCGTGCGTCGCACAAGCCACCCGGTCATCGGCCCATATCCCTGGACGCAGGGTCGAGCAAGTCGGTCAGCCAGTCACCGGCGAGGTTGAACGCCAGCACCGTCAGAATCAGCACAACCCCTGGCGCGATGAGTAGCCACGGCGCGACCTGGAAGTACTGCTGGCCCTCTGAGATCATCTCACCCCACGACGCCTGCGGTAAGGGCACGCCGATGCCGAGGAACGAAAGCGACGCCTCGATGAGGATTGACGTGGCGACGCCAAGCGTGCCGTACACGATGATCGTCGGCAGGAGGTGGGGCATGATGTGCTTGCGGATGATCTTGAGATGGCCAACCCCAAGGGTCCGCGCAGCAGTCACGAACTCGCGTTCCTTGAGTGACAGTACCTGGCCGCGGACGACGCGCGCGAGGTACGTCCAATATGCGAAGGCGATCACCAGCACCACGTTTCTCGTGCTCGGACCCGTAACCGCGATCAACGCCACGCAGAACAGAAGGATTGGGAACGACAAGACCATGTCGGTAAAACGCATGAGGATCGACTCGGTGACACCGCCCACGTAACCCGATACCGTGCCGATCACGACACCAATCAGTGACGCGAGGCCAGTCGCGACAACACCGACCATGAGTGACACGCGAGCCCCGTAGATCAGTCGCGACAGGACGTCGCGGCCGCTCGCGTCCGTGCCGAGCAGGAAGTGTCCGTTCGGCGCCACCGGCGCGCCTTGGAATGAGAGTCCATTCGAGAACTCGTGAAGCGGATTGAAGGGCGCGATGAGCGGCGCGAAGACCGCCGCGACCGCCAGCAACGCGATGAAGGCGAACGAACACACCGCGATGGGATCATGCAGCAGACTGCGCCCAGCCCGGCGCCAGAAGTTTGGCTCGCCGAGTACCATCGGCTCTGAACCCACAAACGCTGCGTTCAACTCGCTTTCGGGAAGATTGATCACGCGGACTCCTTGGCGCTCTCTCTATGCTGGCGCGCCGACACAACGTGGCAGGCGACCCGCTGCCCACTACTGGTCATCAAGAGCTCAGGTCGCTCACGTCGACACTCGTCGATTGCTTCGGGACAGCGCGGATTGAAAGGACAGCCAGAAGGTGGGTTTCCGGGGTCAGGTGGCTCGCCGCTCAACTTCAAGCGCAACTGGCCGCGCGACGTCACACTCGGCACTGCCGAGATGAGGGCCCTCGTGTATGGGTGTAGTGGGTTTGCGAAGACCTCGTCACTGGTGCCATACTCAACGATTCGTCCCACGTACATGACCGCGACGTGGTCCGCCATAAAGCGCAGCGTAGAGAGGTCGTGGGAGATGAAGAGGTAACCAACGCCGGTGTCTCTTTGGATGTCCTTCAGCAGGTTCAGGACCTGCGCGCGGATGGAAACGTCAAGGGCGGCGACCGCTTCATCGCAGATGATCACCTCCGGTTTCACCGCCAGGGCTCTGGCAATGGAGACGCGCTGACGTTGGCCCCCCGAGAGCTGGCCGGGATATCGTGTGGCGACCGAAGCGGGCAGGTTTACGCGGTGCAGGAGTTGGTGCACTTCGTCCTTGTGTTGGCTCTTCGCGAGACCGCGTACCGCGAGCGCCTCGCCGATTGCCTCGCGAATCATCATGCGAGGGTCAAGTGAGTCGTAGGGATCCTGATAGACCATCTGCATCCGACGCCGGTACTGCCTCAGTCGACTGCCCTTTAGATTCGTGACGACTTCGCCGTCAAGCGAGATCGTCCCCGCGGTCGGTCGGATGATCTGGACGAGCGTACGCGCGACGGTACTCTTTCCCGAGCCCGACTCGCCCGCGATGCCGAGCGTCTGACCGGGGCTGAGTTCGAACGACACTCCGTCGACCGCCTTGATCGATCGCGAGGCTGCGAGGCCGCGACGAACCCGGAAGTACACGTTGAGGTCGCGCACGTCCACCAACGTGGTCGAGGTCGGCGACGTCACGACACACCAACTGCCTGGCGCGCAGTGGGCCACTCTTTGTTGCCCGCCGCGTGGCACGCCACCCGACGAGCGGGGTCGTCGAGCGTGCGTAACGGCGGCTCCACCTCCGAACAAAGCGGCTGGGCCAACGGGCAGCGAGGCGCGAATGGGCATCCAACGACGTCGACGCCGCCCACGGGAGGGCTGCCGGTGATCGACAAGAGTCGCTCGGGCAGTGCCTCGGTCATTGACGGCACCGAGGTGAGGAGAGCGGTGGTATAGGGGTGAAGGGGATGCTCGAGGAGCCGCTCGGTGGGTCCTGTCTCGACAATTCGCCCGGCGTACATCACCATGATCTCGTCACAGAAGTTAGCGACGACCCCGAGGTCGTGGCTGATCAACAAAACGGCGCTGTTGTTCTCGGCCGACATTCGTTCGAGCAGATCCAGCACCTGGGCCTGGATGGTGACGTCGAGGGCCGTCGTCGGTTCGTCAGCGATCAGCAGTCGAGGATTGCAACTGATAGCGATGGCGAGCGCGACGCGCTGGCGCATGCCGCCCGAGAGCGCGCTTGGGAACTGGCGCATGGTCCGTTTCGAATTCGGGAGACCGACTCCGTTCAACAGTTCCATGGCGCGCTGGCGCGCGTCAGCACGAGAAAGGTGACGGTGGTAGCGAAGCATCTCGGTGATCTGGGCTCCGACTCGCACGAGCGGATTGAGGCTCGAGAGCGGGTCCTGGGTGATCATCGCGACCGTCGTGCCACGCCAGCGCCTAGCACTCGCTCTCGTGGCGAGTACCAGGTCGTCACCGACAAGGATGCGCCCCCCGCTAATGCGACCAGGCTCGGGTATGAGTTGCATAATGGCCCTTGCAGTGAGTGACTTACCCGAACCGGACTCCCCAACGAGGCCGACTCGTTGTCCCGCCTTCACCGAGAAGGAGACGCAGCGGACTACTTCTCCGCTGCCGCTCCGACTCGGGAAGGCAACTGACAACTCATCGACCACGACCACCGCGTCGCGCGTGGCGACGGAATCAACTAATTCCGTCGCCACGCGACATGCCAGGAGGGAATCGGGTGGTCGCGGTCACGGGTTACTTCGACGTGTTCTTCAGCCAGTAGTGGTCGATCACGTAGGCCCAGATGGGATTCTGCACGAAGCCACCAACGTTCGATCCGAAGACGGTTGTCACGGTGCCGAAGTACAACGGCACGATGGGGTTGTCGGCCAGCAGTGTCTTGGTCGCGGCGGCATAGTCCGCTGCCGCCTGACTGGGATTGGCGAGGCCCTTGGCGACCGACGCGTCAACTGACTTGTTGCAGTAGAACGCGTAGTTCTGGCCGCCAGGAATGTCCGACGCGCACGACACGAGCGCGTTGAAGAAGTCGCTCCCGTCGGGAAAGTCCGCTACCCAGAAAGTAAGCGTCATCGGGGTCTTGCCAGGGGTCGCCGCGAGGGTGAAGAACGTGCTCTGCTGGATTGCGTGCACCTGCACCTTGATGCCAACGACGGCGAGTTGCTGCTGGAGCGCCGAGTCAAGGTTCGTCCACGGCTGAGTGTTCCAGCTGTACATGCTCGTCGAGAATCCGTTCGGGTAGCCCGCCTGCTTCAGCAGCGACTTCGCCTTGGCGATGTTAGTAGCGTTAACCATGCTCGTCGCCGAGTAACCCTTCACACCTGGCGGAATGAAGTCGGTCGCGACCGAGCCCTGACCGTTCACGTATTTGAGCAGTGCCTTACGGTTGACGGCGTAGGACACGGCTTCACGGACCAACGGATTATTGAAGGGCTTCATCTTGGTATTCAACGTCAAGAAGTAGGTGTCGAGCGCGGGCGTCGTCACGATCTGCTTCTTCAACGACGCGTTGTTCACGACGCTCAAGAAACTCGAGTTTGGCAACGTGTCGCCCATGAGGTCGAGTTGACCCTTCTGCAGTTCTAGCAACTGCACCTGAGGACTGACGCCGAGCTTCTCGTACACACCATTGGTGTACGGCAGCGTTTTGTCCCAGTAGTGCGGGTTCCGCTTCAAAATTATCGACTGGCCGGGCGTGTAACTGACCAGTTCGTACGGGCCTGACCCGAGCGGATGCTGAGCCTGCTGTGCACCGCTGCCCGTCGGGATCACCGACGCGTGCGGCATCGCCATCACGTAGACGAACGCCGCATCGGGCTGGGTGAGGGTGATCTGGAGCGAGTCAGTCGAAAGCGGCTTGATGCCCGAGACGTAACCCGTGGGCGTCTTGGCGAAGGCCGTGCACCCCGACACCACGGTCCAGAACCCGACCACCGGCGACTTCGTCGCGGGATTGCAGATTCGAGAGAACGTGTAAGCGAAGTCGGCGGCCGTGACCGGCTTGCCGTTCGAGAACTCCATGCCGGGACGAATGGCAATCGTGTAGACGAGTCCGTTGGCCGATATCTTGGGCATGCTCAACGCAGCTTCGGGCACGAGAGTCGTGCTGCTCGGCTGGTAGTCATAGAGGCGGTTGAAGATCATTTCCATGTTGTCCCAGCACGTGGCGTCGTAACAGACCTGCGGATCGAATGTCGTCGGCGACGACTGGAACGCCGTCTGGAGCGTGCCACCGTGTGTCGGCCCACTCGCTGCCGACGATACCGACGGCGTCATACTGACGCCGATTCCACCTATAAGGCACGCCACACTGGCCAATACGGCCAAACGACGAGCGCCGCTTCCAAAAAATTTCATCCCACTCCCCTTTTTTGTCGATTGTAGACAATCGACAATGTTTACTAGACGACCCCATCGCTGTCAAGCAAGAGGTGAAAAAGTTAATGGACCGTCAGGGTCCTAGTAGCCGGCGAACGGGTCATAGAGGTTCCGCATCGGCTCGCCACTGCGCCAATGTTCCAGATTCTCGAGGAAAAGCTGGACCAGCGATTCGTTCTCGGTCTTCACGGTGGAGGCCGAGTGCGGCGAGATGATCACGTTCTCGAGGTCCCAGAATTGGCTATTGGCGGGTAATGGCTCTTCCACGAAGACGTCGAGGCAGGCGCCGCCCAACCTGTCGTTGGCAAGCGACTGCATAAGTGCGTCCTGATCGACGAGCTGGCCCCGAGAGACGTTGATAACGATTGCGTTCGAAGGCAATAAGTCGAGCTGGGTCGCGCCGATCATGCCTTCGGTCTCCCTCGTGAGCGGACACGAGAGGATAAGAATATCGGTGTCGACCAAGACCTCGTCGAGTCGCGGCCGGTCAATCAGCGCACTGAGTCCCTCAATCTCGTAGTTGCCTCCGGTGCGTCCGAGGCCGGTCACCGTGACGCCCTGGTCTGAGAACTGGCGGACGATCTGGCGTCCCATCCCGCCAAGCCCGACGACGAGCGCCCGCATTCCCCGTAACTGTCGTGTCGTGTAGCGCTGCCAGTGATGTTCGCTCTTGCACTTCGAAAGGTGTGGCAGTCCCTTCACAAAGTAGAGGGCGCCCATCAAAGCAAACTCCGCAAGCGGCACAGCGTGAATACCGCCGGCGGTGGTGGCGGTGATGCCGCTCTGGTCAAGGCCAGTACGCTGCATAAATCCTCCGATGCCGGCACTTGTTCCCTGTATCCACTTCAGGTTGACGCACCGCTCGGACATCGACGAAGGATCGAGCCAATCGAAGTCGAAGAACACGTCCGCCAGCGCGGCCGTCGATCGCCACTCGTCCAACTGGTCGGGCGTCAAGTCACGAGGGGGCGCTGAGTGGTCGCATAAGTAACGCGGCACCGGCAGGAGGTCGGGTCGGTAGTGGACTCGAACATCGTCGGCTGACGCCGCGATGAGGTCGACGAGACCCGGTTCGAGATACGAGCCGATTACGATGTTCAACGTCACGAAACAATCTCCAGTTAAGTAGCCATGATGGCGTCGATCTCCACCAAACACCCCCGTATACCAGCCTGTATGGTGGCGCGTTCGGGATAAGGGGCGACGAAGTACTCGGGGTAAACGACATTGAGCTCGTGGACGGTTTCAATGTCGGGCAGGTACATGTGGACCCGCACCGCGTTGGCCACCGAAGTTCTCGCGTCGGTCGCGATTGCGGCGAGGTTGTCCAGCGTTCTTCGAACCTGTTCGACGGACGTCACGGGTACGTCATCAGTCTCGGGGTTCTTCGGCACCAGGAACGCAATGAAGAGAAAATCCCCGACAATGATGCCTTGGCGTTGGAAAACGTTGGCAGTGGAGAATTCGGTGTGCGAATTTCGCGTCGTTTTGCTTCGAGCACGGAATAAAGATAGCAGTCATGCCGTCGCAACTTGCTTGCCGCGCAGTTCATGCCAAGAAATTAATGAGCTCCATGTGCACTATCAGTATGCGAATTTTTATTTGCAACGCCGATTTGAATCGTCACAGAATTGAGACATCAAGACTGACCCTTTGCTCAGTGTGCAAGCGCACTCCTTTAGCAACGCCTTTAGCAACGCCGGCAATTACGGGCGGTCGCGCCCAGACGTCAGCGAATTGCCAGCCCGATAATCCAACCGCCTACGCTCACCAACGGACGTCAGCGAAGTGAAAAAGGGCCGATGGCATGCAAGGGGTCAGCGGTTCGAATCCCCTTACCTCCGCGATTGCGATGTGTCGCCACACACCGGACAAACGAACCTCTGACATTAATTCCCTTGCATTTGTCGCGCCATGGTTTTGTTTGTGAGACTGGTGGGTGGACAAGGCATGTCGTAGACATAAGTATGTGTTTATGAAACTGCGGATTTTCTGTGAGCCCCAACAAGGCGCTTCTTACGATGACATACTCGCCCTGGCGATCACCGCGGAGGAGGAAGGATTTGACGCGTTCTTTCGCTCCGATCACTTCCTCAAGATGGGCACTGTCAGTGGACTACCTGGACCAACCGACGCGTGGACCACGCTCGCGGGCCTCGCGCGCGAGACGAGTCGAATTCGTCTCGGCACCCTCTTAACGGCAGCGACGTTTCGCCTTCCCGGACCGCTGGCGATTGCCATCGCGCAAGTTGATGCGATGAGTGCAGGACGTGTGGAGCTCGGCCTCGGTGCGGGCTGGTACGAGGAAGAGCACGCCGCGTACGGAATCGCGTTTCCCTCGGTCGCCGAGCGTTTCGAGAAACTAGAAGAACAACTGGAGATCATCACCGGCCTATGGGGCACTGCCATCGGCGCAACGTTCAGCTTTTCTGGGAAGCACTATTCACTAACCGAATGTCCAGCCCTTCCCAAGCCAATTCAATCGCCACGACCGCCCATCATCATCGGGGGCCACGGACGATCACTAACGCCACGACTGGCCGCCACCTTCGCCGACGAATTCAACATGCCCTTTGCTTCACTTGACGATTGCAAGACTCAATTTGAGCGCGTCGATATCGCGTGCAACGCAGTCGGCCGAGACCCCGCGTCAATCGTTCGTTCCGCTGCCCTCGTCATCTGCTGCGGTGAGAACAGCATGGAGTTGACGCATCGAGCTTCTAACATTGGACGCGACGTTGACGAACTATCAAAGAATGGTCTCGCCGGAGTCCCCGAGCAGATTATCGAGAAAATCCATGCTTACGCCAACTTGGGCGTTTCACGAATCTATCTACAGATTCTCGACATGAACGACCTGGAACATCTTCGCCTTATTGCGTCAGAGGTCTTGCCGACAGTTCTTTAGCGGCGATTGACGATGTCCGAGACTGCGACCGGAACATGAGGAAGGCATTGCCCGCAGCGACCAGACCGTCGCACTCACGACCAACTTCATGGCGTCTCTCTGGCCTGCCTGTCAGCGGCGTTGACTTGCAGTTCCCGCACGAAGATCGCACGGAAGTCGGCCACCCCCGCGGTCCGCGGGTTCGACGGGGTCGAGGTGTTCGCGAACGCCTTCCCAGCGAGCAAGTCCAGGTCCGCTTCGTCAATGAGTTCGGCAAGAGCCGGAATCCCGAGGCGACGGTTGCGGTCTCGGACATAGTCAATGGCCGCCTGCGCCGCTGTGGCGTCGTTCGTGGCCGAGGTATCGATGCCGAACGCGTGCGCAAGTCGGACGTACTTGTCGCGCGACTCGGAGAGGTTGTACTCCATAATCATCGGCAACCCGATGGCACAGCACATGCCGTGGGGGTGATCGTAGGTCGCTCCCACGGCCTCCGCAATGGAGTGACATCCCGAAACGTCCGAAATCCCCACCGCGAGGCCAGCCACCAGACTGGCTTGCGCCATCCCACAACGGGCCTCGATGTCGTTGCCGTCAGCCACTGCGCGCTCCAGAAATAACGCATTAAGCCGGGCCCCCTCTAGCGCCATCGCGTCGGAGGCGGGCGTGTCAAGGCGACAGTGCAATGAATCGATCGAGTGGCTCAACGCATCCATGCCCGTCTCCGCAGTGACCCGCGCTGGTACCGAGAAAGTCAAATCGGGGTCGACGAGGGCGAGACGCGGGCATATTCTTGGGTCGAAGAGATTCATCTTCTTCTTGCGCACGGTGTCGAGGATGATCGACGAAGGCGAGACCTCGCTGCCAGTGCCCGCCGTGGTGGGAATAGCGATCACCGGGACTGGATCATGTTGGAGGGCGCCGAAATCCTCCCAGTCTCGGGGGCGGCCTCCGTTTGTTAGAAGTACGGCGATGCACTTGGCCGTGTCGATCGCGGAACCACATCCAACCGCGACTAACAACTGCGTTCCCTCGACACGAGCCAGTTCGGCACCTTCGAGGCAGTGGGTGTCGCGAGGATTCGGCTGGACCTTGTCAAAGGTCGTCACCTCCAGGCCGGCCTTCTTCAAATTAACAATGATGGGCTCGACGAGTCCGGTAGCAATGATTCCCGGGTCGGTTACTACCATCACAATCCGCGCCCCGAACCCTTTGACCTCGTCGGGCAGGGTCGAGATCACCCCGCGCCCGAACTGGACCCGGGTCGGCATGTCGAACGTTCCATCGGCAGCGACCCCGCTACCCGTGCGCGCGAGGGCGGGATGAACGGGTTTAGTAGACATCATGGCTCAACTTTCGGCTACACGGCCACGCATTGTGCTGACGGCGCATGAGCATCACGTGAGGGCCTGCGTTCATCAACCCTGCCGACGCCCCGCACGCGCCATCAGTGTGACCAAGTCGTAAATCACGGTTGCAGCGGCCAAGGCTGTGATCTCTCCATGGTCGTAAGCTGGCGCCACCTCTACGACATCGCCGCCGACGATGTTCAGGCCAGTCAGCCCGCGCAGCACGCGCAGCAACTCCCGACTGGTGAGACCACCCGCCTCAGGTGTGCCGGTGCCGGGGGCGAACGCCGGGTCCAACACGTCGATGTCGACAGAAAGGTAGACGGGCAGATCATCGACACGTTCGATGATGGCGCCGAGCGTGCCGTCAAATCCGAGCACGTCGAGGTCGCTTGTCCTAATCGTCCGGAACCCCATCCGGCGATCCTCGGCCAGGTCGCCGTAACCGTACAGCGGACCTCGGATGCCGACGTGGATCGAGTGGTCTTCTACAAGCAGCCCCTCCTCGAACGCCCGGCGGAACACGGTGCCGTGCGTGAGCGGGGCGTGGAAATAGGTATCCCACGTGTCCAAGTGCGCGTCGAAATGCACGAGCGCCACCGGACCGCGCTCACGGACAACTGACCGGAGCATTGGCAGCGCGATGGTGTGGTCGCCGCCGATCGCGACGATCTTGGATCCGCCCCTCAGGACCTCGCCGGCCATACCGGCTATTTGCTCCATCGCGGCGTCGATTTCGAATGGCGTGACCGGGACGTCGCCGGCATCGACCACCTGCACCATTTCGAACGGTGCGCAGTCCAACTCCACGTGGTGGCCCGGGCGCAAGTGGCGGGAGGCCTGGCGCACGGCCATCGGACCGAACCGGGCGCCCGGGCGGTAGGACGTGCCGTTATCGAAAGGCACGCCGAGGACGGCGATGTCGTACGAGGTGACGCGCTCAATCTCGGGCAAGCGCGCGAAGGTCGACGCTCCCGCGAACCGGGGCACCAGTCGACCGTCCACCGGGCCTACCGGCGGTTCGCTTGCGGGGGTCACGTGGGCTCCTTTAGGGGTTGGTGGGTTGGGCATAGTCAGGCACGGGTCATCGTAACGCCACCGGCGGGCTGCAATACCTGGCCGACGAACGCTCCCGCGTCCTCACTCGCGAGGAACGCGACCGCACCCGCGATGTCATCAACCGACGCGAGCCGCCTGATCGGGATCAGCTCGCGGTACCGCTGGCGCATCTCGTCGAGGGAGATCCTGGCGTCGTCGGCATCAACCTGCAATTGTTCGGTATCGATGTAGGACGGGGCAATCGCGTTGGTCAAGATCCCCGACGGGCCGAGCTCGCGACCGAGTCCCTTGGTGAGTGCGATCAAACCGGATTTGGACGCGGAGTATGCCGTCGCGTTCGGATATCCAATGACCCCCCAGCCTGACGCGATGATCACGATCCGTCCGCCGCCGGCCCTCAGCATGGAAGGAACTACGGCCTGGACCAACCGGAAATGCCCGGAAAGGTTCACGTCGATTTGTCGCCACCACAACTCCTGGGACTGCTCCAAGAAAGGACCCATCGCCATCGCCGCGGCGTTCGCGACCAGCACATCGATGTCGCCGAGCCGCTCGACCACGGCTCGCACGATGTCCGTACCACTTTTGGCCGCCGAGATGTCGGCGGGAACCGCCAGTCCGCCGATGCTCTCGGCCAGTGCGCCGAGACGGCCGTCGTCGACGACGTCGTTGACCACGACGATGAAGCCGTCGGCCGCCAACCGCAGGGCTGTTGCGTGGCCAAGGCCTTGGGCGGCGCCAGTGACCAAGGCAATCCTGCGCCCGTCTGTCGTGCTCATCAAATCACCGCTCCGGCATTCGGCGAGAGAACCTCGCCGCAGTACATAGTGCTCGTCGCGAGGTAGCACACGGTATGGGCGATCTCGCGGGGAGTGACGAGGCGTCCGAGTGGCAGTGTCGCCAGGTAATCCGGCCGGCGCCACAACGAGTCGGGGGCTAGTAGCGGGGTGTCGGTCGGGCCCGGCGCCACCGCGTTCACCCGTATCCCGGTAAGCGCCACCTCCAACGCGAGGGACTTCACCAAACCAAGGACAGCGCCCTTGGCGGCGACGTAGTGCAGGTCCGTGGTACTTCCACCAAGGGCGAGCTCGGAGGAGATCGCCACGATCGCACCCGAATCCTGTTTCAGCATGTGGGGCAGGACCGCGGAAAAGGCGTTCGACGTGCCGCCCAGGATCACGGCCAGCATCCGGTCCCACTGCTCACGGGTGATGTCGACGACGGGGATGCCCTCCTCGTAGTACCCGGCTGCCGTCACCAGCAGGTCGACCCGTTTAAAGCGCGTGATGACTGCGTCGATGGCTTCACGCACCGCGTGACGATCCGTGACGTCCAGTTGCGCAGAAATGTCCGTCGCCGACGGACGTAAGTCGATTCCCGCGGTGCGCCAACCCCCGCGCGCCAACTGTTCAACGCAGGCCGCGCCAATCCCGCTCGCGGCGCCGGTTACGACAGCGACCGGTTGCGCCCCAGAGAGGCTCACGCGACGTCGTCTTCGTCGACAACCGGTTCCGAGTAGCCAAGCGTCGCGGCCTCTCCACCCGGGCGCAAGATCCACTTCTGGACGAAGTAACCGCCGCCACCGAGCACGACCGCCGCGATCACGATGCCCCAGTTGAGGTACCAGACGCCCGCGTACTCATTCCTCGGCCAGGCGATGTTCACGGTCTCCAACACGATCCACACCGCCGCAATCCACGTAACCGTCGAGCCCACGCGGCCCATCGCGACCGGCCCCGGGACCCAGCGACCCTTGGCGCGGACATAGGCGGCCGCAACCAGTGGCATCGCATACGACACGAAGAAGCCCGCGGTGGCGGCGCTGAGCAACAGCGTGTACACCTTGGGGTTGTGGATGAATAGTAGGACTGCGGCGATGATCCCCGTGAGTGCGATGACGCGGCGCGGGAGACGCTCGGATCCGGAGAGCTTGCTGAACACGCCCGAAAACGGCAGTTCCTTGGCGCGTGCGCTGGCCCAGATAGCCCGCGAGACAGCCGCCTGCACGGCAATCATGCTCGCGGTGAAACCGATCGTGAGCATCACCAGTAACGTCCGGCCCATTGCGGAGCCCAGGTGTGTCTCCAACGTCGTGGCGATGGGGTTCGTGTCCTTGCCCGTCAGCACGGCACCCAAATCCGGAACGGCCAACACAAGTCCGAGCGCCGCGAACATAACTAGTATTCCGGCCGCAGCCAGGGAAAGCCGAATGGCCTTAGGTAGCACGCGGCGCGCTCCCCTCACCTCTTCAGCGATGGATCCCGCTGACTCAAAGCCGACGAAGGAGAACCCCGTGAAACCGATAACGGCGAGGAAGGGTGTGGCGAGCCACCCGGCGCCGTGACCGGTGCCCATGCCGCTGAACAGGATTGAGAAAGGGTGGACGCGATGGAAGAACAGCATGGCGGCACCGATGCCCAGGGAAGCGACTAGTTCCGCGGTCATGCTGACGTAGAACAGGATGCGCAGGAATTTGTGGCCGACCATGTTGGCTACGGACCCCAAAGCAAGGATTCCGACAGCCAGCAGACTGGTCTGAGTTGCATTGAGCGAGGTAAGGCCTATGGCCGGGGCGAAGAACCCGGCGGCGGCGAGAGCCACGGACGCCAGCGTGATGGTCAGGCCCCAGCTGTACGCCCAGTTGGCGAACCAGCCGTAGCGCACCCCGAGCAGTTCGCGCGACCACGCGTACACGCTGCCCTGGAAGGGCCACCGAGACACAAGGTCACCAAAGACACCAGTGACCATCAGTTGACCGATCAGGACGATCGGGAAGGCCCAGAAGAAGGCTGGCCCGGCCGCGGCCAGGCCGATCGCGAACACCGAGTAGATGCCGACGATCGGCGAGACGTCCGAGAACGCGAGGGCGAATGCGGACCACAGGCTGAATTCTCGAACGGGTGTCAACGACAGGTCGACTGCTGGCGTCGGTAACGGCGGCGTGGCCTCCAAGTTATCCATCAGGGTTCCTTTCTTTTTGAGTAGGCAATGTCATTGCGGTGGTCGTGCAACCCAGTAAGCCTCGTGAGGAAAGACGGGCCTCGGGCAGGTGCGCGGCGGCCCGCCGAGGGAGCGCACGTAGGCCGCAACTTCGTGCACCGTCGTGATCCATAGTCCCGGTAGTGCCTTCATTCGCTCGACCAGTTGGTCCAGCGCCTCGATTCGCGACGGGCGGCCGGATAAGAATGGGTGACACGTGAGCGTGAACACGGCACCCAGCCGGTACAGCGCCTCAAGTTCGAGTGTCCACATCTCCAGCGCCTTCGCGGGACTCTCGATCACCCCCGTGCCGATCAGGTCGGGCAGGAAGGCGTACTGCTCCCAGTCGTCGAGTCCCCAGGAGACGGGCACCTCGACCAGGGAGCTCGTCCCGGCGCTGGACTCGACCGCCAGGATGTAGGGATGGTCCGAGTCCATCAGACTGGAGTCGTAGAGGAACCCTCGATCGACCAGCAGGCCGGGTGTGTGGTAGTTCATCTCCCACATCGGTGCGCGATATCCAGTGGGTCGCACCCCAGCGACGTCGCGCAGCGCCCGCAAACCGAGGTCGAGCATGTCCGCCTCGGTCTTGGCGTCCATGCCTGCGATGTTCTCGTGGAAGTAACTGTGGTGAGCGACCTCGTGGCCGGCCTCGACAATGGAGCGCACGACCTGGGGGTACCGGTGAGCGGTGTATCCCGGTACGAAGAACGTCGACTTAATTTCGTGCCGGTCCAGCAGAGCAAGAATCCGAGGCACTCCAACAAGAGGCCCGTAGGACTGGTGACTCATCGGCGTCATGCGATTGATCGACGAGATATCCGCGGTGAGTACGGCGGCCTCGGCGTCCACGTCGAAGCTCAGACAGGCTGCGGCCCGAACCCCGGCTGGCCACGTAACCGGAGACGGCGGCGTTGCCGAAGTGCCGAGCAAGTCAGCCGATATAGGCAATTCACCTGCCATGACCACCCCCCTTGAGTCCGGCAATGCACGGTCAGGATACATGTCCACGTGACGAGGGACCATACGACTCGAGTGCGAATCTTTAGGGGGCGCTCATACTAGGGTATGAAAATCTGGAGTGGCGACGAGGCATCCAGTAGCTGAGGTGGCGGCGTGTCGATCACGATTCTTGAGTTGATTCGTCTGCCTCATCTTCAGATCACGCTTGTTGCGGGTGAGACGGGTGTCGACCGTAAAGTTACTTGGGCCCACACTTCGGATCTGCCTAACCCGTGGGAATGGCTGGGTCCTGGAGAATTGTTGCTCACCAATGGTATGGGCCTAGGTTCGAGGGCTTCGGCTCAGGTGGCTTACTTGGAGCGGCTGCACGACATTGGAACGAGTGGACTCATCATTGGTTTGGGTACCTCAGCCTGCACGATTACCCGCCAGTTGGCGCGCAAGGCGGATGAACTCAGTCTGGCGCTCTTAACCGTTCCCTACTCGGTGCCTTTCACCACTGTCGTGCGTGCTGTCGCGCGGGCCAACGACCGAGAAGAGTCACACCAACTCGGCAAGGTCGCCCGGCTCTACGACCTGCTGCGCTCCTCCTTGGCGGCCGCGCAAGCTGGACCGGAGTTGTTCCGCACGATCGGTCGCGAGCTTGGTGTGAAGTTGTACCTTGTCGACCCGGAGACTGGCCTCTCGCTATTCTCTGACCAGGAAGAGACGGCATTCGGGGATGCCCTCGTCACCGCCTATGCGGGACACGGCCGCAAAATCCCCGGCCTACTTCGTTTGTCTGACGACCACGTTGGCCAGGACCATGTAAGTGCGGTTGCCGTGGCCGTTCCGGGCGCCCAGCCGACGGTTCTCATTGTCGAATCGATGGGAACTGAATTGCCCAGCGCACTCTTACTTCAGCACCTGGCGGTCGGGGGCGCCCTCGAGCTGGCACAACTCGTCGCCACCCAGGACCGTCGTCGACGTCTTGGCGCCGACTTGCTGACCCGCCTCTTGGACGGTCGCCACGATCCGCGGGTAGTTTCATTGCAGCTCGAAGAGGCTGGGATCGTACTTACGGCCTGCGTGCTCGCGGTCGCTCGGGCAACGGAAGTCACGTCGGACATGTCGGTGCATGGCAAACTTACTCGCACGCGGGTGCCGCACCTTTTGGTGCAGCGCGACGGAGTGTTGTTCGTCCTGCTTCCCGAGTCGGCGATTACGCACTCATTGCTCCCACTAGTCACAACATCGGGTGGCTCAATCGGTCTTGCGTGCGATCTGACCACAACAGACCGCGTGGTTGAGGCGGCGCGTGAGGCTCTGTGGGCGCTTGGCACTGCCGAGGCCGAGAATCGGCCCTTGGCACAGTACGGCCAGCCGACAGCTCTCTTACTTCCGCGCACTCCCGTGGAAGCCAAGGCAGTAGTTGAGCGCATTCTTGGGTCCCTCTTGGCCTACGACACCGAACACGGGACCGCCTATGTCGAGACCCTACGGGTCACGCTCGATCACGATCGTTCGTGGCAGTCGGCGGCTGCTGCCTTGCATATCCATCGACAAACCCTCGGTTACCGGCTTCACAGAATCGAGCAGATAACGGGACGTGGCACCACGAGTACCGAACACCTCGCCGAGTGGTGGTTCGCACTGCGCGCGCGAGACTTGTTAGCGCCTCCAACTGCACTGGCGAACAGCGTCGACCGCCAACGCGAGACGCGGCCCCCAGAGCTGTGACTCAAGAAGAGTGCTTGAGTCGGGCTCCAGTTGCTAGGGCATGAGGGCACAGTTACGCTTGCAGTCATGAAAGTTGGAGCTTTGTACCCGCAGACAGAATTGCCCACCGATCGTGGTTCGGTCCGTGCCTACGTTCAAAAAGTCGAAGAGCTTGGCTACCATCACATCCTGGCCTACGAACATGTTCTCGGTGCCGACCCCGCAGCGCATCCGAACTTGAGCGGCCCTTACGACATCAACAATACTTTTCAC
>Ga0182024_10006138_pt1 | contig 26513 bp, 23 predicted proteins | sample P32metaG_FD_120480 | JGI IMG/M metagenome (GOLD analysis project Ga0182024, IMG submission 120480) | Permafrost microbial communities from Stordalen Mire, Sweden - P3-2 metaG (Illumina Assembly) | ecosystem: Environmental > Terrestrial > Soil > Wetlands > Permafrost | place: Sweden: Stordalen... | reverse complement strand
GAGCGGTTTAGAGATGCCCAGCTGCTTGCGCACCTCCGCACAAGCGATGCGCACCCCGCTTGCCACCATGGGCTGATCGGGCCATCGTCCGGGAAAGAGCCAGTCCTTGGGCTTGCGCCAACACCAATAAAAGCGCAGCAACTCCAGCAGCTTGGGAGACAGCATGACCTGGCGGGGAAACTTGCCCTTGCCCTCGCGAATGTGGATGATCATCCGCTTGCTGTCGATGTCGGTGACCTTCAGGTCCAGTGCTTCCTGACAGCGAAGCCCGGCGCTGTAGTAGAGGGCCAGCAGTGCACGATGCTTGGTGTTCGTTGTGGCATCGAGCAGGGCGCAGACTTCTTCCCGGCTCCAGACCGTAGGCAGCTTGCGGCGTACCTTCGGCTTGATGATCTCTTGATCGAACCAGGTCTGCTTCAGGGTCCGCACGTAGAGGAACTTCAGCGCCGACCGGGCTCCCTGGATGGTTCCCCAGGCAAGCTTGCGCTCGTTGAGCAGATACAGCAGGAATGTCCGAACGTGCTCCGGGCCCAGCTGATCGGGTGACTTGCGGAAGTATCTTGCAAACTCGGCAACCGTATGGGTGTAGTGGCGGATCGTACGTTGGGAGAAGTTGCGCAGCCGGAGATCTTCCTGCATGCGTTGGCGTAGATGTGTCATGGACACCTCCTTCGGTGTCCAACACTCTATCCAAATGCCACAAAGGCATACCCTGCCGCGCTAGCGGCTTAGTGCAAATCGCCAAAGCGCGAACCGAGCGTTCGGGAGGCGAATTCCTGCATTCCGGGCGTGTCACCGGCTATTCGTCCCCAACCTGGTTTCTGGGGTTGGGAAAGGTGGCTCAGGCTTTCATGCGGAACATGGGAACCTGGCGCTCCGATGTCAAGGGAGAGACCCAAAAGGGAAGCACCTGAGGGTCAGAGTACCAATGCGGAACGCAGGGGCGGATTGGCTCGTAGTAGTGACGAAACCCAGTAATGCGGGTGGAGCGAAGGGGCCGAACCGACCAGTCTCAGGAATGGATCAACCCGAAAGGGGAGGAATGCGTGCCTGAGGCAAAGCCGTAGTGTAACAACGGCTGGACGGTAAGAGCCGTATGAGCCGAGAGCCTCAAGTACGGTTCTGTGAGGGCGTGAGGGTGAAATCCCCTCGCGCCACTCGACATGTCATCCGGGCCGATAGCCGCCCATCCGGAGCGGAGTGGTTGAGGTATCGTACCCTGCTTGGCTTGAACGCAGAATATTGGAATCTGGTTCCTAGTAACGAACGCGAAGAGACCGAACCTACGCTTCGCCGAAATGCTCACGGGCGCTCCTCTGCTGGCAATTGTTTGCGATTTGGACTGACCCCACAAAATGAGACACTTGCATTTGCGACATTTGGCAGGGAAAGGAACTGCAAGTGGCAAAGAAGCGAGTAGGGAAATATCCTCTATCGTTCCGCAGATGGGCGACCATCCGATCGGAACCCTGATACAGTGCGATAATTGTGGGCACTCGCCGTTCAATCGGATTTGAGTCTGGCGACAGACGACGGATCAGCACTCGCGGAGTACCAACCCGATAGGATAAACCCGTCGATTTCAAATTAGGACACTACCGAAGGCGGAATTGTCGTATATATCAAAGAGATCGATTGTCTTTCCCAACTCATCAAAAGCGCGCTGAAGGTTGGCGATGCTCTTGGACCGAATATCTTGAATTGTCTTTTCTGAGCCGCTATGCCCGCCCAGGTCCGCCCTGCTCGCCACGCGATCAACGGACGTGGCAATGGTATTGACACAGACGTATCGGAATCTCACCGTAAACCCAGCGTCATGAGCTTGCTTCATTTGATCGAAAGCGATTGTGCTGCGCAGAGTGGTTTCGGTGGCGAAGTCCTTGCCAGCCGCGATGTGATCTTGAATGAACTTTTCACAGATGGGTCCAACGATCGCGCGAATTGACTTGGGAATGCCAATATAGGAACCACCGTTTAATTGAGCCGCGTAGTCGTCTGCGTTGAAGTATCGCAGCCAAATTGACTTCCAGGAAATGCAGTCGTCTTTCCGCTACCGGCTGGCCCAGCCACCACGTACATGATCGGCATCCACTATCCCCCGAAGTCGCGATCCGCGCCGGGCTGCATATCCGCGGGGAGTTCCTTCTTCAGGCGGTTGCCGTCTTTGTCGACGATGCCCAAGGCTATCAACCTCTCAACCGATTGACGAATGCGCTTAGCGCCCTCTTCGCGCACGCGCTTATCGATCGCCTCCTGCTCGGCCAGAAACCCAGGCGAGTAGGTCTTCTTCACATAGGCCGTCTTGGGGGCTTCCACGGCGCTTTCGTCCTGCTTCCGAACCACAGCTCCAGATGCCATCGCGCCCTCCTGTTCTCTGCATTCTAGTCCTCATCCGGCGTGAATGAAAGGTTGCCGTCGTTGTTCGTCGGGTCGCCACCGATCATCCTGTCGGCCAGCCTTCCCAGAGTGTTGATTTAATCTGAAAGCAGCATGAAAGACTCAGCTGTTCTACTGATCGACTGCCCGGACCGCAAGGGTCTGGTGGCTCGCGTGTCCACGCTGCTCTATGAACGGGGCGCAAACATTTTGCACGCCGACCAGCATCAGGATCACGATCTGGGCCTCTTCTTCATGCGCGTCGAGTTCGCGCTCAACGGCTCCGACGGCGGCGCAGCCTTCGACCTCGATGGGTTCAAAGCGGCTTTTGCTCCGCTGGCCGCTGAGCTGGGGATGCGCTGGAAGTTGAGCTCCGGCGGACGCCTGCCCAGGGTGGCGCTCTTCTGCTCGCAATACCTGCACTGCATGGCCGATCTGCTCCACCGCTGGCGCACTGGGGAACTGCTGTGCGAGATTCCATTGATCGTTTCAAATCATCGGGACGTCGAACGGCTCGCGGGGTTTTACGGGATTCCCTTTGAATATGTGCCGGTGACGGCGGCCACGCGCCCTGAGGCCGAGGCGCGGCAACTGGCGCTGCTCGAGTCGAATCAAGTTGAACTGGTAGTGCTGGCGCGCTACATGCAGATTCTCTCTCCTAGCTTTGTCAGCCATTATCCGGCGGCCATCATCAACGTACACCACTCGTTTTTGCCGGCCTTCACCGGCGCCAAACCCTATCACGCCGCTCATACGCGCGGGGTCAAGCTCATCGGAGCCACCAGCCATTACGTCACCGAAGTGCTCGACGATGGCCCGATCATCGAGCAGGACGTCGCGCGCATTTCGCATCGCGATCAGGTGGAAGATCTGGTGGCGCGCGGGCGCGATCTGGAGCGGATTGTTCTATCGCGCGCGGTGCGCTGGCACCTCGACCGGCGGATTCTCTGCTACGGGAATAAAACAGTCGTGTTCGATTGAGGCAGCCGCCCTCCTGCGGCGACCCCTTGCCGAGTGTGCGCCTATCCCTTTAAAGTGACCCCACGCGGGTCTCTTCGCGAGGCCTTCCGCCAAATACAGCGCACTACGCTATTTCTCTACCCCAAAAAGGACGTTTTCATGTCTTCCCTACCCGTTCCCGTTCTTGCCAATCAGGACATCGACTCCACACTTCGAGAGAACCGCATCTTTCCGCCGCCGGCGGAGTTCAGCGCCAAGGCGCATATCAAGAGTCTCGAAGAGTACGAGACGCTCTACAAGCAGTCCATCGACGATCCCGAGGCCTTTTGGGCTGAGGCGGCCAAAGAACTGCATTGGTTCAAGCCCTGGGACAAGGTGCTGGAGTGGAATCTGCCCTGGGCCAAGTGGTTTGTGGGCGGCAAGATAAATCTGAGCTACAACTGCGTCGATCGTCACGCGCTAGGCGCCCGCCGCGACAAGACGGCCATCATCTGGGAAGGCGAGCCGGGCGAGGTTCGGCGCCTGACCTACGCCGAGCTGCATGTCGAGGTGCAGAAGTTTGCCAACGCCCTCAAGGATCTCGGGATCAAGAAAGGTGATCGCGTAGCCGTTTATATGGGCATGACTCCCGAACTGGCCATTGCTCTGCTGGCTTGCGCGCGCATCGGAGCCGTCCACTCCGTCATCTTCGGCGGATTTGCCGCTCACGCCATCTCCGATCGCGTCAACGACTCCGAGTGCGTGGCCATTCTCACGCAGGATTCGAGCTATCGCCGCGGCAACGAGATCAAGCTCAAGCAGACCGTGGACGAGGCCATGAGCGCCTGCCACACGGTCAAGCACGTCGTGGTCTACCGCCGCACTGGCTCGCCTGTGACGATGGTCGAGGGCCGCGACCACTGGTGGCACGATCTGATGGCCGCAGCTGCGCCCGAGTGCCCGGCGGAGCATCTCGATTCAGAAGATCCGCTCTACATCCTTTACACCTCCGGCACCACCGGCAAGCCCAAGGGACTGGTCCACACGACAGGTGGATACGCCGTGCAAACCTACCTCACTACCAAGTACATCTTCGATATTCGCGACGAGGACGTGTACTGGTGCACGGCCGACATCGGCTGGGTCACCGGTCATTCTTACGTTGTGTACGGCCCGCTGCAAAACGGCGCCACCGTGCTGATGTACGAGGGCGCGCCCAACTTCCCCGATTTCTCGCGTTTCTGGAAGATCGTCGACGATCACCAGGTGAGCATTTTCTACACCGCACCCACGGCCATTCGCGCGTTTATCAAGTGGGGCGACCAGCATGTGGAGAAATATAAGCTCGATTCGCTGCGCCTGCTGGGCACGGTGGGCGAGCCCATCAACCCCGAGGCCTGGATGTGGTACCGCGAGAAGATCGGCCACAACCGCTGCCCCATCGTCGATACCTGGTGGCAAACCGAGACGGGCGCCATCATGATTGCTCCGGTTCCGGGAGCAGTGCCGGCCAAGCCAGGCTCAGCCACGCGGCCCTTCTTCGGCATTCAGCCCGAGGTGGTCAACAAAGAGGGCCAACCGGTCCCTGCGGGCAGCGGTGGCTTGCTGGTAATCCGCAAGCCCTGGCCTTCGATGGCGCGCACGGTTTACGGCGATCCCGAGCGCTACCAAAAGACCTACTGGAGCGATGTGCCCGGCAGCTACTTTACCGGCGACGGCGCGCGCCAGGACGCCGACGGCTACTTCTGGCTCATGGGCCGCGTGGACGACGTCATCAACGTCAGCGGCCACCGCCTCGGCACCATGGAAGTCGAGTCGGCCCTCGTGGCGCATCCCAAGGTTGCCGAAGCCGCCGTTGTGGGCCGTCCCGACGAGCTCAAGGGCCAAGCCATCTCGGCCTTCGTAACGCTCGAGAGCGGCAACCAGCCCAGCGAGGCGCTCAAAGACGAGCTGCGCAAGTGGGTCTCCAAGGAGATTGGCTCCCTAGCGCGCCCCGACGATATTCGCTTCACCGAGCAGTTGCCCAAGACCCGCAGCGGCAAAATCATGCGCCGCCTGCTCCGCGAACTGGCCACCCACGGCGAAATCAAGGGCGACACCACCACGCTGGAAGACTTCACCATCATCGCCAAGCTGCGCGAGGCGGAAGAAGGCTGAGCGAGCTTACAATGGTTTGAAAATCCGAGCCAACAAAGAATCACGGATTTACTGAGGACTTCGTCTTGGCCAACGCGCCATTTACTATTCGCATTTTTGTTCCCGACGGCGACCCCCAAGGTCTGCGGCTAGTTGACAGACTTAATTGGACGGGCGTCGGAATCGTATTTCCGCGTGAAAAGTGGTTGGAGGTCCGGAAGCGTTCTGAGTTTGATCGAACGGGGGTTTACATTCTGGCTGGTTTCAGCGATCCCGAGGATGAGTTACAGACAATTTACGTCGGCGAAGCGGATGAAATCAGGGATCGGCTTGAGATCCATTACGTGAAGAAGGATTTTTGGAAGGACGTCTATGCGTTCGTTTCCTCAAGTGCAAATGGGCACCTGAACAAGGCTCATATAAGATGGCTGGAACATGCTCTTCTAAGGCAGGCGAAGAACGCCAAACGGTGCAAGCTTGACAACGGAAACGAACCCCAAGAACCGCCCCTAAGTGAGCCAGAAAAGGCAGACAGCCGCGCATTTCTAGGAGAGATTCTTCAAGTCCTACCAATCATGGGACTGAACGTGTTTCAAGATCCAAAGCCGGTCGCGGCCCCTCAATCCGCTCCAGGGACGGACAGTGCGCCGGCCGAGGACGGTAAGCCCAACTTTGATACCGTGGTTGTTCCAGCGCAGGAAGAAGGTTTCAAAAGGGTGTTTCTTGGTCAAAACCAGTGGTACGCGATAAGAATGTCTGGCGGGATGCTACAACGAGTACGGTACATAGCGGCCTATCAGACGCAGCCAGTTGCGGCCATTACGCACTACGCGCCGATAGCTCAAATCAAGCCTTATGGCGAAGGGGGCAAATACCAACTAGACTTTTCTGAACCAGCAACGAAAATCAAACCAATACCCTTCGCTGACGCTCCGGTTGGCTCGATGCAGGGTCCCCGGTACACAACGTTACAGCGTTTACTGTCGGCCAAAAAGCTAACCGAGGCATTCTTTTAACCTGATCAATATCGGGCACTCGCGGGTGGCCCATGTCTCGCGTTTGAGACATGGGATAGCAGGAACCCATCCTTAGAATTCGCAGGTCTGAAAATCCAGACCTGGGCACCTGCTTCCTTTTTCCGCTCCGTTGTCGCTCGACCAGGAACATCGCGATATTTCAATATTATTCACTTTACAAAAGGCTCGGGGGTGCGAAATGATTGCGCCTAAGCCGCCTAACCAACTAATCGTCGAACCAAAGAAGCGGTTTCCGGCAAGGAGGCCGCATATGACGTTTATTGTCGGGATGAAGTGTTCGGGGGGAGTTGTTTTGTGTGCAGACCAACTGGAAAGCGATGGGGTTACTAAACGATACCGTCAAAAAATAACGTCTGTTTCTGAGCCTGAATGGGGATTATGCTGGGCCGGATCGGGGACGGCTTATATCGTTGACAGATTTTCCGATAAGTTGAAGCAGATGTTGAAAGGCAAAGAGTACAACCGTGGAGCAATCGAAAATGACATAGAGGTTTGTTTAGAACTCGTGCGTCAGTCCTACTCACGGGAACATCAGATCACTCTAGTATTGGCACTTTTTAATTCGCCGCACAAGAAAGAAAACGACGACTCACCGCCATCTTCTGAGTATCACCTTTACAAGGCATCGTCAGATGTCGGCTGCGTAGCCCCAGAGAAAGAGTATTGCTGCGCTGGAATGGACGTGACTTTGGCGAGTTTTGTTCTCGCAAACACGCACCATTGGATGATGCCAGTAGAGCACGGCATAAGGTTGGGGTTGTTTGTAACGGCGCTTATGAAGGAATATGCCGATGGAGTCGGCGGCTCCACCGATGTTTTTTTCTATCGGGCTGACGATCCAACTTGGAGGCCGATGACATGGAGCGAGGTGATAGTGTGGGAGAGCAAAATTTCAGTCGATAGCTTTAACGAGAGCATCTCTCGGTTTTGGTTCGATCAGCCGGACAACAAAAACTTGGACGAGATGCAAGCTATCATCATGCGAAACAAGAGAGTCCTGGGTGGAGTTTTCGAGAATCCGTTAGACAAATGACTAAGCCGCGGGTGGCCCATGTCTCGCGTTTGAGAGATGGGATAGCAGAAACCCATCCTTAGAATCCCCAGGCCTGAAAAGCCAAGCTTGGCCGCCCGTCACGTATGCTTCCCTCTGAGGTGAACGGGGCTGTCTTATCCTTATCTAAGTAGAGGTCCCATCCGTGAATCAGAATTTCGCCGCAATGATCCTTGGTGGTACCGGACAAGTCGGCGGCGCAGTCGTCGCGGAACTGCTGGCAATTCCGGAATGCCGGCAAGTGGTGATGGTCACCAGAAAGCCCATTGCGCCGCGGTCGCGGGTGCGCAACGTCGTTCTTGATACCGGCGCTACGGACTTTGCCGAGCGCACTGCAGCCCTTGCCCGCGAAGTTTTAAGCCAGGGTCCCGCCAGCGCCGTCAGCTGTGTGGGTGTCGGTGCTGGATCGGGGCGCTGGAGCGAAGAAGAATTGAAACGGCTTGAGGTCGGCGTCGTCGGTGCCTTTGCGCGTGGCTGCCATGACGCCGGAATCGCCCAGTTCTGCCTGCTTTCCGCGGCGGGAAGCACAACGCGGAGCTGGATTCGTTATGCGCGGGTCATGGGCATGAAGGAAGACACCGTGCGTAACATCGGTTTTGCCCGCCTCGCCATCTTTCGCCCCGGCATCATTGTCGGCAACGCGCATACCCCGTCCTGGGTAGGTTGGTTAGGAAGCCTCGTGCCCGAGCCGTTTGGCAATATCGATCAGCGAATTCTCGGTCGCTCGATCGCCGCAGAGGTAGCTTTGCACAGCCGAGATACTGGTGAAGTGACCCGCGAAAATGCAGCAATGAAAAAACTCGCTGCGCAGTTTAACAGGCAGGTGGCCCGCTCATCAGTCCCGACGAATCACCCTGAGCCATGAGAAGCTGTGCTCCCCATTCATCGCGGCCGCAATGAACGGACATAGTCCCTGATACAGTGATGAGTGGGTCGCCTGCCTGTCTGTATTTATCGCAAGCGGGGGCCCAATTCCGCGCTGTATCTGGGGAAAAAGACCATGTATTCACTCAAAATGAGTATAGTCTCGAAAACGTTTTCTCTTATCCCGAGATTGCTGGTTCTTTCTCTGCTGGCCTCCGTACCGGCCGCCGTCCTATCGCAGCCATCCGGGGTCAATGCCACAATTGATACCACAAAGACTGGCGCTCCCATATCGAAATACATCTACGGACAGTTTCTCGAGCACGGTGGCGACATCGTCAACACCGGCGTCTGGTCTGAGATGCTCGTCGATCGCAAGTTCTATTACCCGGTCGCAACGACCGCGCCCACACCACCGCCAGTAATGGGCAATGCGGCTGGGAACCCGCGCTTCCGCCGCACTCCTACACGCTGGTGGGCTCCCGTCGGCGGAGACGACGTGGTTGCCATGGATACGAAAGCGCCCTACACCGGAGACCAGACGCCACTGGTCAAGCTCAATGCGAAAGAGCCGCATGGCTTTATGCAATCCGGAATTGCGGTTCGCAAAGGCAAGGCATACATCGGGCGCATTGTCTTGGCCGGCTCTACAGGCGCAGCGATCAAGGTCACACTGATCTGGGGCAAGGAGGCTGCGGACCGCCAGACCGTCACTATCCGCACGCTTGACGCCGCGTACCAGAAGTTCCCGCTGCACTATACTGCGGCGGCCGACACCGACGACGCATCTATCGAGATCACCGGTACAGGCGCCGGCTCCTTCCATGTCGGCACAGTTTCACTCATGCCAGCAGACAACATCGAGGGCTTCCGTCGCGAGGTGATTGCCGCGCTCAAGCAGTTGCGCTTTGGCGTTCTGCGCTTTCCTGGCGGCAATTTCGTCTCCTCGTATGAGTGGCGCTATGGCGTCGGCGAGATCGATAAGCGCCCTCCCATTTTCGATCCCGTTTGGCACGCGGTTCAACCCAACGACGTGGGCACCGATGAATTTCTCACACTCTGCCGCCTACTCGGCGTCGATCCCTACATCACTGTCAACGCAGGCTTCGGAGACGCCTGGTCCGCGCGCGAATTGGTCGAATACACCAACGGCGCCGCTACCACGCCGATGGGCAAATGGCGCGCCGCGAATGGCCATCCTGAACCGTATCACGTAAAGTTCTGGGGCGTCGGCAACGAGCCGTGGGGCGATTACCAGATGGGCGCCATGTCGCTTCCGCAATTCGAGTTGAAACATAACCTCTTCGCCAGGGAGATGCGTAAGGTCGATCCGTCCATCACCCTCATTGCGGGCGGCGCCATGCCCGACGTGATGGAGGGTGCTGACCAGGCCAGACGCATCAATGGTCAATATGTGCCTGACTACCTTTCGGCAGCAGACTGGACCGGCCAGATGCTGCTCAACTGCCTGGACAACATTGACATGGTGAGTGAGCATTATTACGCTTCCGGCACTCAACATACCGACATGAAACTTCAGAAGAAAGTGCCGATCGATCCCCCTCTGTCTTTCATTGAGTGGCAGCGCGCCCCGGCGGTTCAGGTCCGCGCGAAATATGAGCACTACCAGGAATATCTCAAGCGTATTCCCGCATTTCGCGCCAAGCCCGTTCCCATCGCCATCGACGAGTGGGCTTACTTCGGCGGCGGACCGAACTCCTACAAGACCGTCCCCGCCTACGCCTGGGCCTTCCACGAAATGTTCCGCCACTCCGATATCTTTCAAATGGGCGCATTCACCTTCGCAACTGCGATGATGAGTTCTAACCGCACCGAAGCCATACTCAATCCCACTGGAATGCTTTTCAAGATGTACCGCGATCACTTCGGTACGATTCCCGTCGAGGTGACGGGAAACTCACCACAGCCGAAGCCGACATTTCCGGCTGGCGGCGACCAGCCCGCCGTCAATCCCGGCAGCGATACTTATCCGCTCGATCTAAGCGCCGCGCTGAGCGAGGATCGCAAGACCCTCGCCATTGCCGTGCTCAATCCATCCGACTCCGAGCAGAGCATCAGGATTGCAATCAACGGAGCGAAGCTCGCCAGTGCAGGCAAGCTGTGGCGCATGGCGCCCGATTCCATCGACGCAACCGTGCAGGTCGACAAGAAGCCCGAAGTTGAGGTCGAAGAACAGACACTCGGCGCATTTCCCGGCACCATTACTGTGCGCCCCTTTAGCGTGAATATCTATTCATATCCAGTGCAGTAACCAAGTATTCGAGAGGGTCCAGATGAAACCAAAGAAGCTGTTTATTGCGTGCGCAATCGCACTGGCCATCGCGCCTGGATGGTGGCTTACGGCCCAGGTGAAGACTAATCTCCCCGACGTCGTTCCGGGCGCAAAGCCGGTTACGGTGGAGCATATCAAGATTCATGGCACGGCTCTAGAAGGTAACCTGGAGGGAGATGCGGTCGAGCGCGACGTGATCGTCTTCCTGCCACCCGGCTACGAGAAGGACAAGCATCGGCACTATCCAGTCGTCTACGCGCTGCATGGTTTCTTCATTGGCGCCGAGCAATGGACGCACGAGATCTATGTGCCGCAAACGATCGAAGGCGCATTTGCCCAGGGCGCAAAGGAGATGATCGTTGTTCTCCCTGATTCCAAGACCATTTACAACGGCTCGATGTACTCAAGCTCCGTAACCACCGGCGACTTCGAGCGGTTCATTTCACACGATGTGGTCGCATATATTGATGCGCATTACCGAACCATTCCCGAGCGCGCTAGCCGCGGTTTGGTAGGCCACTCCATGGGAGGTTATGGCGCATCGCGCATCGGGATGAAGCATCCCGACGTCTTCGGGGCGCTCTATATCATGAGCCCCTGCTGCATGTCGCCGATGGGCGGCGGCGGGCCAGGCCCCAGCGATCAGATGAAGGAGCGGGCAATCGCCAGTGAGAAGAAGGTTGCGTCGGCCAAGTCTCCGGCCGATTTGGCCGCTCAATCGCCCGGCTTCGCTGCCGCCCAATATGCAACCGCGGCCGCATGGGCGCCCGATCCACTGAACCCTCCCCTGTACTTTGACCTGCCAACCAAGGACGGTGTTCCTGTGCAGGAGATTCTTGCCAAATTCGCAGCCAACTCGCCGCTGGTCTTCGTCGATCAGTACATCGGCAATCTGAAGCAATACCGCGCCATCGCCATGGACGTTGGCGACCAGGACGGCTTGCGCATCGATGCCGCTAAGCTGCACACCATTCTGGACAACTATGGCATCGCCAATAGCTTTGAGATCTACTCCGGCACACACACGAGTGCTGTCGCTGACCGCTTCCAGAACCATGTGTTACCGTTCTTCAGCAAAAACCTCTGCTTCAATGGGGGGTGTCAGTAATCGGCCGGGTAGCCCAGGTTCCGATTCTGGAACGTGGGAAAGCTCAACGGCGAGGCTTCGCGTCCACGTTTACCCCTCCGGGACGGTACCGATCAGGTAAGATGTCTCCACGAGATGCCTATGCACCCGACTTTCCCCGACGCGCCCGCAGCGCCCACGCCCTCCGCAGACATTTGGCCTGCGCTTCCCCAGGCTCAATGGAGCGATACCTGCGCCACGCTCCAGCTTTGGCTCCAGATCGTGGGCAAGATTCGTCTGGCCCTTGTGCCGCCGATCAACCACTCGTGGAACGTCACCCTCTATCCCACCGTCTGCGGCCTCACCACGCTGCCCATGACCCACGGCGTACGGATGCTGCAAATCGATTTCGACTTCATCCGCCACCAGCTCCTCATCGATAGCAGCGACGGCGTCAGTCGCACGCTCCCGCTGCGGCCTATGCCGGTCGCGGATTTCTATCACGAGGTCCTCTCCGCACTCGATAGTCTCGACCTGCCCGTGCGCATCTGGCCCATGCCCGTCGAAATCGAGCACGCGATTCGTTTTGACCAGGATCGGATTCACCATGCCTACGACCCCGAATTTGCGCGGAGATTCTGGCGCATTCTGCTTCAGACAACGCGCGTCTTCACACAGTTCCGCGCCCGCTTCCGCGGCAAAGTCAGCCCCATCCATCTTTTTTGGGGAGCGCTCGATCTGGCGTGCACGCGCTTCTCTGGCCGCACGGCACCGGAGCATCCCAGCATGCCCAACCTGCCCGACCGCGTCACCCGCGATGCCTACTCGCATGAGGTCAGTAGCTGCGGCTTTTGGCCTGGCGCGCCCGGCATCGAGCCGTTCTTCTATAGCTACGCCTACCCTGAACCGCCTGGCTACTCGAACTATTCCATCGCGCCGGCATCCGCCGTCTACGACAAGAACTTCGGCGAATTCATCCTTCCGTACGAGTCCATGCGCCAGTCACCGGACCCCGACGCCGCCCTGCTCGAGTTTCTGCAAAGCACGTACGAAGCTGCCTCCAACTGCGCTCACTGGGACCGAGCCGCGCTCGAATGTTGAGGTCAGCCCGCCGGCGCCGCAGTACAGCGGGACAGACGCCTTTCCCGGTTGACACCCACTCCGAACGCTCCCGATCTCAAGACATGGCTTCGACGTTTTTCTGGCTGATATTGCCGATTGGGTGGCTCAATGTTTCCTGCTCAACGGAAAGGGGCGTCCGCCGCGGCGGACGCCCCTTTCCGTCAGAACTCTTGATCGGGTCTATTTCAGAATCGATATACCGCGCCGAACCCGGCACGGGAATTCCAGTGTTTGTGGGGTGAGTATCCGAGAGCCGGCGAGTTGCCGGTCAGCGAAAATGACGAGGCGATGTCGTCGCCGGAGGCACGCAGTGAGATGCGCGAGGTGAGCTTGTACTCCATGCCGCCGCCGAATCCGCCGGCTAACGAGATATTGGGGGTCTGGCTTTCACCGCCCGTATGTTCCCCGCCCAAAAATGCGCGCGCGAAACCACTGACCTTGCCCCAGATCTCTACATGCGCCACGGGTCCAAACAGGACGAGATCGACCGACGGCTTTAACGTGCTGTTCGCCACGACAGGGGTGTCGAACGGGTAGCTGTAGTAGGCGCCGTCCCCGGTGACACCGAAGTATTTGCCCCAATCCCGTGTAATAGAGACGTTCCCACCCTGCAAGCCGCTGCGCGACTGGTTCACCTGATTCAGGCTGGTGTAGCCGTATCCGGCATAAACCTCCCACTTGTAAACGGGCTGTTCACTCTCGTCGGTGGAGCGCGATCCGCGGTCCGGGGAAACCTGGCCTGTAGTCGCCAGGGGTAGAAGCACGGCCGGAATCATGGCCAAAATTGAAAGCAGTAACGTCCTCTTCAACTTGAAACTCTCCTCAATACCGTTCTGTGGCTAGCCAGCCGCTCGCAGGGCTCTGGCCCCGACGGCGACGCCGCGACTGGGATGCTGTACCTTCATAGACTATCCTCTCCACCCCGGTTCGACGAAGTCCCAGACCCGCCAAAAATCCCGCATCAGCCGGATATGCCCATACCTGTGACGGCGATTTCGTTGAGAAGATAGCCGCTCGCTCTAATCCCGCTCAAGATACCAGGGGATATTGACGACCACGATGCGGCGGTTGCCCCGCAGGAGCAGGATGACTTTGAGCAGGTCGGCGCGGCGATTGTGCATGAGGTTCTCCCACCAGTAGCGCACTACCAGCTCCGGCACCAGCACGCAGACGTTGTGAGTCGGCGACTCGCACTCCGCCCCCAGAATGTAATCCACCACCGGCGTCAGCACATAGCGGTAGGGCGACTTCAGAACTACCAGCCTGGGAACGCCCCTGCCGGCCGCGCGCAGAGGAGCAGCCACATCGACCTCCCATACCTTGCAGATCTCGTCCGGCTCGTCCGCAGTTTGCACATGCAGGCAGCGCACGTCTTTTGACATGGAAAGCCCAAAGGCGAGAGCCTTCTCGGTGACCCGGCTCCAGCGATCCATGGGCACCACCACGATGGGCTCGGTCACCTCGGTGGGCACGATGGGCAGGTCGAGGAAGGTCTCCTTATCCACACGCACATAGTGGCGCTTGACGGCGCGCATCAGCAGGATCATCACCACGATCAGCACCGCCGTGATGTATGCCCTCTCCGTGAACTTGGCCACCAGCACCACCATGGCAGTGATGCCCGTGGCCACCGCGCCCAGCCCGTTCACAAACATGCGAGCTTTGGCCTTGCCGTTGCGCTTCCAGTGCATCACCATGCCGGCCTGCGACAGCGTGAAGGCCATGAACGCCCCAATCGCATACAGCGGAATCAGGCGGTCTGTGACGCCGCCAAACGCGATCAGCAGCACAGCGGTGAGCGCCACCAGTACGTAGATGCCCCACGAGTAGAGCAGACGCCGGCCGCGCAGCATAAACACGTGCGGCATGTAGTCGTCGAGGGCGATGGCACGGGTCAGGCGCGGAAAATCGGCAAACGCTGTGTTGGCGCTGAGAGCCAGCACCAGCAGCACCGAGGCGATGGTGACGTAATAGAAGAAGCCATGCCCCATCACCGCGCGCGTCAGCATGGAGAGCACGCTCTCGTAGCCCGGCCCGTCGGGATTGGTGGCGCCGATGCCGTAGGCGCGGCACAGCAGCGCAATCCCGGCCAGCAACACCGCCAGCAGAACGATGATGATGGTCAGGGTAATCTTGGCGTTCTTGCGCGTGTCGTCGCGGAAGGCCATCACGCCGTTGCTTACCGCCTCTACGCCCGTCATGGCCGTACACCCGGAAGAAAAAACCTTCAGCAGCAGCCACAGGCTGACGGCGGTGGTGGCCGCGGGAATCGCGGGCAGCGCCGTCACCGGGTGAGGATGGCCCGCGCTGTGCAACACATGCCATCCACCCACTCCGATCACGATCAGCAGCGTCGCCGTAAACAGGTAGGTGGGAATCATGAACACCACGCCGGTGTCGTGGACGCCGCGCATGTTCACGATGGTCAGGATGAGCAGTACGCCCAGGCAGAGTTGCAGGGTGTGCGGCTGCAAGCTGGGCACGGCGGAGATGAGCGCGCCCACCCCGGCCGAAATGCCCACCGCGGCGGTGAGGATATAGTCGATCATCAGGGCTGCCGCGGCCAGCAGGCCGGCGCCCTCGCCCAGGTTCTGCGAGGCCACGGTGTACGAGCCGCCGCCTTGAGGATAGGCGTCGATGGTCTGCCGGTAGCTGAAGTAGACAATCGTCAGCAGGATCACAATCGCTGCGCTTACCGGGACGATGTATTTCACGCCCATCAGGCCCAGCGGGATGAGCAGCGTCAGAGCGGCTTCCGGGCCGTACGCGGCCGAGCTGAGCGCATCCAGGCCGAAGATGGGAATGCCCGCGATGGGGCCAATGTGTTCGGCGCGCTCCTCGCTGGTCGCCAGCGGACGCCCGAACAGCAGGTTCATGATGTTTGAAGATACGGCCATGTTTTTTTATCCGGCGGCTGGGGAGTTAGAAGGGAACAATAGCTGCCGAGGAGATTGTCTCACGGGCTGGGAGCAACCGCCCCAAACGCCTATCGCAGGCGCTTGTATCAGGGCACGACCTACAGCTTTTTTCTGCAAGCTGCGAAGTTGTGCCCTGTTACAAAAACGAACTGAACTAGAGTTTTCCGCTACCGGTCAGGGTCGGACCTTTCAGCCCATCCTGTCATTTCAGAGGCCACAAGAATCCTCAGCGTGTTCCTCCGAAGATTCTGTAGCCGATGCCGGCGCTGACGCCATAGGGGTAGAGCGGGGTGTTCGCGAATCCGGCGATTCCCGGCCAACTGGGCCACTCCTGATATTCAAAGTCACCGCGCGCGCTGATTCTCCGGGTCAACTTGACATCGATTCCACCGCCATAGGCAATGTCGGTGTAGCGGCCCCAGGCTACGTGGTCCTCGAAGTTCATTCTGCCGATGCCCACCAGAACTTTGACGTAGGGGGTTGCGCGCATGAATTTGAAAGTGTGGATGGGAAGGCGCGGGCCAATGAGGTAGTTGTTCTCGTTGATCTCGACGAACTGGTTGAACTGGAGCCAACGGGCCTCGCCCTCGATCTGAGCCCAGCGGGTGAACTTCGCGTCGACATAGGTTCCGATGCCATAGAGGCGGTTGGGAGCCGTTTGGGCAAATCCACCTCCCGCGTAATCGGGCTGAAAGACGGAACCCAGAGCGCCTGCGGTGAGGGTAAATTGGCCCCTGTAGGCAGAGGGAGCGACTTGCGCGCCGACAGAAGTGGCGCCCGCGGTAACCAGGAAGGCGAACAGAGCAAGGAGCGATGCACAGGTCGGTCGTTTCATCATCACAGAAACTGTGGGCATAGAGCACGTCCAGTCCGGGCGAATTTGATCATTGGGCGCGGATTTGAATCCGACTTAGCCTTGAACTCCCTGGCCGCCATGAACTCCGCAATTGGTGGCGGCCAAGGTTCTCGGAGCCCGCTTATTGCGAGTTCGGTGGAGCTTGCGCGGGAGGCGGCTGCTGGCCCGCATCGCCTGCGGCAGGTTGAGTCGCGGGCGGCGGCGTTTGGGGAGCAGCGTCGGGAGTGGTAGGAGCCGGAGCGGCATTCGGCTGCGCAGCGGGATCGGCAGCAGGGGCAGCCGACGCAGCCGGGACTGCTGCGGCGGGCGGAGCCGGAGGCGCAGCATTGGCTACTTCATAACGCTGAAGCTTGTAGAAGATGGGGGTCACCTCGAACGGCATCTTGTCGCGGGCGTTCATAGGCGCATAGCGCTTGGCATTGAGCATATGCACCCTGTCGTCCCAGGGATCGGTCTTGATCCAACTGCCGAGGGGCAGAGCCGCGGTCTGGGCCAGGTCGTCCCAGTTGATCTGGGGCGACATGTTCTCGAGGGCAGCCATCCACGGGGTTCCGTCGGCTTTGAGCAGCGAATCGCCCAGCTTGGGCGAATTGAGATCCTTGAGCACTTTTTCGCGTTCAACCAACTGCCTGTAATAGAGGCCGGCTGACGGCAGCTTGTCCTTGTACATGGAGTTTTGCAGGTACTCCATGGCCTTTCGGGCAGCTTCGACGTTATCGCCGTCGGAGTGGTACATGTTGATGCGCTGGAAGGTGGACTCGTCAGGGAACATGAGGCGGTCATTGAAAGCGTAGCGGGTATCGATATGGTGGCCCAAGGCGATGTGGGCCAGTTCCATGGCGATCACCGAGGCGATCGACTCCTCGTTGGGCAGGCTGTCGATGAGCCCCTTGCTGATGAGGATGGTATTGCCGACCGTGGTGGTCTCGATGGTGGTGGAGAGGAGAACGCGGGTGTGCAACTGATCCGTGAAGGCCAGATTGTTGGGCACAACCAGGTTGACGACGATCTGATCCAGCACCTTGTTTTCGTAGCCGCCTGGATCGAGGGGCGCCACCAGGCCCGCCTCCACCAGCCGATCGATTACGTTGTTTTCAGCCTGAGTGACCCATGCGCGCGAGGCCTGCAAAGGGCCTACGTCCTGCGAGTCGTCGCTCTTGTCCTCGGCGTCGTCCACCTTGACGCTGACATTCTCGCTATCCCGCGTGGGCAGCTTGAGAGAGTAGCCCCAGAAGTGAGTCTGGGCTTTCAAGCCGACACTCTTTTCGCCTTCGTTGCGGTGCGTCTCCTCGACGTAGATGGCGACGGGGAGCCAAATGCCGGGCTGCACATTCATGCGCCAACTGTCGAAGTGGAAGTAATACTTGGTCGAATCCTCGTTGGGAGAGCCGGTGTAGGTGCCGTTGAAGCGGACCACGTTGCCGTCCTCATCCTCGACCCAGATGCGGCCATAGAACCGGCCCATGCCCGCCACCTTAGGATGTACGTCGAAGACCCAGGTGCGAACCGAGCCAAGAAACTCCTTGCGCACATAGCTGAAGACGTAATGCTGCGTATCGAAGCCGTTGGGGTCGAGGAACATCATTTGCATGAAGCCGGTGGGCGAATAGGTAAAGTGCTCGAGCCCCAGCGCCTTGGTCAGCCCGGTGATGGCCGCGAGCGAACCCTTGAAGAAGCCGTGCTTTTTGGCCTCGTCGCGCGGGTTGTAGGTCTTATCGAAAAAACCTCTGCCGAAATCGACGCGGCTGAGGGTGTACTGGTCTTCGACCGGCACCTCATAGAGCTTGATATCGGGCTTGGTGTTCTGGATGTAGGTCTCCACCAGGGGCGTGCGCTGCTGAATGCTCTTGATCAGCACCTTTTCGCGTCCGATGGCCTTCTCGACCAGTGCAGCCTGTTCGGGAGTGAGCTGGTGCGCCTGCTCGAACTTCGGTACTTTTTTTGCGTACGCGCAGGCTGCACCCAAGGTAATGATCAGGAAGGCGAGGGAGATCTTCCGAAACGTCATGTCAAGCTCCTAGGGTAAGTTCTTCAATTCTTCCTCTGGCCGCGAACACCGACTCGGCATCGGGCGGCAGAGTAGAGCTAAATGTTCCTATGTGCAGTGTAAACTGCTACGCCAACTGGAACGTGATGGTGATGTTGGTGGTCAGGTCGACCGCCTGCCCGTTGCGTGTAGCTGGCCGGAAGTGAATCTGCTGCGCGGCGCGGCGCGCCTCTTCATCGAGGCCGTGGCCCAGCCCATGCACGACACCCTGCACCACGACATGCCCGGAGGATGTGAACGTCACGCGCAGAATCACGTCGCCCTGCACCTTCAACTGGCGGGCTTCGGTTGTGTATTGGGGATCGGGCTTGGAGAGAACCTCGAGATTGGTCGAGGCCGGGGTTTCCACCATCTGCTTGACGGGCGCAGCCGCAGCGACGGCGGGAATGCCAGCCGAGGCGACACGGCTGCCCGCGTAGCTGCTGGTCGACCCCGTGCCGGTGGCACCGGGGATGCCGGCGGAGGCCACTCTGCCGACCACACCGGAGTTCGAGCCGGACTTGAGCCCATTGCCGATGCCGGTAGAGCCCACCACGCCATGAGGCGCGACTGCCGGGCCGTTCATGCCGCCATAGGGATTGCCGATGGCCGCGATGGTGGCAGGCCGCGTGGCGTTGGGGTTGGGAGTGACGCCGAAGGTTTGGCCGAGATGCACCGGGGCCGTAGAGGGCTTGAGGTGATTGTCTTGCGCCGGCATGGCAGCGGTAAGGGCGGCGTGGGGCTGCGGCGCGAGGATCACCGCGGGCTTGGCGGCCTTGATGGTGGGCAGCGCGACCTTGGCTTCCATTTGCATTGGCTTGATGACCGGCTTAGGCTCCGGCCTGGGCACTCTTATTTTTGGCTCTTCCAGCTTCACATCCGGCATCTTTGGCGGCTCGGGCAGCTTAATCCTGGGAGGCTCAGGGGGCTTGACTTTGGGAACCGGAGGAGCGGGGACGATCAGCTCCGTCATTTCGTATTTGTGCTCTTCGATCACCCGCTTGGCCGTGGCGCCGATGTAGAGCATCACAGCTAAGATCAGGCCGTTGATCACGATACTGGTGATAAACGAGCCTGGCGAACGTTCGGGCTCGGGGAGCAACCCGAAGGTAGTCCTACGTGGGGAATATTCAAATTGCATGATTGCAGACCTCGTTTGTGTCCGTTGGGACGGAGCGGAATCGCTTCAACCCTGCCCTGCCCTGTTTTGCGCGATACGGATGGTCAGTCGCATAGACTCCAGGCATGCCATAGCTCCCACTTTACTAGAATGGCAACCGATAAAAAAGGTTGTAACCCCCAGTTTTGGGACAGTTTCCCCAATCCTGGCGATTGGCAACATCCATGCTCTGCGCTAAGATCGCGCGACACACAACGCTTGGTACGGCTAGCCGTCTAGGCGACGGTCTCGTGGGGATCCCCGCAGGCATCCCGACCAGCCCACCTTGTTAGACTCAAGGTAAACCAAAGAGCACCAGAAAGGACAGCTTTTTTTATGAAGATATTGGTAACTGGGGGTGCTGGGTACATTGGTAGTACAGTTGCGGAACTGCTTGTCAAAATGGGACATCGGGCGGTGGCTTTCGACAACTTAAGCCACGGGAGACGCGATCTTCTGCCGACAGGTGTGGAGTTTGTGAAAGGGGAGCTGGCCGACCGGGCCGCGCTTGAAAACCTCTTCATTTCAGCCAAAGAACAAGGACAGCCCTTCGACGGCGTGCTCCACTTTGCCGCTCTCATTGAAGCCGGCGAGTCCATGCAGCGGCCGGAAATCTTCTTCCGGAACAACACGGCATCCACGCTCAGCCTGCTGGAGGCGATGCTGGCCCACGGGCCGCGGCGGCTGGTTTTTTCCTCGACTGCCGCCGTTTATGGGGAGCCTGAGTCGGTTCCGATCAAGGAAGATGCGCGGCTTCTCCCCACCAATGCTTATGGGGAGTCCAAGCTGCTGGTGGAACATATGCTGGGCTGGCTGAATCGAATCCATGGGCTGCGCTATGCCTCGTTGCGCTACTTCAATGTGGCCGGAGCCCCGGAGGGAACAGACGGCGTAACGCACGGCGAGGCGCACGAGCCCGAATCGCACTTGATTCCGCTGGTTCTGGACGTTGCCCTAAGACGGCGTGCCTCGATCAAAATCTTCGGTGAGGACTACCCGACACCGGACGGGACCTGCATCCGCGACTACATCCACGTCTCCGACCTGGCCGACGCGCATCTGCTGGCTCTCGATGCCCTGCAGAGCCGGGACAAGCTGATTTTCAACCTGGGCAATGGCAAGGGCTTCAGCGTACGCGAGGTCATTGAATCAGCACGGCGCGTGACCGGGCATCCGATCCCGGCCGTGGTGGAGCCCCGCCGCGCCGGCGACCCCGCGTTTTTGATTGCAAGCTCGGAGAAAGCGATTCGCGAGCTAGGCTGGAAGCCGAAGTATACGCAGCTGGACGAGATTCTGCGGACTGCCTGGATCTGGCACCGGAAACGGTACGCTTGAGTTTTCAGGAGAATCGCAAAATGGATCTTGCAAAATTATCGGACTGGGAATTGCTGGAGAGGCACACGAAACTTGTGGCAGAACTTGAGGGAGAGCTTCGCAAACGGAAAATCCTACTCACCTCGAACAAGCCGATTGGAGACATAGCGGAACACCTCTTCTGTGTGGCGTGCAAATGGGATCGTGCGAAGAACTCGCAGGCCAGTTTCGACGCCATCGGGAAGACGGACGGATTACACTACCAGATTAAAAGCCGTAGAATCGTTCATGACAGTTCCAATTCTCGCCAGTTGTCGGCTATTAGAGGCCTTAAAGAGCCAAAGCATTTCGATTTTCTTGCGGCAGTGTTGTTCAAAGAGGATTACAGCATTTATAGAGCGGCCCTCGTCCCGCACGCGCTATTGCTGAGTTTGTTTGAAGCAGGAAAGCATATCTCTTTCCAAGAACCCACCAACAGCCACCGCTTCATGCTTGTTGACGATATTTGGGAAGTTGACGGCGTCGAAGATGTGACGGCTAAACTCCTGTCGGTCTGGCATTAGTCGAGATTTGACTGGGGCCGAAAGTGATGTGTTTTCCCTATTCGGAAGAATAATGTAGCTACACTTGTAAATATATTTGTGGTATTATCTTCTCGTGGAGTTCGAGTGGGATTCGGCCAAGGCGGCTTCGAATCTTCGTAAGCATCGAATTTCTTTTCCTTACGCGACCAGGGTCTTTCTTGATCCTCATCGGCAGGAAAGGCTCGATACCCGCGAGGAGTACGGCGAAGAACGCTGGATTGTGCGTGGACGGGTAGAGGAGTGGATTCTGGTGGTCGTATATACCCTTCGCGGACCGAATATCAGGCTCATCTCCGCCCGAAAGGCAGACCGCAATGACTATGGAATCTACTAAGACCGTTTACTTTCGGCTCGACCCATCGAATCCGCCCACGATGTCCGAGGAGCAGATGCAGGCGCTCCGCGAACTGCGCGACGAAGACATCGACTATAGTGACATTCCGCCCCAAACCGGCGGCGGTTGGCGGCGCGTCTCCGACTTGATCCCGGCGGAGAACAAGCAGCAGATCACGCTGCGCCTCGATGCCGATCTGATCACTTTCTTTCGCTCGACAGGACGGCGCTATCAAAGCCGCATCAACGCGGCATTGCGGGAGTATGTCAACGCACAAAAGAAGGCCGTTTAGGAGACGGTTGCCCGTCCGCCTTGAACGGAAGCTCGAATCCCGACGACGCCAGCCCCACGAGATCCATTTTCCAGCCAGAGTCCGTCTTGACAAGGACATCTCCGTGTGGAATTATCACGTCGCGCTGAAGTCCATTTTCCCAACATTCACCAACCTAACTCAAGCAGACAGATTTCAAGATGATCGCCTTCTGACAGAGAAGGTATGAGGAGTTGCCGTGCCTGACCAACAGAACTCTGCGTTTGCCAATCCAGCGCCGCTTGGGCTGATTGGCTTCGGACTTACCACCGTCATTCTGAGTTTGATCAATGCCGGCGTTTTGCCTAAAGGCGGAGAGCCGGTGGTGCTGCCGCTCGCTTTCGCTTTTGGCGGCCTGATTCAGATGCTTGCGGGGCTGATGGAATTTCGCACGGGGAACACGTTTGGCACTGTGGCGTTTCTCAGTTATGGAGCGTTCTGGTGGTGGTTTGCCTTCCTGATTGTGCTTGGCGGGCACGGGGTGCTTGACCTGTCGCAGGCGGGCAGCACGATTGCGGTCACGCTCATCGGCTGGGGCGTTTTCACGCTGTATATGTGGATTGCCACCTTCCGCCTGACCAAGGCGCTCTGGTGGGTGTTTCTCACCTTGTGGATCACGTTCTTCCTGCTTGGCTTTGGTGACTTGCTGGGCGCGCCGGGTGTGTCGCGCATGGGAGGCTGGATTGGGCTTGTCTGCGGACTGCTGGCCATGTACACAAGCTTTGCTATCGTGGTGAATTCCACTTTTGGCAAGGCTGTACTGCCGCTGGGGGTGCGTGCGGGGAGCTAGATGCAAACGGGATTTTTGTTCCCCGCGCATGTAGCCAGCGCGGAGCAGGAATTTGTGGCTGGGCACTTCGGCATCTGCCGGGGCCTCGCGAAGAGTCGGTACAAACGACGCGGCGCCGCTACTCGTCTGAGAAGACGGCCTGAGCATCGCGGCTGGCGTGAATAATTCGAAGAATTCGAATTTCTCCAGGCTTTACGCTGTAGAAAATCACATAGTTGTTCACAGGAAAAGCGCGGACATTCGGGCGCAGATCCGACTCAAGACTTCTGCCGAGGTGGGGGAACTTGGCAAACAGCCCAAACTTCTCTGCAATGGAGCCGACTGCGCGAGTTGCAATTTCGCTGCTGCTCTCCCGAGCCACATAAAGCCAAATTGTGTCGAGGTCTGCTCTGGCCTGCGGCGCTATGCGGATGCGCATCACTGACCGGTGAGTCTAGCTGTACCACGCTCTCTGACTGACTCAACCAACCCGTGGAGCGTTTCACTGGTGTAGGTCTCTCCCTCCCCGGCTTCAAGGGATTGCTCGGCAAGGTCGAGGGAGGCTAGCAGTTCGACGCGAGCGCGTTCTCGCTTTTCCCACTGCGCGAGAGCTCGCTGCACTGCCTCCTCTGGATCACGGAAGCGGCCTTCCTGGATGCCCAGGTCAACGAAGGAGCTTTGAGCTGGAGTGAGCTGAACCTGCATAATCCAAGCGTAGGACCGGAACGACGGCCTGTCAACAGGCACCTGTTCTCCAATCCCTTTTTCCTGGCCCTGTTCAGATCAGCTCCACACCCCACAAATCGTGTAAATGCAACACGCCTTCGACGGCTTGGTTGGCGCCTACTACGACGAGCGAAGTGATCTTGCGCTCTTCGAGAATCGCCAGCGCGGTGGCTGCCAGTTCCGAGGCAGCAATGGTGCGAGGATTTGCGTTCATGGCTTCGCCGGCTGAGCGGCTGAGGGCCGCGCCGCCTTCGCGCTCGAGCAGGCGGCGCAGGTCGCCGTCGCTGATGACGCCGCGGAGCTGGCCCTGCTCCTGCACAGTGGCGATGCCGAGTTTCTTGCTCGACATTTCAAAGATCACGTCGGTCATGGGGGTGGTGGGAGCGACGACAGGCACGGCCTCGCCGGAGTGCATCAGGTCGCGGACCTTGGCCAGGCGCTTGCCCAGCTTGCCGCCGGGGTGCAGGTCGGCGAAATCTTCGGCGCGGAAGCCCTTGCGCAGGCTGACGGCGATGGCCAGGGCGTCTCCGAGTGCCAGCATGGTGGTGGTCGAGGCGGTCGGTGCGAGATTGAGCCCGCAGGCCTCGCGCTCGACGCCGCAGTCGAGAGCCACGTCGCTGGCTTGCGCCAGAGTCGAATGCAGATTGCAGCAAAAGCTGACCAGCGCGTCGCCTTTGCGCTTGAGCGTGGCCAGCAGGCGCAGGATCTCTTCGGTTTCGCCGCTGGCCGAGAGCGCAACGACCACATCGCCGGGCAGCAGGACGCCCACATCGCCATGGACAGCTTCGGCGGGGTGCAGAAACAGGGCCGCTGAGCCGGTGGAGCTGAGCGTGGCGGCAATCTTCTGGGCAATGATGCCGCTCTTGCCCATGCCGGTGACCACGACGCGGCCATTTTCGTGACCGCAGCGCAGGATCAGCTCAACGGCGCGGGCAAATGGTTCGGCCATCGGACCCTCAAGGCGCGTGGCCAGAGCCTCGAGCGCTGCCGCTTCGGTACGCACCAAATCGGCCGGCTTGAGGGCGGCGCGGCCCTGTTCACGATCGCCTGGGTTGGACGGGTTCATCGGTTTTTGATGGTAACAGCTTTTAGGTTGGCGGTCCTGGATTCTTCGCAAGGAGGAACTCCGGCGCTGTGCCATCCCACCCTAGCCGCAAGAACAAGAACGCGGCGAGGATGGGGCACCCGATACCCTGCGCTGCTCGTACAATAAGAGCAAGAGGTCTGATCTCCGTGAAGCGCAATACATTGGTTATCTCTATCGTTCTTTTCATCCTGGCCGTCTTTGCCTGGGCGGGTTGGGCCAACTGGGAGTATCGCAAGCAGGCAGTCGAGCGGCAACTGGCTTCCGTGGCGCACGGCGTGCTGGTGCCCGACGCGGCTGGCGGCGAGGCGCAGTATATTTCTCCGCTCAAAGGCAAGCCTGCGCCGGAGTTTGCCCTGGAAGACCTGAGCGGCAAGAAGGTCTCGCTGGCCAGCTACAAGGGCAAGGCGGTGCTGATCAATTTCTGGGCGACGTGGTGCGGCCCATGCAAGATCGAGACGCCGTGGCTGATCGAGTTGCGGAATCAATATGCGGCGCAGGGGTTTGAGGTGCTCGGCGTTTCCACCGACGACATCGACCACGACGACAAGCAAATGATGAGCAGCGAGAAGAAGGACATTGCCAAATCCGCGCAGCAGTTGGGGATCGATTACCCGGTGCTGATCGACGGCGCCTCGGTGAGCACACCGTATGGCGGGCTGGATGAGATGCCCACTTCGTTTTTTGTGGATCGCAAGGGAATGGTGGTGGCGGCGCAACAGGGGATCACTTCAAAGGAAGATATCGAAGCGAATATCAAGAAGGCGCTGGGGGAATGAGGGCCGTGAGAATTGCGGGAATTCAAATTGCGACGGCGGTGCTCCTGGGGGCGGCAGCATTGCTCGCATGGGGACAGGTTAACGACCCTGCGCATTCCATTCTGAAGGGCGCGGCTGTCGAATATTTGTTTCCTGAGCAAGTGGCTGTGGCGGTCGGCAAACCGAGTCTCGTCACGCTGCACTTTCGCGTCGCGCCGGGGCTGCATATCAATTCACACACGCCCAAGGATGAGTTCCTGATTCCTACTGTCTTTTCTATTCCTGACGGCACGGGCGTGCGGTTGGAGGAGGCGAGCTATCCGGTGGGGACGGAGTTTGCGCTGCCGCTGGACCCCACGACCAAACTCAGCGTGTACACCGGCGAGTTTGTGATTCAGGCGCGGCTTGTGGCGGAGCAAGGCAATCATCTGGTGGAGGCCAAGCTACACTTCCAGGCCTGTGACAAGAATGTCTGCATGCCGCCGAAGACGATTCCAGTGGCGATCGATGTGATTGGCAAGTGAAGACAGAGATCAGGGGTCAGAGATCAGAGATCAGTAAAGCACCATTGTGCTGAATATTTCCATTGTGCGCTGGATAAGGCTTTTTTCTGCCCGGAGCGGGGGAAGTTTGTGGTTCCCAGGTCTCAAAAGCGAGACCTGGGGCACCCTGGACTGACCCCCAAAAGTGAGACAGTTTAGAAGGACACAGTTTGCAGCGAATGGGGGGGGCTGCAAATGCGAAGGAAGCGGTTTTACACGGAGGAGTTTCGGCGACTTGCAGTGGCGCGG
>Ga0182024_10006137_pt1 | contig 26515 bp, 15 predicted proteins | sample P32metaG_FD_120480 | JGI IMG/M metagenome (GOLD analysis project Ga0182024, IMG submission 120480) | Permafrost microbial communities from Stordalen Mire, Sweden - P3-2 metaG (Illumina Assembly) | ecosystem: Environmental > Terrestrial > Soil > Wetlands > Permafrost | place: Sweden: Stordalen... | reverse complement strand
CCGGCCGATCTGGAGATTAACGGTGCGGCCAAAACCATCCCGGGCCGCGGGTGGGCGTCGCAATGGAGATAAGCTGCACGCGCACGGTGATCAACGGAGCGGACGCCAAGGCGTTCACAATGCATTCCTTACAGAATTACCAGCCGAAGAATCGGTAGGGGTCGTCCCATTCTTCGAGTTGTTCCAGGTAAAAGCCCCTTTCCCAGCGGCGCTCGGGCGATTGCCCGTTCGTCAACGTGACTGGGGATGCGATTCGCTCCAGGAGCGGGGTCTGTCCCTGCACACCGAGGTTTCCCAACAGCCGCGAAAGTGAGCAACTGGTGCGGCGGAAAGTACGCTTTGTGTTCTGCTGCTGCACCTTGAACTGCCAGGGCACGAGCTGGCAGAACACCACGTGTCCGTCCTCGGAGCAGGCCAGCACCCCGTCACCCACGGCTTGAGCGCCGCCGGTGACCAGCGGGATGTCGCGCGGATCACGGTTGTGGACGTCAGCGGGCCCCAGCCCCGCGAGCGGCGAGTTTGCCGATGGTGGCTCAAAGAACGTGCCGACGTGCTCAGCCGGCCTGGTCGCGATGGTGAAGGGCAGAAAGTTGGTTTCCGCGGCATCAAGCCCAAGGGCCAGGACACGTCCGTCCTGCTTGAGCCACGCCGCAATGGCCGCTTTGTCCGCCGCGAGCGCGACGCCTCCGCCGTCAACAACGACGAGCACGCAGCCAGGTTTCAGCGCGCTGGCGGCATAGGGTTCCACCGCATACCCGGCTTGCTGCAGGTGCTTCTGGCCGGCCGGACCGCCAGAGTAGAGGATGGTGCGGCGCGGCATGGGCTTCCAGGTGCTGGCGTAGGACAGCAGGTTCCGCATGAGCCGTTCGGCAGCCGGATCGCTTTCGGTGCGTCCGGTAACGTCCATCTGGCAGAAGAGCACCAACCCCCGGCCTTCGCGGTATTCCATCAGCGGGCTGTATTGCAGGCTGTAGCCGCCGTCGATCAATGGCAGGAAGTCGCCGCAGGCCGGCTTTTCAATCAGCACGCTGGCGACATTGCCGCGGTTGCCACAGCGCCAAGGGCGCGTCACCACGACGCCGGCATTCAGGATCGTCGGGTTGATGAGCGGGTATGGGCGCTGCTCGTATTTCAGCCGTGGCGCCATGTTGGTCGCCTCGCCGCGCCAGTCCCGCAGAAGGTTCTCGTCCAGTCCAGCCAACGCGGCATGATCGGGGACGCGCCGGAAGACTTCGCGCAGGCCGTACTCCTGCACGCGGAAGCCGAAGCGTTGCTCCAGCACATCGGCCTGCTGTTCGAAGACCAGCACGCGCAGGCCGTCGCGGACCGTGGCGAGATTCGGTCCCGGACCTTCCGGCGTCAGGGCGTGTTTGCCGACGATCAGCATCTCATACCTGGAGAGGTCGGCATCCGCCCCCACTGCGACGCCGTGCATGCCCAGGGCGGCTAGCCCTTTGGTCGTTTCGCCTTTCGGGTCGAAGATCGCCAGCCTGGCATTGACTTGTGGTGCCGGGTTGGCGGCTAGCACGTTGAGCGTAAAGGTATCTTCCTGCAGCTCCCCGGAACTGAATTTCGCCGTCAACTGAAGCGTATACGTTCCCGGCCTCAGGTCCGCGGGCAGAGCAAGCTTCAGCGGCTCGGTGTGAATGTCACCTGTCGGCGAGGTGAACTTCGCGCCACCTGCCAACGGCGTGGGCAGATTCAGCGACCAGGTGCAGTCGCACGACACTGTGACGCGGCTGTTGTTGATCTCGATGACCTGCTTCTCGATGGTCTCGTCTGGGCGGAAGTTGTGGCCCTTTTCGGTGAACGCGCCCGGCTTGCCGCCCAGATACGCCAGAAGGGGCCGGTTGTTACGCAGCAGCGCCTTGCCCGCGACGGTCGGGGCCCAGTCGTCCCGTTCGTAAGCATAGGTCTGATTCTCATATCGTTGATCGATGAAGTCGGGGTTGTATCCCGGGCTTTGAAGCTTGGCCCAGTCCACGGTGAGGTCCTTGCGACGCTTATCGACGCCGTCGCGGAGCTTCCAGTACTGCGCATAGGTCCAGGGGCTGGTCGCCGATACACCCCAGGTTCGGAACGCCCGCCAGTTGTCCGCGGTGTACCGGGCAACGACCTCCTGTATGCCGTCGAAAACAGGATCGGCAAAATACACGGGGTACTCCCAATGCTGCCAGGTTTGTCCCGCGTTGAATTTCTTTGCTTCCCAGCGCAGGTCCTTCTTCTCATTCTCGCTGAGCCTGAAGGCTGAGTCGCCGAGCCACTGTGCATCCCATTCGGCCACGCAGAGCTCATACGGTACTCTTCCGCCATGTCCCTGCCAGGGCAGCTTGCCCTGGTAATAGCCGCGGTACATGGTCCAGTTGAGGAAATAGGGCATGCCGTATTCGCACAGGAACGCGGGTTTCTGGCCCTTGGTCGCAAAGTGTTCGAACCAGTCGGATCGTTCCTGGACGGGCACGAAGTTCAGGTAGAAGTTGCTGGTGTACATCATTCCCAGGTTCCCCGAAGAATGATGATAGATGATGCGGGTGGGGTCCTGTTCCTGGACGATCCCCTCGACGGCCAGTGCGTTTTTGATGTTCGAATCGTCCTTTGGCTCATAGACCCCGTCGATCAGGTCCGGGTTCATGACTTCGAAATAGCCGGTGGCGTTGTGGCTGGTCGAATAGGCGACCACCGAAGGGTGATTCTGGGCCACGCGCACATAGAAGCTGGCATCCCTGGCATAGCCATTGGTCTGTGCGGCATTGGCGGCTTTCCAGTCGTAGTCATGGAAGTGCGGCACCGTGAACGAGACCAGCATCCCGGTATCGTCGGCCGCGCGCAACAGTTCCTCAAAGCTGAGATGCGAACCGGGCTTGCAGTCGTAGTTGTGCGTGTAGACCAGGTTGATGCCGATGCTTTTCAGGCGCTCCATGGATTCTTTGGCCGCCGCGTAGGTGGCGCTTCCCGCGCCCAACGTCGTATTGTCGATCGGAACGGCCGACCAGAAGAGGCGTGTGCCGTTAAGGATGAAATCGCGGCCTTCGATCCACATCTCCCGAAAACCGAAGCGCACAGGCGGACAAACATCGACCGCCTTGCCGGCAGAATCGAGCAGCGAGAGCTCGAGATCGTATTGATTGCCGGGCGTGTTGATGTCCCAGAGCTTCTCCGGCTTCCAAGGCTGAGTGAAGGTAAGGCGACCGTCCTTCAGGTCCGCTTCTTTGAACGGGGGGCTCATCAGCGTCTTGATCGGCCGGCCTTGATCGGAAATCTTCGCCTGGAGCTTGTATTCCGCGCCCGCCCTGAGATTCGTCAGGTCCGCGTGTACCGTCAGCGTCGTTTGGCGAACCGACGGATCCACTTTGACATTCGTGACGCGCGCCTGTGGCGGCGTGCTGATCAGGAACACGTCGCCGCAAAGGCCGCGGTATATCACATCGCCCTTGATCTCCTGAGGCATGTTCGTGTCGTTGAACGCAAGCATCGTTTCTTTGAGCGGCAAGGCCTGAACGAAGATCGAGAGCACGTGCTTACCGCCGGGTTGCACTGCGGCGGTGAGGTCCAGTTCACCGGCAGGAAAGCAAAGCTTGCCGATCTTCCGGCCGTCGAGAAACACCGTCGCCACAGAATTCAGGTAAGCCACGCTCAGGGCAACGCGCCTGCCGGCCCAATCCGCGGGCACCGTGAATTCGCGTTGATACCAGGCCTTCGTGACCCTCGGCAGATTTTGGTTCTTCCAGGCCGGGTGCATGTAGACCGTCTGGGATTCATTGCTGTCGAAACTGTTGTTTCCCGGCCAGGGCCCGGGCACCTTGAAGAAACCCCAGTTGCCGGCCGGCACGCTGGCGTCGCTGGTCGCCGGTTGCCAGCGCCACAGGCCGTTGATGCAGAGGCGTTCGCGCGTCGGCGTCTTCTCGCGCCAAGCCTTGTCGAAGTCCCAGACAGTTTTCACGCCGGCGGGCAACGGCGCATCGTTCTCGGCCAGGCAGACTGATGCGCCCGACCAGGCAACCAATGCGAAAATCGAAAGAGGCAGTGCCGCCCTTGATGCCATGGGGTTCCTCCATTGAATCCAGCAGTGACCGGCAGAACGCCGAATATGGTTACACCGGGGGCGGGCGTTTGTTTCTCGAACGGCGTGCCGGGGCTCCGACATGACATGCCGTCCGCAACCCGCCGTGTCAAGTCCTTTCGACGTACGTCCGAGCGCGGTGTCGGCATCTTATTGTTGTTGCTTCGCTTCACTCTTTTGCTGCCGGCTCGCCCGTGATCAATGGATAGCTCGCCTTGGTGGTGATCCTGGCTCCGTATCCCTCCAGCCCGTTCGCCCAGTCACCCCACGCCCAGAGGCACCAGGCGTATCCACGCTGCTCGCAGATATCGACCACGCGCTGCACGCCGGCCACGCGGGCGGCCAGGTCTTCATCCGACTTGGGCTTGTCGTCGATGCCCCCTTCGGTCATGAAGAACCCGCAGCCGAACGCTTTCACCGCCGATGCCGCCGAGTCGGGGTTCTTGAGGTTGTTCAACTGCCAGTCTGCCTCGTTGCGGGCCTTCTCCGCTGTAGCACTGTTGCCGGCGTTGAAGTAGTGGTGCCGGCATTGTGCCCAGTTGTCGGCCGGGTCCTTGATGGCGAAATACTTCCCCCAGAACGGGGAGACGACACACAACTGATCGATCCCCTTGGATCGCGCCAGGTCGACCCATTTCTGATAATGCTCGGCCAGGCTGGGACCTTGGTTCTGAGGCTCGTTGAAACCCTCAAAAATCAGGTGCTTGTAGGGCTTGTACCGCTCAAAGATCCAAGCCCAGGTCTGGAGCCAGGTTTTCTCATCGGCATGAAGCGTGTCGTTCACGCCCCAGTTGTGGTAATCCACCAGGAAGTACATCCCCTCTTCCTGCGTGATCGCAACCGCCCGGTCCATCGCTTCCCAGTCAAACTTCGCCCACATGGCGTCATTCTTGTTGGCGGCGTTGGGCGGATGAAAGAGCGGACGAACGGTGTTCAGCCCCCGGCGTTTCACCGCGCGGACCAGATCGCGGAATTTATCGGGATCAGTCTTGGCCTGGATCAGCCGCATTCCGCCCCATCCCCCGAGCTGAACATTCAGCCGGCCATCCTTTTGCACCTGCACCATCACTACGCCTTGGCGCACCGGCGGCAACGTCGAGCGGTCTTCCGGCGGCGGCCCGATGGGGTCGGCACGATCCGCAGCAAGTGTGGCCGCATTCGCAAGCAGGGCCACGGCAATCAAAACGAATGTCGCGCATCGAGGCTTCATGGCGTAAGCATAACCGATTCAAGGCGGAGGCCGAATCCCGCGGCTGCGTCCGCCAAGGGTCGGCGGTCGTTGCCTGAAGAGCATGGGCGTACCGCCGTCTGCGAGCATCGTCGTAAAGCGGATAGCAAACATCCCCACGAGATCTCTGCTCGGTGTTAACGCGACGAAGGAGGTCGAATGACTTCACCAATCCATGGAAGACGAATTGACGCGAAACGCCGCTGGCGATCTCGGTTACGACGGCTGATAGGTACAACACCAATCCGATCGCAACCGTACAAGGGGTATGCCTTTTCATCCGCCGTCGCGATCAGGTCGGTTCCTCTCCCGCAGCGGCCTGCCCGCAACGCTCGCGCTCATCGTGGCTTGCTGGTTCGGTCTGCACCTGTTGCCGTTGCGGGGCGTCGCGCATGTCCGCGCCGCCGAATCCGCCTCCGACGAGACCGGCGTTCGGCCCGCGGCCCGCGAAGCAATGCCTTGGCTCCGAGCCGAAGGGACATACCTCGTCGATACCTCCGGCCAGCGTGTCGTGCTCAAGGGGTTTAACCTCGGCGGATCGTTCGTCGTCGAGGTCTGGCAGTCGGCCTTCAACAACGACCGCTCCAGCACCGACTTTCCCGACATCAAGGACGAGAAGACCCTGTGGGGCGTGCTGACCACCCGCTTCGGCCCCGAGAAGACCGCGCAACTCCGCCACACCTGGCGGCTTGCCTGGGCCAACCCCGGCGACGTGGAACGGCTGGCCGCACTCGGCTGCAATGCCGTCCGCATCCCGTTCTGGCACGGGCTCCTCGAAGATGACTCCCGTCCGGGCCAGCTTCTGCCCGAGGGCCTGAAGATGCTGGACGACCTGGTGGACGCCTGTGCGGCCCACCGCGTCTACGCGATCCTCGACCTGCACGGCGCGCCCGGCTGCCAGAGCAAGGACCACCACACCGGCGAAGTGAACCGCAACGAACTGTGGGGCAGCGACAAGTACCGCCGGCAGACCGCCGAGCTGTGGGCGGCGATCGCCACCCACTACCGCGACCGGCCGGAGGTGGCGGGGTACGACCTGCTGAACGAGCCGATGGGCGCGCCGGACAACTCGACGCTGATTGCCGTCCACGACCAGTTGATCCGCGCCATCCGGCCCGTGGACGCCAGGCACGTCATCTTCGTCGAGGACGGCTACAAGGGTTGGGATGCCTTCCCCGCCCACCCCCGGCAGAAAGGCTGGCTCAACGTCTGCTACAGCCTGCACCACTACCGCTTCGACGCGAAGACCCCGGACGTCCACTACAACGTTATCCGCGATGAGCTGCCTCGCTGGCGAAAGCGGCAGGAGCAGTGCGACGTGCCGCTGTTCATCGGCGAGTTCAATACCATCGGCCGCGACGCCGGTGCCGAACGGACGATGCTCGCCTACTTCGAGGCATTCAACGGATACGGCTGGTCGTGGACGGCCTGGGAGTACAAGAAGCTCTCCGGCAACGACGGCCGCGGGAACATCTGGGGCCTCTATACCAACGCCGGGAAGTGGGACCGGCCCAACCCGTACAAGGACTCATTTGAACAACTCCTTGAGAAATTCGCCAAGTACAACACATCTAATCTGGCGTTGCAGCAGGGGTACGCCGATGCGGTGAAAAAGGCGTGCGCCGGGGCGGCGGGAGAGAGGTAATTCTGCAAGCTGCGCCGCCCAGGCGCGGCACTATGCCTCCGCCTCAACCTCCCTGCAGTTCTCCAGCGCCGGTTGGTGGAGCATCCCTGACGTTCATGGCGTCTCGCCGCTCCTGGCGCAGGGCGTCGTTCCCTATTTCGCACGTCACTCCCCCAGCCGTGGTGTGATCGTCACCTGCGGCCCGCCGACCCAGTCCTTGAACTCATCGGTGTAGTAGAGGTAAGCCCCTGGTGACTGCGCCGTCCACCTGCCCGTCCTTCGCCTGCTTGCGGAGCAGGCGGTCCATCAGCTTGATCGCCAGGGGCTTGTCGCCCTGCAGGGCGGCAATGTTGGCGGCCAGGGCGACGATGTAGGTGTCGTCGCTGCTGATGCCCAATTCCTTGACCGCGGCGGCTTCGCTGTCGAGGCCCTTCTCGCCCGACTCCAACAGCGCCCAGACGACGTAAGCATTGGTGGGGTCCGGCGGGGCCGCGCCGAAACTGTCGATGGCGGCGGCGTTGCGCTGGAACCCGCCCTTGCCGTCCCGGCGGGCCAGGAGCCATTGGCGGGTGCGCTGACTTGGGCCGTTATCATGATCGGCCTCATTCTGTGCTTCAAACCCAGACTTCGGGAAGTGAGAACGACGGCGTCAACCGGTTGGACATTCACCAATAGCCAACGACGAAGCTGCCCGAGTCTGGGCCGAGGCCGAGTAGCGGCGCTCCAGCCGTGGTCAACGTCGATGGCTCGCTGCCGCCTCGATTCCGTTCAATGATTCTGCTACCTGATCTCGATCCCATACCGGGGCGCGATCTTCATCAGCATGTCAATTTCGTCCTTTGTTGGCGGCGGTGCGGATGTCGCTTCCTGGGCAACCGGAATGCAGCACTCGATGAACATTCCCTCTAAACCGGCAGGGGCCACGGAAATCAGCATTCGGGCGGGCTTGCCACTTTCATTCTTGAATGAGTGCGGAGTCCCGACTGGCATGTTGGCAAACATCCCGGTGGTGGCGACGATCCACTTCTCGTCAATCTGGAGCGTGATCTCGCCTTCGAGGATGTAGAAGCCTTCTTCTTCCCGACTGTGGACATGCGGTGGAGGCCCACCGCCCGGTGGCACGATAGCTTCCCAAACGGCGTACTTGCCGTTCGTTTCTTCGCCAGTCGCCAGAAAACGGTATAGGTCGCCCACGACGGCGATGGTGCGGCCCTCCGCTGTCGATCTCAAAGTTGGTTGGTGCGTCATTCTTTTTCTCAATGATTCTCTTCGGCCGAGGTGGTTGTGATTCGATTTCGCCTCTCGATCTTCGTCACGACTCGGCTTTTTCGTAATTCGTTTAGCTCGTTCGCCGCGCCCGGCAGCGGCGACCCTGGTGTGCAGGGCGAACTGTCCGACTTGCTCGACAAGCGGCCGGCTCTTCCACCCGATGTACCTGATCGTTCACGCAGGGCATACGGGCGGTACTTCGCCGCCGTCCGGCACGCCCGGACCAGCCTGCCGCCGCTGTCGGTGAGCTGTAATTGAGGGGCATCCCCGACAGGTGTGCGCCGACCACCGCTAACTGAACGCCTGCCGGTGTTGCGGCCGCGGGTGGCGCCGACGACGATCGACTGACCGAGTTTCTACAACGTTCAAGATGAGAAGCCTCACCACAAGGACGCGACGAGCATTGACAGCGAGGAGAAGGCGGGTAAGCACGTTTTGCCTATTTATGCCCTAAATCCTGCGCGTCTTTCTGCACGGTGGTCTTGTCTTTATCGAGCTTGTCCTTGTCCACCGTGAAGGTGACGGTGCCCTGGCCATTGGAATCATTTGATTTGGCATGGAACCAGCCCCGGTAATACCCGATGCCGGCGAACAAGATGAACAACACGGCGAGAACGCCCAAAAACCGAGTCATCTGGAATCTCTCTTCGCCAACGGCGAAAAAAAAGCCGACGTGGTCCAACACCTGGAGGGTGTCCAACCACGTCGGCCTACTCTTCAACCGGCCCTCCGGGAAAACCGGAGTGCCTTTCATTTAGTCGTCCGACGACCTGAAAACATTCGTCATGCAAAAAGCCGTCAGCTTCTGCACTTCTTTGTACTATAAGGTCATGACCCGAAAATGGGAACGAGCAATTTCGAGTCTTCACGACTTTGCCGTGCCGCTTCTGGCGTCCAAACGTATCAGCCGACTTCATGGATTCTGCTCGGCTTATGTCGCTGTCCGAAAATCACGGCTGCGATGACGGCAGGAGCCAGATGACTCACGCTGTTGTAGCCGATGATCGCCACGGGGATAGGAACGCCTTCCTTTCCCGTCCATCGTCCACCGTCAAAGCGGGTGATTGCCGTCAACCTTGAAGCCGCAAGCAGGTGGCGGTACGGTTCAGTTCATGTCACCGATTGAAAAACAACAATGGTGGTGGGCATTGATGGGTTCGATCATCGGCGGCCTCATTGTGGGGGTCGTTTCTTTTACCGGTAGCCGATTACTGTTTGATTTCCCTTCACTGCCAAAACCTGCAGATGTCCTGTTTTGGATTCTTGGCTATGGGATGACGGGTATGGTCATTTTCGGCGTGACCTTTGCGTTACTGGCCCGGTGGAATCCGAAGATGGCCCGCTCTGGGGTCTACCTCGTCCATATCATCACGCTCGTGCTGGTGCTATCGGCCCTGCTCGCAAAACTGGCGATTTTTTTTCTTTCCAGGTGAAACGGAATTCCGTCGCCGTCACCGATCCTCAATCTGTCACCGCCAGGCGAGAGCTTTACGTATTCCGCACGTCACTCCCCCAGTCGGGGCGTGATCGTCACCTGCGGCCCGCCGACCCAGTCCTTGAACTCATCGGTGTAGTAGAGGTAAGCCCGGCTTGCCGGCGCCGTGTATGTGCCGGGGACGGCCGCTACGAGGCTCAACGGCAGGCGGACCTCTTGAGCGGCTTTCAGTTGCCGCCAATAGAGGATGACCTCCCGGCCCTTCACTTCGTAGGCATCGATCTTCCCGCTCTTGACCAGCTCCTTAAGCTGATCGTGGCGGACTTCCAGTCCGCCGGGGATGCCGATGATCGCTACGGGGGTGGGGATGCCTTCCTTGGCCGAGTTGGTGACGGTCACGTCGGCTTCGGTGACGGCTCCTTCGACGATCTGCTTGTCTTTCAGATCGACGTGCAGCTTCACCTTGCACTGCTCGCTCGATGCGGGCTTCTCGTCGTGGTAGTTGACGGCGATGGCGTACGGCATGCTCGACCCGCCGGCCATGCGCAGCTCGATGGTGTGCTTTCCGGGGCTCATCATCTCGCTGACATCGGCCAGCTTGATCGCGCCTTGGGTATCGGCGGCGAATGGGACCGGGCCGCCCATGTTGTGGCCGTCTACGATCACCTGCACCGTGCCCGGCGCCTTGGGCGTGGCCCGGCTCTTGTCGTAGGCGATGATGGCGCGGAGGCACAGGATGGTCGATTGCGTGGAGCCGAACCGGCCGGCCTTGCAGGACTCGGTGAGCCAGTTCATCGATTTTTCGACTGCCGCCGCGCAAGCCGGTTCGCCAAGCCAGGCCAGTACGGACAGGGCGGTTGTTTCCAGCGTCAACGACTCCCCGCCGCTACGGGTGATGCTGGTGACTGCGCCGTCCACCTGCCCGTCCTTCGCCTGCTTGCGGAGCAGGCGGTCCATCAGCTTGATCGCCAGCGGCTTGTCGCCCTGCAGGGCGGCGATGTTGGCGGCCAGCGCGACAATGTAGGTGTCGTCGCTGCTGATTCCCAGTCCCTTGACCGCGGCGGCTTCGCTGTCGAGGCCCTTCTCGCCTGACTCCAACAGCGCCCAGACGACGTACGCGTTGGTCGTGTCCGGCGGCGCTGAGCCGAAGCTGTCGATGGCGGCGGCGTTGCGCTGGAACCCACCCTTGCCGTCCCGGCGGGCCAGGAGCCATTGGCGGGTGCGCTGCAGCATGTCGGGGTCGACGGTGCGGACCTGCGACATGTCGGAGAATTCCATGAGGCCGTAGGCGGTGAGGGCTTCGTGGCCGGGGTCGCCGCCGAACCATTCGTAGCCGCGCTGCTTACATTCGAATCCGGTCAGGCGGGCGTAGCCGCTGTCCAGGTGCGTGCGGCTTTGCTCGATCAGGCGTCGGTCGACGCCGGTGTGGGTCAGGAAATACTGCTGCGCCATCACCAGCGGGTAGCAGGTCGAGCTGGTCTGCTCGAAGCACCCGCCCGGCTCCTGGATCAGGCGCTGCAGCGCCTCGGTGAGGTTCGCCAGCGGCGTTGGATAGATGACCAGGTTCGAGGTGACGCTGTTGGGTACGAGATTGTCCGGGATAAGGACCTCGTGAGAGACTCTTGTATCGGGGCCTGTCATACCCCCGAACGCCACCTCGATGGGGAACCCGCGCGGCTGGACGTTCAGCTTGCGGGTGACGTTGTCGGCATAAGGCCCGGCAGCGGCATTTAGCACGAAATCACTGGCGCCGTTCGCCTGGCCGACGCTCACGTCGATGATCCGGCGATCGCGGGCCTTGCCCTTGAGGGCAAATGGCTCAACTTTGGCGAGTGTGATTCCCTTGCCGGCGATGGCGGAGAGCTGAACACCGGCCAGGTCCGAAGTCATGCCGTTCACGATACCGACGGGCAGTCGGACGACGTCGCCCTGCGTCAGTTCCAGCGGTAACTTGGGCTCGACATAGAACGGCTTGACAGATTCCACCGTCCCCGTGCCGCTGCCCACGGTGCCGCGGGAATCGAATGCATCGGCCGACGCGCGGAAACTGGTGACGGCATCGCTCAATGCGAAGGAGACCGTCGCCTGGCCGGTCTTGTCGTCGGTGCGGACGCCGGCGTTCCAGTACAGGGTTTCTGCAAAGTCGGTGCGATCGGTGGGCTGGCGGTTGGGGCGAAGCTCGTGGGCGTAAACGCGGACGGGAACAAAGATGGTTCGGGGCCCCAGCGTCGCGGGGACGACCGGTGGGGGCGCGGGCATTGCGGCGGCCGCGGGGGCGGCTCTGCCATCGTCGGCGACGATTCGGTCCTGCTTAGCCAACTGGTTCATACGCTCTATTTCCTGAGGCGCCGGCGCAGTGTTGAGATCGTTAAGCTTCGCCGCGTCCTTTTGCTCGCCGGCTTGTTGTTCCAACGGATCGGCCTTCCTCGCCTCCGCCTGCCCCGCGCCGTTCTGCAGTGCTCGTTCATCTCGCTCTGGAGCCGGCGCAGCCAATGGCGCCCGCGGTGCTGCGTCCGCCCTCACAGCCCCGCCCCTGCCGCCGGCACCCCCGAATGCGAATACCGGCACCGGCGGCGGGGGCGGCGGCAAGCGCTGCGCCAGAACGCGCCGCGCCGCATCGCTATGTTCGGCCAGGAACTTGTCGACATTCTCCAATGCGAACCGCCGCCAGCCTTGCGTGCCCAGCAGCAGGTCGGTCGCCAGAGGCGCCTTGGGATTGGCCGGATTGAGGTAGACGTGTGCGTCGGCCAGTTCCTTCACGTCGTTTTCCAGCAGCACCATGACTGGCAGCCGGGGCGCCTGCTCCCGCTTCTCGATCATCTCCAGGATGCTGTCGTCGGTGACGGTCAACCCCACCACCGCGCCGACCGGTTTGCCGTCGTCGTCCGTTGTGGCGACCGTCAGCGTGGCCTTGTCACCCGGCACATAAGACGCTTGGTCGGCTTTCACTGAAACGTTCAGCGACTTGGCGGGCTGGCGGAAAACCAGCCGCTCCGCCAAGGGTGTCCCCTTCTCATCCCAGACGGTGGCGACGAGCACGCCGTCGGCGGACGCCGGAGGGGTCAGCGTCAACTCGGCGGGCTCACCCGCCTTCAGCTCTCGCTTCACCGACGCCAGTTCCGTCTCCTGACGGCTGAGCGTGACGGCCACCGTCCGGCCTGTCGTGGACGCCACCGACAGCTTTACCTCCTGCTCCTTGCTGGCGATATCCTGTAGCGACCGCAGCACGACGCCATCGTCCTTGACGGCCGGCAGGTCGAATGTCCGCTTGATGCCAGCCGGCTCGTTAACTTTGAGGGCATACTTCCCACCCTTGGCTGGTGTGAACTCGAACCGCCCGCGACCTTCGTGCTCGGTCCGGAATACGGCCACTTCCTTCCCCGCGCCGTCGATCACCACGCCGGCGATGTCAGCGGGCTTCTGCGCGGGTGTTTTCGCTTCGAGGTAAACACGGTTCGATAGCCCCGCGATCAGATCGCCGCCCTCGGGGTAAATCCCCAGGTCGACCGTCTGGAGGAGGATCGGGATGGTCTTGGCGGCCGTCTCGACGACGCCGCCATCTTCGATTGCCAGGGAGAGTGTCCCCTCGCCGCGCTCGATTTTCTCCGGCAGCTTGAAGTTGACCGTGCAGTTCCCCGCGGCATCGACTGTGGTCTGGCCGGTATAAGCCTCAGCGCCGTCCACTCGCGCGCTGGCAGTGACCTTTGCCCCTTGCGGGATGCCGCCTTCGGCACGCTCGACGTGCAGCGTCGCGCCGGCGGCGTCGCCCGGTCCGTAGCCGTCGCGCAGGAAAACGATCTGGCTCTTGAGCCGCGGCGCGCGGTAGGCGCGGATGTCGAACTTGCGCTCGGCCGGCGCGTACCCATCACGCGGGTAACTCACCTTGATGGTGTATTCACCGCCGGCCTGTCCCGCCGGCACTTCCCAGGCGAACCCCACAACGCTGTCGGCAGTTGGCCCATAACCGCTGGCCACGACGTCCCCCTTGGGCCCGATGATCTGGGTCATCGCATACGCCTGACGCTCGGCTGGCAGGGGCGCATGGCTGGCGGCATCGAAGACCACGCCGCGGACATAGACTTTTTCTCCCTCGCGATAGATGGGCTTGTCGGTGCTGAGGTAGGTCAGGCAGCGTCCGTCGCCCAGACTTGGTCGAGCCGGCGGGCTGCTGAATGCCGCCATGAGAACCAGTGACAGGGATAGAACGCTGGACAAGCCAAGAAATGCAAGCTTCTTCAAGGTCATAAGAACCTCCCGATTGGCCGCGGCACTGCGGCGCAGTCTCCCCGTGCAATGGCGGTAGACGCACCGGAGACGGGAAGGTTTCCGGGATTATCTGGTCAGCCCAGGCGGGATAAAGTGGAGACGGCGGTTCGAGGCCGATCAGCATTCCTGACGCCGCGCCGGGGCTCGCCGTCAATTGCCCTGCATCGACCTCTTTTGGAGCCGTCCTGGTTTGCCGATATGCCCAAGGTGACCCAAGGGCCGGCCCGGTCAAATTCTGGCGAGGCGACAGTAGCGCTTAAGTACTGGGCCTTCATCAGTTACAGCCATCAGGACAATCGCACGGGCGGGAACCTGTGGGGGGACTGGCTTCACGATGCGGTGGAAAACTTCCAAGTGCCGGCGGAATTGGCGGGTAAGGCGGGGCGCGGCGGGGAGGCGGTGCCGCAACGGTTGTTTCCGGTGTTCCAGGACGAGAAGGAATTGCCTACCAATGCTGACCTCGGCGGAGCCATCCAGCAGGCGCTGGAACAATCGCGTTACCTGATCGTCATTTGTTCCCCGCGGGCGGCAAAATCCGTATACGTCAACCAGGAAGTGCTGGAGTTCAAACGGCTCGGCCGGGCCAACCGCATCCTGGCGATCATTATCGACGGGGAACCCAACGCGAGCGAGCCCGGCAAGGGCCTCGATCCGGCCTTGGAATGTTTCCCGCGATCGCTGCGTTATCCCCTGGACGCCAGCGGCAATCTCGATCTGTCCGGCCGCGCGGAGCCGATCGCGGCGGACGTGCGCGACCCCGCCGGAAAGGAACCTTTCCTCAAGGACAAGGCGCATCGTCCCGTCCTGGAAAGGGAAAAGCTGCGGGTGGTGGCCGGACTGATGGGCATCGGCTTTGACGACCTGGTGCAACGGGACAAAGAGCGGCAATTGCGTCAGGAGCGAGCGCGGGCGCGGCGGCTCAGGAAGCTGGCCGTTGCGTTTGCCGCCCTGGCCGCAATCGCGACCCTCGCCGGGGTCCTGGCGTTTGTCCAGAAGCGCGAAGCGGACAAGCAGAGGCAGGAAGCGGACACGCAAAAGGGCTTGGCCATGGCCCAGAAGCTGGAAGCGGTGCGCCAGCAGCGCGAAGTTCAGTTGGCCTTCAGCAAGGCGGACTGCGCCGCGGCGCTGGAGCGCGTGGGCAATGATCAGCCGCAGGAGGCGGTTGCATTTCTGTGCAGGGCCTTGCGGACCAATCCCGAGAATCGGGACGCCGCCGCCCTGCTCTTTTCGGTGATCAGCACCAGCGATTGGGTCGTTCCGATGGGGCGATTGGATCTGGGCCCCGATGAGGAGTTCCTCGCGCTCGACGCCAACGGCCGGCATGCCCTGACCCGGCTGGGCACGACCGTCCGCCTCTGGGACCTGGACGCCCGGCAGGTCATTCGTGAAATGCACGATCTGACCTTCGGTTGGGTGCCGCCCACGTTCTCGCCTGATGGCCGGTCGCTGATTCTTCCCATGTCGAACTCCTTGCAGAAATTGGATATCGCCAGCGGTCGGATGTCGCCTCTCGGCATGGGGAAACTTGAGTACGATTGGTTCAGCGAGGGCTTCCGCTTCAGCCCCGACGGCCAAAGGATCGCCCTGAGCAATAACGGCGGAATTCAAGCCTGGGGACTGGCCGGCGACCAGCCCGTTGGCGACTCGGTACGGCAGCCGGCCAATGAGTATGACCGCTTGCCGTCCGCCATCAGCCGCGACGGCTCGCGCATCGTCTATCCGTGGGTCGGAGGCCCGGTCACCCTGTGGGACGGTTCCGGGAAGGTCATCTCGCGCAATTTCGAGCGACAGCCGCGGGATTCGGGGGAAGAGCTGAGAATCTGGGACGTGGCAACCGGCAAACCGCTGCCGGGAGGGGTGCCGTATCCACAGACACGCATCAACTTCGCCGCCTTCAGCCCAGACGGCAAACGGCTGATGGCGGCAACGATGGACGACATCCCCAACATTTACAACACCCTTCGCATCTGGAGCACGGGTGAGGCTGACACGATATCGATCCCGCACGATACCGGCATCTCGGGCGCGAGCTGGAGCGCCGACGGTCATTACATTCTGACAGCTTCCCGCAACGTCGTACGCATCTGGGACTCCGCCACGGGCGAACTGGCGGCCGAGCCTCTGTATGCGCCCGACGACGTGCTGGATACGTGGTTCAGCCCGGACGGCAGCCGCATCATCGCCGCCACGATCGAGCGGGCGGGGGTCGATCTGTCCGGCGAGCCTGGATTGCGGGAATTCGCGCTCAATCCCAACGGGCGCACCAAGAGTTCCTTTTACAAGGTCAAGTCGGTGATGACCTGGGACGCGGCGTTGGCCCGTTCGGCCGTGGCGTCCTTTCATTGCGACCAGTGGGTGCTTGATGCCCGGTTCAGCCCGAACGGGCGGTGGGTCGCCATCGCGTCCGGAAATACGGCGCAGGTATGGGACGTCGCTCAGAGGGTGGCCAAGGCCTCTATTCCCATGGACGATGTGATCGTTAGTCTGGCTTTCAGTTCCGACAGCCAGCGATTGCTCGTCGTCTCGCAGGATGGCACGGCGCGCGTCTGGGAGCCGGCTTCCGGGCAGCCAGTCAGCCCGCCAATCCGCGACCCGGCCGAAATCGATTATGCACAGGAGCATAATAATCGCGGGGTCTCGTCGATCGGCTTTGCGGCGCCGCGACATCCGGATCGGAACCTCCGTGGCGGTATCAGCCTGGACGGCAAGCTTGTGGCCATGGCGACCGGCTTCGGCGCGCGAGTCTGGGATGCGGCAACGGGCAAGCCGCTGACCGCGCCGCTGCGGCATGCCGATTTCGTCAACACGGTCTGCTTCAGCTTCGACGGGCGCACCCTGCTCACCGCCGGGCTGGATGCCGAGGTGCGGCTGTGGGACGTGGCGACGGGAAAGCCGATCGGCCAGCCGATCCATCCAAACGGCGCGCTCCGCACGGCGGCGTTTAGCCGCGACGGCGAATTCGTCGCCACCGCCGCGTCCGATCTCGCCGTGCGGGTCTGGAGCGCGCGGACAGGACAGGCGGTGACGCCGGAGATCAGACCGGGAGAAGCCGTCAAGTTCATCGAGTTCAGCCCCGAGGGCAAAGCCCTGGTGACGCTGTCCGGCACCAGCGCCAGGGTCTGGGACGCCCGCAGCGGTCGGGCCATCTCTGCCCCGATGCGGCACAACGCCGCTTTGACATCCGCGATGTTCAGCCCGGACGCGCGATACGTGCTGACCGCATCGGAAGACCACTTGGCCAGAGTCTGGTCCGCCGCGACCGGACTGCCGGTGTCGGTGCCACTGGCACACGACGTCGCCGTCAACGTGGCGTCCTTCAGCGCGGACGGCCGAACCATCGTCAGCGCCGACGAGGACGGGACTGTGAAACTGTGGCCGTTCGACTCGGCCCTCCCGCCGGCCTGGGCGTTGGACTTTGCCGAAGCACTGGCCGGATGCAGCCTGGACGCCACCGGCACCCCGTCGCACATCCCCGGCAGGCCCCCCGACTGGCTACGGCTACAAGCCGAAAGCGGAAATGAAAAGTCGGACCTCCTCGTCAACTGGGCCCGCAAGATGCTGCGAGTGAAGTAGGTCGCGCCGTATCGCTTTCCGGAGGGCCCATCCGACCAGGTTTCTCCGAGCGGTTATGCAGTTGAAAACCGCATGACAAAAAAGGCCCGCGTCGGACGGTTGCCGACGCGGGCCGGAAATTAGGGGCAAGGATCAAGAACGCGTCAGACGGCGACGCGGCGCATTTTCCTCATGCCGAAGAGGGCCACCATCAGCGCGCCCGCGCCATAGACCGTCGGAGGCACCGGGACAAACGTCGGGATTTTCGATCCCGAGACGAGCTGCACGTTGCCCGCGGTGTTAATCAGCTCGCCCATGAGATTCAGGTTGGAGAACTGGAAATTGCCGCCCCTGGTCGCCAGGTAGATGCCATAGGAGAGGTCGCCACCGGAGGTCTGGAACACGTTTCCCGAGGTCGCGGTAAAGTTGAAGAGGATGTTGCCGGGCTTGACCCCGCCGGTCAGAATCATCTGCTGGTTTGTCTGGTAATTGCCAGAGACGTTGAAGAGAAAAACATCGTTGGGCGACCCGCTGAGGGTCAACGTGGTTTCAGGTTTCAAAGCAAAATCTCGCGGATGACGTGCCCGTGCACATCGGTGAGCCGGCGGTCGATGCCGTTGTGGCGGATGGTGAGGCGTTCGTGGTCGATCCCCAGGCAGCGCAGCAGCGTGGCGTGGACGTCGTAGCAGTAGGTGGGGTGGTCGGGATCGGCCGGCTTGTAGGACCACTCGTCGCTCTGGCCATAGGTGACGCCGCCTTTGATCCCGCCGCCGGCGAGCCAGTTGGTGAAGACGAACGGGTTGTGGTCGCGGCCGGCACGGCCCTGGCTGCAGGGCATCCGGCCGAACTCCGTGGTCCAGAGGACGACGGTGTCATCGAGCATGCCGCGCTGCTTGAGCCCCATGAACTCCAGTCTTCCCCCGCGGCGCTCTCTCGCCGGAATCTCATCTCTCGGCCTTGGATTGGTGTTTACTTTGGCTGGATGACTTCGATGGACTTGACCCAGATGTCGCCGTTGTCGGCACGGATGGCGAACTGCTGGTGAATCCTGGAGAAATCGCCCTGGGCACGATACCGCTCGGCCCCATCAACATAGATGACCATTTGCTGCCGAGTCACCGTGAATTCCATGCCAACCCACTGGTCTTTCGGCAGCAAACCGGCGCCTTGCTTGTGCTTGCCGTTGGCTGGGCCGGCGTACAGTCGCAACTCATCGCCGTGCATCGTAGAATTGAAGAAGATGGCGCTCCCGCCGCAGTTGATGCGCGTCTGCTTTCCGCTGCTCATGACCACAGCGCGAAACGTGATGTTGGGGCCATAGTAGTCCGGCGAGGCCACCACCCCGCCGGCGCTAAGATGCAACGTGTCGTCGCTGTCGCGCGTGGCGGACAGTCCGATCACGCTGGCAAGCAATGACGTGGCGGTGGATTTCTGATCCTGCCAGCCGGTGGCAATCTGCTTCAGTTTCGCGTCGGCGTCGGCCGGCTCGGGCGCTTTGGCGCTTGCGTCTGACGAAAGGGCGGCCAACTGGGGAATTTTCGGCCGAGGCGTCGTCCCCTGGGCGGGAGCCGGCGCCGGCGCGACGGGATTCTGTGGCTGGGCAATCGCGGGCGGGTTGCCAGCCTGGGACGCATATTTGTTACGGTCCTTGTAGGTCATCTCGCGCAACGCGCTCACTTTTGTAAGAAGGTCCTTCAGCGGGCCCATCTCGGTGTCGTGGCCGAAATCGTGCAGCGCTGCCAGGGCATCGGCGAGGTCGCCTTCCACCAGTTGGAGACTGGCGACGCACAGCAGAGCCCTGGGCTTCCACTCTCGCGGGTCGGTTCGCGTGACCACGCGGCGCGTGATGATCTGGTTCTGGGGCACCGGCATAAAACCGCGGCCGGGAACCGAATAGCGCGGCACTCCGCGGTTGACCGGCCCCGGCCCGGGCGCCATTCGCTGTCGCACCACCTCCACAAACTCCTGGTTTCCGCTGGGATCGGCCTCGATGGCGCTTTGCAGGTGGACGCCAAAATCAACCCCAATTTTCTTGAGCGCCTGCTGGAAGGCTTCCTCATGTTTGGGGAGGTATTCAGCCAGCTCCCGGCCAAGGCCTTTGCATTCAACCCAGGACGGAAGCTCAATCGCCTTGCCCAATTCGTCGAAGTCATCGGCCTCGCCGGCCGCCAGGCCGCATTCGACCGCTTCATGGCTTGTGAGGGTCAGCACCTTGCCCTTGCGGACGAGCACGTGCTCGCCCGGGCCTTCTTTGACCACCGGCTTGCCGTCAACCGTCTCGACATGCAGCTCGGTGTCGCTGTCGATCATGGCGTCGGCGAGGACTGGATCGTGCCCACCCTCTTCGGCGCTATTGCGAGCGGCGGCGCGCCAGGCCGACTGCATTTTTTCCTCGATCTTGGCCGACAGATCAGGCCGGCCGGGAACAAACGAGGTGGCCGCACCGATGGTGCTCGATTGCCTGACGTAAATCTGCCGGCAGGAAAGCGTGAAAACGGCTGCCGCGGAGAGGTCCTGCTCGGTAAAAGCGACGATCCGGCACTGCTTGTTGTAGTGCGCGATCACCTTCATGATCTTGAGCGATTCTTCCACAAGGCCGCCGGGGGAATCGATGTCCAGGACAACGACCGTCGCCTTTCGCGAGACGGCGTCCGCCAGCGACTTCTCCAAAGCCGATGCGAGAACCGTCGCGCCGACTTCGCCATGGAGTGGGATGACGTAATAAGTTGACTTTCCGGCGGCAGCATCCACCACAGGCGGGGCCGTAGGTTCCGGAGGCACGGTCCAGCGTGCGGCGGGTGCTGAGGGATTCGTGGCCGGAGTTGGCCCAGGCAAGACGGCCCCGTTTTCATCGCAATGGACGATGCGAGCGACGATGGTACGATCGATGCGTCGAGGCGCTTGCCCATCGGGCGAGCCGTCGAGCCGAAAGACCACCTCCTTGTCGCTCTCCGATTCAATCTTGCCGTCGATGACCCGGCCGTCCAACAACGTTATGAGATCTGCCCGCGCGATGCCCGCGAACAGCAGGCTGATGACGGCGCAGAAAAGCAGGCAATGAGCGTTCCATTTCATGGCACGACTCCTCAGAATTGAATTGCCGCCGGTCCAGGAATCCCAAAGAGCCCGTTCCAAACGCCCCGAAACCCTTTGAAAGGCCCCGAGCGGATCTTACACCCGCGAATAGGGACATCATCGCGACAATCGGGAGAATTGCAAGAGTTGGCCGGACGTGAATGGTGCTCGCGGTGAAGCGCTCAGAGAATGAAAACTGCTGAACGTATCTGTTCATGGAGTAGCTCGTGCTTCGTTGATTCGTACCAGTCAGTATCCAGACGCAGAATCGCAATGGCTTCTGGCACTTCAGCAGGGATTGTTTCTTCGACATTTCCCTGCACGAACCGGATCTTATCAGTCGGATAGCCCGTGGAAAACAAATTACGCCGGACCTCGTTGAGATCCGCGAAGCACCAGATTCCGGTGTTCTTCGGTTCCGATGCCAGCAACGATGACGCGGCGACGCCGTTTGCATCTCGATCTGCGTCGGTCGGCGGCGGCATTCCGTTGAACGTGTCGTAGAGGGGTGTAACTGGCCGAGCGCTATCCGATCGCGAGAGGATGTTCCTGCGTCAAGTGTCTAATCTGTTTGATTTTGCGCCGGCGAGGGCTGGACAAAAAATGCCCCCCGGAGGAAGCTTTGGTTGGTGTTCAATCAATCCAAGGTCTTTCTCAGCAAGGAGGCTGACTCATGCTCGCGGAAACGGCACGGAATGCAACTTCGAGGCGGCGCGTCAACATCGGAACAATACGATCGATTGGATCGAGCAGGCGGTGCGGGATGGCGCCTCGGCCCACGCAGCTGAGACGTTTCTACAGCTCCAGGCCAAGCTCCTGAACTACAAGTTGCTCCAGGGGTTTTTTGATCGGGTGGGGCCAGGCTACTTGGGCCCGACCGTGACACTGGCAGGGATGCCCCGTTTTCGACCCTGAAAATGCAGTTTATTGGACGCTTTTGGCCAGAGTTGTGGCCAGAATGAGTCGGCAAAAGCAGTTAGGGGGGTCATGGCGACAAGTTCTTGCCCGAAAAGCTGGGCGCAGGCCGTGTCGTTGCTGCATCCTGATCCGATACGTTCTTCAAAAACTCCTGCCAATAGTCATCTGCATCCGCTTCCAGATAACCAAATTTCCTTCGCAGTTCAAAGCGGTGAAGCACGGTTGATTGGTCGAAATCTAGAAACAGGAAGTAGTACGCCGGGGTATAGGGGCGGTGAAGTGGGAAGATGCACTTAGAACCGCTGTAGGCAAGTGGATCGATCCACCATAGGGACCGGACAGGGTATTCGTACCCTATGGCAGCGTTTTGTACCGTTCGCCATCTTGGTTCACCCAATTGATGCATAACTTCCGAGCGAGTAGTCACCCCGATTCGGAACGGCCGATTACTTCCAGCGTCTCCAACAAGCCAGCGGACTTCCAGACCGTTAGGCGTCTTTGGGTGTTCTGGGAGCGGGAGACATCCCTGCAATGCCAGCACCGACAAGCACCTTAGGAAACGAAGCGTCGGGATCATTTCGCTTGTGACTTGTTCTTTGGTCATTACGTCATGCTACCTTGAATCAGCCGGGACACCTGCATCCGCTTCCATTTTGCGCCCCGCAGCGTCGTGTAACCCATTGCGTTGAGATTGTCGGCAATGGCTTGGAGGCTCTCCCGTTCGGCCTTCATGCCTGCGATGATCGGTTTCACTTCGGCATACAGCGGTTCGGCAGCGGCCTTGTGTGCAGCGGCAGCGGCCTTGCGAGCAACGGCAGCGGCCTTCCGGTGTTGTTCTGGCGTGCCGGTGAAGTGACCCGGCCGGTGAGTCCCCAGAAGCGTTCCTCGACCCTTGGCGGCGGCGAGAGCGGCTTTTGTCCATTCGCTGATATTGCGGGCTCGATTGACGATGACGCCATCACGTTGGACTTCCCCGCTCAGTCGTCCCTCTTGTCCAACGAATTGATAAGCCCTGAAAGCATCCTGGCGATCTCCTCCAGGTCGGCTTTCATTGCCGCGTGGACGCCGTCTTCAATCAGACGCCGGCGCCGGGCGAGCTCCAGCAGCGGGACGCACTCCTGTGCTGAGCCGCGCGAGATGCCGAAGAAGTTCTTTTTGTCGGGCTTGGTGAAGCGGCCATTGCCTTCGGCAATGTTGGTCGCGATCGAGACCGCGGCGCGATTGAGTTGGTCGACGAGGAAGTAGAACCCACGCGGGAAGGTTTCCGTGATCTGGCAGACGCGATCGGAAAAGTCGACGGCCTTCTGGTAAACGAGGAGCTTCTCGAAGGCGAGAGCCATTGGGAAATGGTAAGAAAGTGAGAGGAATAAGAAAGGAACCAAGCCTCTTGCCTGGGCGAAAGACGGGAGAGTAGTGAGTAGAAAGGAGACCGGGGAGAGCAGTCCTTCGCCAGTGTCGACCCGACGGCCAGCCGGGGGGTTGCTCCGCCTTGTCTACTTTCTCCCCACTCCGCTCTCCCCTCTAATTTTGCCTAGGCAAAATTGGAGCCATGGGGATTTGAACCCCAAATTCAACCATGCCATGGTCGCGTGATCCCATTTCACTATGGCCCCGAAATCAATCCATGCGGTGGGTGCCGCATCACCAATACTCTATCGGCCTCAAATTCAGTGTCAAGCGGGGTGCCGCAGCCTGGAAGTAATTCGGCGGGGGACTTGGGCGAACCATGCAGATCTGCTGCACCTGACACCACTTGCGCGCGGACGACCCAAGACGACCTGGGCATCCCGGCATCATCGGGCATATTCGATTGTACCGGCCATCGTTGATCCTTTATAAGCGAAGCTTCGCCAGTCGCCGGTCATTATCAAGCAACCTCAAGAGCGGGCATGTTTCACAGCGCAACCGTTTGACACCCCGCCTCCAGCGCATAGACTCCGCGCCTCCCCGCCGGGTAAGTTCGGCCGGCGTCGGAGGCGTCACCGGCCATGCAACTGACCGATGCCTGACGACCCGTGACAGATCGACAAGTAACATGAAGTGTGCAACCCGCTTCGTCCGATAACATAGGAGCGTCCCGGCCCGCTGGCGGCGAATTTTCGCCTCCGGGCGGCATTCCGGGGCTGAATCAACATGAGCTTGAGCATCGAATTCATCCAGGGCAGACAGATCCTCGATTCCCGCGGTAACCCCACCGTCGAGGTGGACGTGATGCTGGAGGACGGCACCCTCGGCCGTGCCGCCGTCCCCAGCGGCGCCAGCACCGGCGAGCACGAGGCTGTCGAGCTGCGCGACGACGACAAGAAAGTCTACCTCGGCAAGGGCGTCACCAAGGCCGTCGAGAACGTCAACACCAAGATCGCCCCGGAATTGATCGGCCTGGACCCGCGCGATCAGGAAGCCATCGACGAGCTCATGATCGACCTGGACGGCACGCCCAACAAGGCCAAGCTGGGCGCCAACGCCATCCTGGGCGTCAGCATGGCGGTGGCCAAGGCGGCCGCCGAGGCGTGCAACCTGCCGCTGTATCGCTACCTGGGCGGCCCCGGGGCCAAGACGCTGCCGGTGCCGATGATGAACATCCTCAACGGCGGCAAGCATGCCGACAACAACGTCGATTTCCAGGAGTTCATGATCCAGCCGTGGGGATTCGACAGCTTCGAGGCGGGGCTCCGTGCCGGCGTCGAGATCTACCACTCGCTGAAGAAGGTGCTGCACAAGAACAAGATGAGCACGTCGGTCGGCGATGAGGGCGGCTTCGCCCCCGACCTCAAGGACAACGAGGACGCGCTGAAGGTGATCGGCGAAGCGGTCACCGCCGCCGGGTATGAGTTCGGCAAGCAGGTGTTTGTGGCCCTGGACCCGGCCGCCAGCGAGTTGTGGGACAACGAGAAGAAGGGGTACAAGTTCTTCAAGAGCAACCCCGACAAGATCGTCAAGAGCGAAGAGATGGTGGATTACTGGTCGCGCTGGATCGAGAAGTACCCCATCCGCAGTCTGGAAGACGGCTTGGCCGAGAACGACTGGGCCGGCTGGAAGCTGCTCACCGACCGGCTGGGCAAGAAGATCCAGATCGTCGGCGACGATCTGTTCGTCACCAACGTCAAGTTCCTGGAAAAGGGCATCAGCACCGGCACCGCCAACAGCATCCTGGTGAAAGTGAACCAGATCGGGACATTGAGCGAGACGTTCGCCGCGGTCAACCTGGCGATCCGCAATGGCTACACGGCGGTGCTGAGCCACCGCAGCGGCGAGACGGAAGACTCGACGATTGCCGACATCGCGGTGGCGACCAACTGCGGCCAGATCAAGACCGGCGCGCCGGCTCGGAGCGATCGGGTGGCCAAATACAACCAGCTTCTCCGGATCGAGGAGCAGCTCGGCGACCGCGCCCAGTACGGCGGGAAGTTCTGGAACAAATAACCGCCCTCGCGGCGAAACGGGGGCCGATTCGAAGTGTTGGAAACCTTCGAGTCGGCCCCGTCGATCGCACACGCCTCCAGGGCCAGGCAGGGTTCAAGGATGGGCCAGCAAGCGGAGCACTCGGAGACCTTTGGAATACCGGAAGCCGACCCTCGTCATGATGACGAGGCGGCTCAAGTGGTGTCTGCGCCGACGCCGACAATCGAGGCGGAGGTGTCGATATTTCCCGATCCGTTTGGGGAAAAAGAAGGCGTGGAACCGGTGCCGGCGCCGCGGGAATCGGCTGATTCGACCGCGCATTCAGACATTGCCGACGATTCGATTGTGGAGTGCATGCGGGAGTCGGAATGTCCACCGGATGCCGAGCCAGCGAGCCGGGGCCGCGATCAGGGGAGTTCTCTATTCGGTCTTGATGGCGAAGGCGCCGAACAACCGACGTTTCTGGACGCATCCGCTGGTAACGATTCCGATGAAGACGGTTCCCGGAAGTCGCCGGCGGTTTCTTCCGGATGCGGCGAATCGGTCCGCAGTGCGGACCCTACGGACATCGCCGCCGGCCATTCATCTCCCGCCGCAACGGATTTTGTAGGGTCCGCACCGCGGACCGTTAGCCCAGGAACCGGCGAAGCGCTCGACGGTGCCGACCCCAGGGGAGTCGTGAGGGACCCAACGTCGTCGGGCGAACTGACTTCGGCTGCCCATGTAGTAGGGTCGGCGCTGGAGGAAATCGTTTCCAATTTGATTGGGTCGGTGCTGCAGAGCGTCGCTTCCGCTCAATCGGTCTCGGGCGAAGTGATCGACTTGGCAGAGAAGGCGAGAACTGCACCGCCGGACGATGATCATTCCTACCAGTTTCACGCGTTTCAGGACGATGGCGACACCGTCCCCGTGGGTCTATGGGGAGAAGAGGAAACCCCGGCGACACCAGTTCAGTTAGCGACGGCGGTCGTTTCAGCGCCTCGCGAAACCGCAAGCGGCAAGTCAAACAAGCCGGTCGCTTCCAGCCCGCAATCGCACCATGTTGTTCCCAGCGGGCCCGCGGATGCGCCCGACGGGATGCTGGATTACGAGAGTTCCGCCGACCCTGAAAATGCCGACAACCTGGTTCCGGCCGGCCCGATCCACGGCGGTGGCTGGACCATTCCGTTGCTCTGTGCCGGCATCAGCATCATCGCCTGCTGCCTGCTGATCCCGATCTGCGACGCCAATCGGCGGGCGGCCTATGAGAAGCTGCGTCTCCGCCGCGATCTGGAGGCGTTGCAGCACCAGGTGGCAACCAACGATGAATTCCTGCGCAAGGTATCCGACGACCCGACCCTGGCCGAACGGCTGGCGCAACGCCAGTTGCGGAAAGTCCGCGCCGGCATGCACGACGTGCCGCTGAAAGACGGCCGGACGACGGCGGGCTTCGGTTCGATGTCGCCGTTCGGGATCGTCGCCGTCCCCCCGCCGCCGCCGCTGGCCCCGTATCAACCGGTCGGCGGGCGGATCGCCACGATGTGCTACAACCCTCACAGCCGGCTTTATCTCATGGGCGCGGGGTTGATGCTCCTGGCGATGGGGCTGGTGATGGGGTATGGGCCGGGTATCGGGCTTTTGGGAATGGGCCGCGGAAAAGGGGAACAGGAAGACGTGAAACGTGAGGACGTGAAGACCTGACGGCGT
>Ga0182024_10006136_pt1 | contig 26516 bp, 20 predicted proteins | sample P32metaG_FD_120480 | JGI IMG/M metagenome (GOLD analysis project Ga0182024, IMG submission 120480) | Permafrost microbial communities from Stordalen Mire, Sweden - P3-2 metaG (Illumina Assembly) | ecosystem: Environmental > Terrestrial > Soil > Wetlands > Permafrost | place: Sweden: Stordalen... | reverse complement strand
CTCTGGGCACTGTGGGTGGCGCTGGTGGATTTCTTGCCGGTCGTCGGAGCGGCGTTGGCGGGAATTCCCACCGTGCTCTTCGCCTTTGGTCATTCGACCACGGCCGGCATCGTGACGGCCATTGTCTTCATTGTCTATACCCAGATCGAGAATCACGCGCTCAATCCCGTCATCATGGCCAAGACAGTGAAAATCAATCCCTTGACGGTGCTAGTCGCCGTACTGATGGGCGCCGAGATTGGCTCCTGGGTCGGCGGCCTCTTCGGAGGGTTCATTGGCGTGCTCCTGGCCGTGCCGACGGCTGCTGCCATCCAGGTGCTGCTACGCGAGCTGTGGACCTCTTCGGAACCCTCTTCTTCGTGAAGTTCGACGCGGTCGGTGTTTCGGAGGGCGCCTACGAAGTGTTTGGCCGCCAGCCGCCCAGCGCTCAGGCCTTGATCGGCACTGACTGGCCCGGTTCAATGGCGATGACGACGGCGCTGGCGCTGGCGAGATGGGAGCGCAACTCGTCGGGTGTGCCAGTCAGAATTGGAAACGTTCCGTAGTGAATCGGGACCACCCGACTGAGCCCCAGTAGTTGCACGCCGTGGGCCGCTTCGCGCGGGCCCATGTTGTAGTGACCATCAATGGGGATCAGGCCAATTTCGGGCGCGTAGAGATCACGGATCAGCGCCATGTCGCCAAACACGTTGGTGTCGCCCGAGACGTAGATGGGACCGCCTTGGCCGATGGGCAGCGTGACGATGTAGCCAACGGGGTTCCCCCCGTACACGCTGGGTGACGTTTCACCGATTGAGATCCCGCAGGAGTGATCGGCGCTGACCATGGTCAGCGCGACCTCCTTCACGTGCACCGTGCCGCCCTTATTCATTTCCACGAGGTTGGCGACGCCGACCGAGGAGAAGTAGGCCGCCATTTCAGGCACGCAGATGACCGTGGCGCCGGTGGCTTCGGCCAGGGGAACGACCGATCCCATGTGGTCGAAATGCCCATGGGTGACCGCAATGGCGTCAACCGCGCCGATTTCGTCCGGAGCGATCGGGCTCTTGGGGTTGCCTTCGATCCAAGGGTCAAAGACGATTCGGGTTCCCGCTTCGGTGTTCAAGAGAACGGTGGCGTGGCCGAGCCAGGTCAGTGAACCGACTTTCCCCACGATTACCCGTTCGAGCTCTTCTTCGACCTTTAGTGCTGACATAACTTTGCCCCCATCGCTAAGTTCCCGTCCGTGCCAACGGTGACCACAATTTTAGAACAGTTCGACGACTAGTGCCTGGTGATGAAACCAACCGCCCCAGGTCGTAGGTGCCCACGCCTTGGTGGCCAGTCAATAACGGTGAAGAGACTCGCGGCGAGGTCGACAGCAAAGTCTGCTTTCCACCGCCAAGGAGTTTATGAATCGCCCTCGAGGAGTTTGCGCCGACGAAGGTACTCTTCTTCATCAATCTCGCCACTGGCGAAGCGTCGATCGAGGATCTTGCGGGCCTCGAGATCCTGGCCGCCGTGGTGCTCAGCGTGCGGACCGTGGGGGTGGGGAGCGAAGGACGAGTGTCCGTGGAAATTTCGACGGTGGCTCGAGGACAGAAGGAGCCAAAGGACTGCGCTGAAGAAGACAATGAGCAGGAAAAAAAAGAAGAACCCGACGCCGTTTCCCGGACCGGACCCGCCGAAGTGGCCGAATCGCATCATGTGCATGTATCTCAACCTTCTTTAGTTGAATCGCCCCAATTCTACTCACTCGCGGGAATGTTGAACTAGGGGGAAACCCTTAGCCTCCGGGGTCGTCCGCTCGCCAACGCGCCGCTGAAACCAGTCAAAGGGCCTGTGGTCGCAAAAAGGCCAACGAGTGGGTTGTCGTGGTTCGCTAGACGCCGTGCAACACCACGTCGAGACCTTCGTAACCCGGAGCCGTGCGAGCCCAGGGAAAGGCCGCTTCGAAGAGGGACGCGATATCCAAGAGCCGGTAATCGTGAAAGTGCGGAGCGGTAAGTTGCAATCCGAAGGGAAGCCCGGTGGGCAGCATGGCGAAGGGCAGGCTGAGCGCAGGATGGCCCGTCACGTTCTGCATCGCGGTGGAATAGACCTCGGGTGGAAGTCCGTGGACGGGCGCGTTCGGCGAAAGACGTCCGTCAGCCAGCCAGCCTTCGCTGGCCACCGTGGGGGTGAGCAGCACTCCGTACTCGCCGAGCAGTTCGTCCATGGTTCTCACGTACTGGTAACGGCGTCGGCGGGCTTCGAGGTAGTGCTCCGCGGAAACTTCGAGCCCGGTCGTTAGGAACTCCTGGGTGGCGACGTGGAACTCGTTCATGTGCTCGAGTACCCAAGGCCGACCCAGCGAAGCCACGTGCTCGGCCGTGGTGACGGTGAACCAGTCGAGGTCGGGGTCCCCGTCGGGGAAAAATCCCTCGGGCTCGCGCCACTGCACCACTTGACCAAAAAGATCGGCGAAGGCGTCGACCGCTTGGTGAAAGACCGTCCGCACCGACTGCGGCAATGGTCCCAGCGCAGAGGTGCGGTCGGCGGCAAAAAGACTGATCGGACGTCCCTCGTGGCGGACCATCTGGCTGGTCAACGAAAGGGGTGGTGACGAGGGATCGCCGGCCACCGGTCCCACCATGACGTCGTAGAGCAGTCGCAGGTCGTCACTGGCGGTGGCGAAGGGACCGTCGGTGGAGTAGTCGATCCAGTCGGGCGCCGGCCACCGGCCGATCATGCCGTTGGTGGGTTTGATGCCCACCAATCCGCATAGGGAGGCCGGAATACGGATCGATCCTCCGCCGTCGGTGGCCGTTGCCACTCCCACTAGTCCCGCGCTTAAGGCCGCCGCCGATCCACCGCTCGATCCGCCGGGGGAGTAGTCCCGGTTCCAGGGATTACGGGTGACGCCGGTCAATTGATTGGCGGTGTAACCCTCGATGGCGAACTCCGGCAGGGTCGATTTTCCCAGCACGACCGCGCCCGCAGCGAGCAGTCGCCCCGGGACCACGCCGTTGGACGTGGCTTGAGGGGCGTTACGAAGGGCCAACGAACCTTTCCTGGTGGGGTGGCCCCGCCAGTCTTCGAGGTCTTTGACCAGGGTCGGTATGCCTCGTAGTGCTCCGCCCAGATGTTCACCACTATCCATGCGTTTGGCCGCGCTCAGCGCTTCGTCGTAGGCCTTTTCCGCCAGAACGTTCAGTTCCTTCGCCTTTTCCAAACGTTCTATCGACGTTGCCAAGAGTTGTGAGGCGGAGATCCGTCGTTCTCGAACTGCCTTCGAGAGTTGCCTGAGGGGACCGGCTGGCAGGGACATCAGTACTACGTAATGGAGGGTTGACCGCTGTTGCCAACCAAAGGCTTACCTTCGTGGGCCCACGCCATCATCCCGCCCTTCATATTTGCCGATTCATAGCCCTGTTCAGCAAGAAAATGGGCGGCCCTCAACGAGCGATGGCCGCTGCGACAGATGCAGACAATCACTCGGTCGGGGGGCAGCTCGGCCAGGTGATCGGGCAGGTCGGCCAAAGGAATATGAAGGGCCAGGGCTGAACGTCCGGCCTCCCACTCGCTCGGTTCACGAACGTCGAGCAGCACGGCACCCTGTTGGGCCATTACAAGGGCTTCGTTCACGTCAATAGTACGAATCTCCGCCATAGATATCCCTTACCCCACGGCCACTCGGGCCCATCGTTGACGTCAGTGAATCTACTTCTAAACTTTGACCGTGAGTCCTCCCGCTTTGATCTCGTTGATGAGCACCGACGAGTTGGTGCCCCTGCTCGACGGCGATCCGACTCCCTTCCTCTTAGACGTGCGTGAACCCGACGAGGTGGCCGATTGGCATATTCGTGGGGCCTACAACATCCCTTTAGACCAGCTCGAGGCTCGAATGGCCGAGGTTTCGCTGCGCGAAGGGATCGTGGTCACTTGTGCCCTTGGCCTCAGGGCTCAACAGGGAGCGCAAATCCTGGCCAGCCACGGGGTGGCCAGTTCGGTGCTGGGAGGGGGAATGGGCGCCTGGACCTCGACCTACGACCAGGTTGCGGGTGATTTTGGCGGTGCCCGCGTGGTGCAGATCCGCCGGCGCGGCAAGGGCTGTCTTTCCTACGTCGTCGGCGCCGGAACCAACTGCGTCGTCATCGACCCGTCACTCGATGTCGACCAATATCTCAACACCGCGGCGCATTACGGATGGGCCATTACCCACGTGCTCGACACCCACTTGCACGCCGACCACATCAGTGGCGCGCGCGCCCTGATGGCCGCGACCGGGGCCGTGCTCATGCTGAGCCCCGCCGACCCCTTTTCCTTTGTGTTCGAACCGCTCAGCGATGGACAGGCCATTGAATTAGCTCCCGGAGTGCATCTGTGCGTGTCGGCCGTCAGCGTGCCCGGGCACACCGAAGGTTCAACCATGTATCAATTGGGCGATTCGGCTATTTTTACCGGCGACACGCTGTTTTTAGAGAGCGTGGGCCGACCCGACCTGGCCGAGCAGGCCGAGCCGTTTGCTCATCATCTCTATCGGAGCCTGCACGAACGGGTTTTGACCCAGAGTGACCACACGATGGTCTTTCCAGCCCATTTTGGGGCCGGCGTCGAGGTGCACGGGGATCAGTTGGTGTCCCGGCGTCTCGGAGCACTTCGAACGACGCTGAACGCTTTGAAACTTGGTGAAAACGACTTTGTCGCGTGGGCAGTAGCCAACGTCAAGGACCGACCGCCCAACTATCAGCGAATTGTCCGCATTAACTCCGGGCAAGAGTCGGTGACCGCCGAGTCGGCGGAGATAGAGTTGGGCCCCAATCGCTGCGCCATTGCCTAATGCCCTAAGTCCGGGAATTGACGGAGTAACGGACCATTTGAGTCTCTAACGGACGTGGGTGATCACGGCCTGCGCCCTCAGGAACTTTGGAAATCACCCGTTGATCAGTACTTACGTGTGGCCAGGGTTTATCGGGAGTTCAAAATTGTGGTTGAATTGACAAAGGCGCGCTGCGCTACCGCGCGCGAAGCTTAATTCGGGTCACTTTTTTGAGATTTTCTTAATTCCAGCCGTTAATTCGTCGATTTTGCTCGCTGACCTCGTTTGAAAGCCATATATAGATCATTGGGATGAAATACCGACCTCGGATTTCGAAGCTACCGAACCGGAACGTTACCGTAACATCCTCATGAATTGGTGACGATCCTATTTTGAGGTAATGCGGGATTAACGCAAGTATCGAGCGGCGCACGACGATCACGCTAGAGGCTGATTACGAATTGGGCAACCTTATGCAAGGTTTATTTTCGTACTAAATATTGACTGTCAACCGAGCCCAAAAGTTTGAGTTCTTAATTCTAAGGAACTTCCAATGATTCGAATACGTCATCGATAACGCATAGAAACAAGGCTTTAAAACGTTGATGCCCTGCGTCTCTCGTAGTCAAGAAGTTGGATTGACGTCGAGCGAAATGCTCATTACGACTTCGTAACGATTTCATTCGACCAAAAAAGAGAAAAAATTCAGTAACGAGGCATCGACTTTTTATAACTCGCCACCAGGAATTTTAGAGCGCGAAGTTGCGTCAAGATGAAGTGCGCGATTATAAAAGAAATCAGTTGGGTATTCGCGTTCACACTGCCCCCTTATCTATACTTGCCAATAAGGAAACGGCCGTGTCTTGTCACGAGGCCCTACCTTGTGATGAGTTAGGCTGTATGGCATCGTCTGAAAACAGAAGGTTGATTAAGGTCAGCCCTAAAAAATATGGAGTGAATGGAAAATGAATACCACCACTAGGGAAGGATTCTTAATGAATACTTTACGACGGATACCACGCCACATGGTCAAGGCTCTTGCAGCCGGTGCCGTGCTTATCGCGGCCGCACTGCCAATGGCATTTGCTTCCGCGGCCAGCGCCGCAACCGCTCCGACTTTGACCGGTGCGTACGACACTGCGCAGCTCGATGCAGCAGGCACAACGATCACGGACACCGCTGGCGCCACTACGGTGACCATCGCCGACGCGACGGCTATTTCCTACGCGGCGGGTGACCTGGTCACCGTGGCCTCTACCGTAATTGGTACGATTGCGGTCACGAGTGTTGCGTCAGTTTCGGAGACCGTAACACTGGTGACTGGCGCGACCACCACCGAAGCTGGAGGGGCAGTGTCCATTTACGTCCCACTTTCCTTCGGTGAAGGTACTGCGGCCACACCAACCATCACGGTCTTAGGTACGGGCTTCGCGGCGGACGGCGGAAAGGTCAGCCTTGCCTCGAGTGACCCTGATCTCTCCTTCACGTTCGGGACCAACCCCGAGTCGAGCGCGACGCTTCTGACTGCAGTCGTAACCTCTACCGCAGTTGGTACGACGTCCGGCCCACAAAGCATCACGTTGACTGACGACAATGGGACGTCGAACGCCCTCGCCGGTGCCATCACGGTGAATGCGGACCCCACGGTCTCGGCCATCTCGCCTGCCACCCTCGCTGATAGCCAGGTGTCAGGCCTCATAACCGTGACCGGCACCTTCGTCGGTACTGCTGCCACCGAGAGGGTTGCACTGACGGACGCTGCGAATAACACGGCCCTTGAGGTCGCGGCTTTGCCGGCTGACCTGGGAGGAACCAACGGCACTGGTACCTACGTCTCAGGTGACCAGGGCATTCCGGCTTCTGTCACGGCGACTTCGATCACCTTCTACGCTTCCGCGTTGAATGATGTCACCCTCGGTGCGGCAACGGCTGGCGCTTACTCGCTGACCGTGACGAACGCCGACGGCGGACCGGTGACGGCTGCCAGTGACTTTACGGTGACGGCTGCGGGTATTACCAACATCAGCCCTTCGGCGATGGCCATCAGCACTACTGCCGAAACGCTCCAGATCAACGGCTTTGGCTTCCAGCCCCTGCCCACCGTGGCGCTAAGTGGAACTGGTTGCGCCGCGAGCGCCGCCCTTGTTGCCAGCACCACGAACGAGATAAGCCCGAGCGTCATCACGATTGAAGTGACATCGACTAGCACGCCTGGCCAGTGCACCGTGACGGTCACGAACAACGGTTCTGGGGACAACGGCGCGGTATTTATTGCCACCAGCGCTCTAGGTATTGGCGAAGCTGGTTTCGCGAACGCAACCGTTACGGCGGCTACCGTGAGTCCCTCCGCGGCGATCGTTCCTGGATCGACCACCGCGACGCCAGTCACTTTGACCGTTACCGGTACCGGATTTAGTTCTTACAGCACGGTTGCCGTGTTGACGGGAACCGGCTCTACCGTCGCTACGGGCGTAACTGCGTCGCCGTGCGTGTCGAGCCTCAATGGTGACACACTGACCTGCACTGTTGCAGTTGGCAGTGGCGCCTCGGCGTCCACGGACGGCATTGAAGTCAATAGCGGCCTTACTGCCCCAACTACTGGCACCAGCGGTGCCTTTGAGGGTGCGCTCAGCGTGTCCGGTCCGGCAATTGTTTCGGCCTCTCCTGCGGCTCTCGCCGTTGGCGCGCCCGAAGGTACAGTCGTTACTTTCACGGGTACGGGTTTCAACAGCACTGCTACCGCAACGGCTGTTGGGTCTGGCTTGACTGCGGCTGGGAATAATGGGTCGCAGTACACCTTCGCGCCGCTCAGTGCGACGTCGGCGACGCTGACTTTGACGGCTCCGCTGCCTGTGGGTTCGACCTCCATAGTGGTTACCCTGTCCGAGACGGTCGCTACCGGTATTACGGTTACGGCCGCGCCGTTCACGCTCAAAGTGGACGCAAAGCCGACTGTCTCTGCGTTGGTTAACTCGGTTACCAAGGTTGACGGTGTGGGTTCAGGAGCGGTGAACGTTTCGGTGACCATTACCGGTACTGGCTTCGCGACCGGCGCAACCATCACTAAGTTCGTCAGCGCCTACGGCGTTGCCGACACTGGTGCCTCGGGGACCGTCGTGAGTGTTAACACCGCCGGAACCCAGATCATTGCGGACATCACGTTGCCTGCGGCTGACGCCAACCTCTCGGATGGTTACACCATCACGAACACTGATGGTGGAACGGCTACTGCCGCGGCCTTTACTGCTGCGGGCATCACCATTGACGCAGGCCCAACCATCACTAGTGTCAGTCCCGCGGCGGCAACCGCGAATTCAACGGCTGCCTTCACGATTACTGGTACTGGCTTCGTAACTGGTGCGGTTGTATCGGCTAGTCAGCCGGACGCTACTTGTGGTGCGGCTACGGTCGTCTCGGCCACTTCCATCACGGTGTCGTGTACCTTCCTCGCTGCTAGCACCACTGCTACCAGCCTGGTCGTGACCAACCCCGACGGTGGATCGGCAACGTCAGCGGCAGTTCTAGCTGCGGGAACTACCACCGTGGCTGGTCCGAAGGTCCCACACGCTACTCATGTGAATGGTTCTGCGGTGACTGGTAAGACAGTGACGATCACCATCTCGGGTACCGGTTTCTACGGTGCGCCCAAGATCACGAGCAGCGCTAAGGGCACCACGGCCAAGGTTACGCACGACACCGGCAAGTTGCTGACCGTGCGTATCTCGACCAAGGCCGGTAAGGGCACGCACACCCTGACCATCCGCGATGCCGATGGCAAGTCTTGCAAGATCAACTACTCAACCAAGTAACTTGTAACTCTTAGGAAGTTCGCGGAAGGCCCCCTCGAAAGAGGGGGCCTTCCGCTATTTAAAGTGGCTCCAAGCATGTGAATTGAATAACGATCTCTGAGCAATGTCCGCATTAATTTGTTGTTAAGCCGTTTTCCCGGAAGTGTTCATTTTCTAAGACGACTCACAGGGTTTTTTTGCTTAATGATGCGTGAATCAGGGTTAGCCTTTAGGGAAGGCATTGTCTGATGTCGTAATTAAATCTTTCATACGGGAGTGGACTTACCATGGAAAAACTGATAAATCACGGGGGCGGCCGATCGCTTCGCTCCACGCTGGGTAAGTTCCTCTCGGTAGGCGCCTCCATGGCCCTCCTGGCAACGGGCGCATTGTTGGTTACCGCTTCTCCGGCGGGGGCCGCGGGCGCACCTAGCCAGATTGTCTACACCGTTGCACCGCCCGCCGACGCTACTCTCTCAGTAGCTCTTTCGAGCTTTTCGGTGTCAGTCGAGGACAATACGAGCACGGTGATTACGTCGGGAACTGGCGCGACTGACTCAATAACAATTTCGTCGTCGTGCACCCTTGGAGGCACGATAACTGTTACGGCAGCAGCCGGCGTTGCGACTTTCAACGCATTGACCATTACTGCGGGCACGTCCTGTACCCTGATCGCCACGGACACCACGAGTACGTTGACGGTTACTAGCGCTGCCGTTACGATCGTTTCAACCACCGCCACAAAGCTTGCTTTTGGTCCAGAACCTCCTACCACAACCGCGGCGGGAGCGACCCTAACCTCATTTTCAGTGAAAGTGGAGAACGCAGCTGGACAACCAGCGAACAATGGGTCGGCGGACGTTATCGCGATTACTTCTTCTTGCTCGCTGGCGGGTACCACAACTGCGACATCGGCTTCAGGTATAGCGACCTTCGGCGCACTCGTCATTGATGGTGGAACCAGTCCTTGCACCCTGACGGCAACGGACTCGACGGAAACACTTGCCACGGCCGCGAGTACGGGCGTGACGGTGACCGCTGGCGCAGCCACGAAAGTGGCGTTTACGACGGAGCCTCCCGCGACCGTTGTTGAATCAGCGGTTTTGACCACCTTCAAGGTGTCGGTAGAAGACTTGTACGGCAACGTAGAGACGTCGGGCACTGGGGACGTAGACACGGTGGCGCTCACCTCCGCTTGCACCCTTGGCGGCACAACGACCGCGGTTGCTGTTGCCGGCGTGGCGACTTTTAGCGCGCTCACGATCACGTCGACCGGTTCTTGCACCCTTACCGCTACTGACTCCTCGAGAGCTTTGACCACGGCACCGAGTACCGCAGTTGACAGCCAGGGCGCCCAGACAGCCCTCACCGTATCTTCGTTGACGGGTTACCTCGGTTCGGCGCTCACGCTGACGACCGCCGGTGGCTCTGGTGCTGGCGCAGTGACGTTCACCGCGGTCCCTGGTACGGCACTTGGATGCGTGGTTACCGGAACTTCGCTAGCGGTGACGAGTTTGGGAACATGCCTCGTGACCGCCACTAAGGCCGCCTCGCTCACTAACCTGGTCATCACGTCGGCGGCCACCACGGTCACCTTCGTGTTGCCTTTCAAGGCCACCAGGACTAATGGATTCGTAATCCCCGGCCGGACGACAACGGTCACCATCGTTGGTACGGGCTTCATAGGTCGTCCCAGGATTACCAGTCACGCTGGCACCACCGTGGTTGTTGCGCGGGACACGGGCAAACTGCTTACCGTCAAGGTGACCGTGAAGGCCGGCTCGCGCAACGGTACGTACACGTTCACTATCAAGCTGGGCAACGGCAAGACGTGCAAGGTGAAGTACGTTCAGAGGGCCTAATTATTTTCAAGAAGTTTTGAAGAAGACCCCCTCTAAGAGGGGGTCTTCTTCTTGATGAAGTGAAATTCGGAACCTCGTCAGTCGTCGACCCTAAGTGACCACGTCGTGCCTTGGGGGGTGTCTTGCACGTTGATGCCGGCCCCCACCAAGGCGTCGCGCAGTTCGTCCGCCACTTCGTACTGGCCATTGTTTCGTGCGTTGACCCGGGCCGCCAGGACGCCCTCAACCAACGGGGTCGGATCGATGAAGCCTTCTCCGCCCGTCGCCGAAAGCTGGACCAATTGGGCCAGTGCCTCAACGGCGCCCGGCCCACCGTCGAGCACGGCCTGGGCGAGGTCGCTGGGTTTGCTGTCGGTTGATCCGACCGGAGCGCTCGCTTTGGCGGGAGCGTTCGAGGCTTCTAGAGTGCGCAGTTCATCCAGCGGGGTAAGTGAGCCGTTTTCGAGGACTCGTACCGTACCGTTCAGTCGCCAGTAGCCGTGGGATTTACCGAGCACTTGAATGCTGTCCGATTCCAAGTCGATGATCAGGGCCGTGTGCTCGTCGACACCCAAGGTCGCCATGCCGGGGGGTAGTTCCTTTTCCATCAGGGCCAGCCGACGCTCGCCGAGGTAACAGCGGCTGGTGTCGTAGTTGCCGCCTTCTTGGTTGTCGTAGTGGGGGATGACCACACAGTTGAGCCCGATGCTCGCCATGACGTTGAGCCCCTCCAGCCAGTGCGGAGCCGTGCCCACTTTGTAGACCTCGTAAATCGGGGGGCAGAAAGCGCCTACGGTCGCCGCGGCTGCCGATGAAAAACAGAGCGTACCGCCGCCGAGCAGCACTTGATTGAGATCGTCTATTAGGGCCAGCGGTTTCCACTGGGCCATCGCGTAACTGGGACTGCCGGGCCCTGCGAACACGTACGAGGCGCCGCGGACCTGTTGCTTGAAGATGGTTCGCTCTAACTCGCTCGAGCGCTCGAAGGAGGTGAGGTGCAAGGGAGCAAAGTCGACGTGCAGCGACGTTTGGAAGTAGTTGAGCAGCTTCTCGGTCATCTGCGGGACGTTTTCTTGGAATCCGTAGGCCGTGTCCAGGTTGACGGCGCGAACCTCGCTCAGGCGTTTGAGAAGTTGGCGGTGGACTTTGGTCATGCCCGGTGCGGTCTCGCCCGAGCCCAGTAGTGCGAGAACGCCCTTAGACATGATTCGCATCGTATCGCTCTGCGTGAGACGGGCCGCCGGGTCAGTCGCTACATTGGAGCGATGAGTGGAATGGTTTTTCAGGTTCGAGAGCGCGCCAGGGGCAACGTCACCACCCCCATGATGCTCTGGGCGGCCGTCATGGCCGTGGTGATCTTCATGCGCGAGGCGCACCGCGGACCGCAGTCCGGCTCGCTGTGGGCGGGGGTCATCGCCACGGCGCTCCTAGGGATCTACCTGGGCTGGCGCCGACGTGGGGCGGCGGTCTTCATTGCCCCCATGGTCAGCTGGCTTTTCGCCTGGCTGCCCCTTTGGATCGCCGCCATGATCCACGACGGATTCTTCAAGGGTTTTTTCGTGGGACTCTTCCTGGTCACCATTGGCTGGATCGGCATTGGCTTCTTGGAGTTCTTCGGACTCGGGATCGTGACGTTCGTGGTGCGCCTCTTTAGAGGTCCGTCGAACTCGAGCGGACCGGACGTGATTATCTTCGGCCCCGACGGCACCTAGTTCGGACCAATCGCCACGATTGAAGCAGTCGCTGTAATCTGCCTGCCCGTATCCGTTCGCGACTCGGGTCTAGAGACCGGAGTACTCTCCCGGAGCGTCGAAGGCCATTGGCTCAAGGGCTGGCTCGCCGGGGCTGTGCGCCGTCGTACGTAGCGGGATCTCCTTCATGAGCCAACTGATGGCGAAGGCAGCGACGGCGAAGGGGACCGCCACGATGAAGACCGTTTGCAGCGCGTGGCTGAAGGCCTGGATGACTTGGAGCTGTTCCGCGGCGGGCAAATGAGCAATCCGCTGGGGATTGGTGATGATGCTCCCGCCTTGGATTAACTTGTGCAGTTCGTTGGCCGGCAAGGTCGAGGTGAGCAGCGACAGCAAGCGGTTGTTGAACACTGCGCCCAGCACGGCGACCCCGAATGCTCCACCGATCGTTCGAAAGAAGGTGGCGGTCGCGGTGGCGGTGCCGAGCTGCGAATACGGCACCGCATTCTGGACCGCGACCACGAGCACCTGCATGACCAGCCCGATGCCGAGGCCGACCACCACCATGTCGATGGCCAGTTCGCCAAATGAAGTGAGCGGACCGATGCGGGTCAGTAGTTCGAGTCCTACGGCGAGTACCACGGATCCGACGATCGGGAATATCTTGTAGCGGCCCGTGCGCGAGACCAAGCGGCCGCTGATGATGAAGGTGAAGAGCATCCCGATGACCAGGGGCAAGAGTTCAAGCCCCGACTTGGTGGGCGAGGCGCCGTGGACCACCTGCAAGTAGAGCGGCAGGTAGATGATGGCGCCGAACATCGTAAAACCAATCACGAAGCCCACCGTGGAAGCGGCGCTGAACGTCCGATTTCGAAAAAGGCTCAGTGGGATGATGGGTTCGGTCGCTTTCAGCTCCACGAAACAGAAGGCCACCAGCATCACCACGCTGCCAATGCCGAGGTCAATGATGGTGGACGATCCCCACGCGTACGTCGCGCCACCCCAGGTGGTGAGCAGGATGAGCCCCACCACTCCCGCGGAGAGGAACGCGGTTCCCCACCAGTCGATCTTGTGCGCCACCTTGTTCGTCGGAACGTGCAACACCAGCGCGATGGTGATCAAGGCCACGATGCCGATGGGTACGTTGATGTAGAAGATCCATCGCCACGACACGTGCTGGGTGAGCAATCCTCCGGCCAGCGGCCCCAGGATGCTGGAAAGACCGAAGACGGCGCCGAAATAACCCATGTAGCGACCCCGTTGGCGCGGTGGGATGACGTCGCCCATTATTGCCTGGGACCCGACCATCAAGCCTCCCGCGCCAATGCCCTGGACCGAACGGTAGGCAATGAGCTGGATCATGTCGTGCGACAATCCCGACAGCATCGAACCAACGAGGAAAATTACGATCGAGATCTGAAAGAAGTTCTTGCGCCCGAAGAGGTCGCCGAACTTTCCCCAGAGGGGCAGGGAGATCGTCGAAGCAATGAGGTAGGCCGTGACGACCCACGACAGGTGATTGAGTCCGTGGAGGTCACCGGCAATGGTCGGCAGCGCCGTGGATACGATGGTTTGGTCGAGCGCAGCGAGGAACATGCCCAGCATGAGCGCAACGAGGATTACCAGAATCCGCCGGTGCTCCTCGGGCGAAAATTCATGCTCCGGTGGAGCTTGCGTCGCCTCAGCTATGTCGTCAGTCACGATTTTTCTCCATTTCAATCCGTATGGTCTCCGAAAATCTTTCCAATAGTGAAGCAAAGGTCTTCAATTCCTTGTTAGCCCAGGTATCGAAAACCCGAGCCAGAAATTCCCGATGGGCTACGAGCACGCGTTCCAGGGTGTCGCGTCCTTCTTGGGTCAATTGAATGCGTGTGGCTCGTCCGTCCTCGGCGTCGGCTTCTCGAATGACGAACCCCAATCGTTCAAGCTGCTGGACTTTTCGGGTAACGGTCGGTGGGTCGACCCCCAGCAGGTCAGCCAGGTCGGTCACTCTGAGAGGGGAGTCGCCGTGGCGCTGGAGCTTGAAAAGCAGGGCAATTCCCGCCTTGTCGATGCGCACACCCGCGGCCTGCAGCAGATGTTCGTGGGCTCGGACCTGGTTCATGGACTGCGACATGATCTGTAAATAGCCCTGGATCTGCACGATGGCGTCGCTCGAAGGCGAGGCGCCGAGGTTGGCGGTCGGCGAAGTAGTTGCTTTCGGCATGCAATTATCTTATCGGCACGGGGCAACGTCGTGACCCCAATTTCTGGACAACACTTGCGACGCTCTGCCGGCTTTCTTCAACGTAGACACCAACCGAGACAGCGAGGACCAGGAGTAGATCCCGCCTCACGCCCTCGAAAGCGATGCGCCACCACGACCCTTGTCTCGCCGCGATGTCCCCGCCACTCGTGCAGAGAGACTGGTGGATCTCTCGGCGAGAAAATGAACCACCCGGTCACGTGTTACGCCGATACCGGTAAGTTTAAATTGATGATACGTGTGGCTTTGGTGAGCTCGCCGTCGATTTCTTAAGGAGTTTTTCATGCGTCACGTTGGTCTAGTTATCGCGCGGATCATCTTCGGTTGCTATCTCTGCGTGCACGGCACCCAAAAGCTCTTCGGTTGGTTCGATGGTGCGGGTCTCGACGCCACCGGCGCCGGATTTGAGAAGATGGGCATGCGACCGGGAAAATTAATGGCGGCGGTCGCCGGGGCCAGTGAACTGGGTGGGGGACTATTGACCGCCACCGGAATCGCCGATCCTCTCGGACCGCTCACCCTCGTCGGCACCATGGCGGTGGCGTCCACCGTTCATCGCAAGCAGGGACCGATGGCCAACAAGGGCGGATTCGAGCTCCCTCTCACCAACCTGGCCATGGCGGTCGCGTTGATGAGTGCGGGTACCGGGGTGCTGCGACTGGGCCCCCATCTCTCTAATTCGTTGACTCGCAAGGCGTTGTTGGGCGGGGTCATCGTGGCCGGTGGTTCACTGGCGCAACTCCTGCTCGCCGGTCGTAAGCAAGAGCAGAACCAAGCAACGAAAAGTGATGAACCTATCGTCGCAGAATCTGCGGCATGAGCAGAAAGCGGAATTGAATGAAGGAATCCCTTAAGGCCCTGCACGCATCCGTCGCCCACTTGAGCGAGGTGGTTGAGAAGATCGAGCCTTCGAAGTACACGCAACCGGCCTACCCCAAGGAGTGGTCCATTGCCGACACCATGTCGCACATCGGATCGGGCGCGGTCATCCTGAGCCGCCGATTCGACGATATCTTGTCCGGCGCCGAGGCCGACCCGGATTTCAACCAATCCACCTGGGACGAGTGGAACGCGAAAGAGCCGTCCGCGCAGGTCGCCGACGCGCTGGTAGCCGACGCGGCGCTGCTCGATCGTCTCCAGATGCTCGACGAGGAGGGCCGCGACCAGTTCCAATTTTCCATGGGGCCGATGACCTTCGATTTTTCCGGCTTCGTGGCGCTTCGACTCAACGAACAGGCGCTGCATACCTGGGACGTCGAGGTCACGACCAACGGATCGGCGACCCTGCTGGTTGACGCGGCCGGGGTGTTGGTCGACCACCTGGCCATGTTTGTGGGTTTTAGCGGCAAACCTTCGGGCGAGGTCCACGACGTGCACGTGAAAACGATTGACCCCGAGCGCGAATTCGTGCTGGCCCTGGGTACCGACAAGGTCGAGCTCACCGCCAATGAACACGGGGGCCCTACCGATATGGAACTTCCGGCGGAAGCTTTCGTGCGACTGGTCTGTGGTCGGTTGGACCCCAAGCACACTCCTCACGGCGTGGTGAGCGAGCATCTTGAAGAGTTGCGATCGGTCTTTCCCGGTTACTAAACGGATCGCGGCGCTCGACGCGGGGGACGTTTTGGCCTCATCACGATGACCGACCCGAGTAGGAAAGCCAGTTAGACCACGGCCGCCAGGCGACGCCACTGCTCGAGCGGTGGAGTGCGTGGTTCGCCGCCCAGCACCTGAAGGCAGACGTGGTCGGCGCCGGCCTGGCGATGTTCGTTGACCTTGGCCAGCACCACTGCTTCGTCGCCGTGCACGACCATCGCGTCGCAAAGTCGAGCGGTGCCCCCGCGTACGAAGTCCTCGTCCTTGAAGCCCAGACGGCGCCAGTTGTTCTTGTAGTTGTCGAGTCCCGTGTAGATCTCTAGGTGGGCGTGCGCCCGACGCAAGAACTCGTCGCGATCTTCTCCGAGCACGACGGCCTGTTCTACCCCAATGAATTTGTCACCGACCGCCTGGCGGGCCAGGGCGGTGTGCTCGGGCGTCACCAGGTAGGGAAGCACCCCGTCGGTCATGTCGGCGCCCAGTTGCAGCATCTTGGGTCCCAGCGCGGCCAGCACTCGGGCGTAGGGGTGCTGGCCCTCGTGAGAAAGCATGGGCGCTGCGTCCATGGCCGTTAAGTAGTCGCGCATGGCCTGAAGGGGCGTCGCGTAGCGGTGTCCGCGCATGCGCTCGACCAGCGGAAGATGGCTCACGCCGAGTCCCAAGATGAACCGGTCCTCGTAGGCCGCGTTGAGGGTCCTGGCGGCGTTCGAGGCGTTCACGGCGTCGCGGGCCCAGATGTTGGCGATGCCGGTCGCCACCTTGATCGTCGACGTGCTCGAAAGCAGCAGACCCGAGTTGGTGAAGGCCTCGCGACCCCAGGCTTCGGGAATCCACAGGGCGGAATAACCAAGCGATTCCAGCTCGCCGGCGATCTCGCCGGCGCGACCGGGAGGAAGCGATTCGTGCGTCGCGGTCCAGATTCCCACGGTGCCGCGCAGCTGTTCGAGCGACGCCGGCCAAGTGGACATGCCGTCAATAGTAAAGAAAGTTTGCCCGACCCGCTGCGTTGCGAGCACAATGGACCATGTCCTATCTCGTGCTGGTGCTCTCCGCGTGGTTGTTATTCAGCGCGTCCACCGCCCTGCGACCAGGCCGCAAGGGTATCTTCGCGGCCTTCGCGTACCCGGTTGGTTGGGCGGCTGGCGAACTCCCGGCCCAGGCCATTGTCCTAGAAGCGGCGCTGCTCGGTCTTCTCAGGTGGTGGGGATGGCCGCGCACCCACAGCCTCAGCGTGGTGATCGCCGCCATCGCCATCCTGGTGGTGCTGGAGAACGTGGTCTTGGTGCTCATTGCCTTTTACTCGCGTCACATGGTGCGTCGCGCCATGTCGACCAGCCCTCGCCGTCCGTTGGAGATTCCCCGTCCCCGCGATGACCTCTTCGGCGCTTGGTGGCGCACCGCGCTGCAGATCCCCTTCCATCCGCGCCACATGCAGATCATCCGAAACGTCGCCTACGGACCGGAAACTCGCAATCGTTTGGACATTTGGCGGCTCTCGACGACGCCCGCCAACGCGCCGGTGGTGTTTTACATTCACGGCGGGGCCTGGACCTTCGGCGACAAGCGCGAGCAGGGCCGTCCGATGCTGCACGAGTTCGTAGAACGTGGCTGGATCGCGGTGGTGTGCAACTACCGCTTAGCTCCTCGCCACCCGTGGCCCGCGCAGATGGTGGACGTCACGCGAACGCTGTTATGGATCAAGAAGAACATCGCCAACCACGGCGGCGACCCCGACCGAATCGTTGTGTCGGGAGGCTCGGCCGGCGGCCATCTGGCCTCGCTCTTGGCGTTGTCGGCGAACGACCCCACCTGGCGGCCCACCGATGTCGAGGGCCTCGCCGACTGGTCGGTGCGCGGATGCATGTCGTTTTACGGGGTCTTAGAGATGACCGGTGACGACGCGCACTGGCACGGGCTGGGCAAGGGACTGTTGATCCTGCTCGAGGGGCGCGTGGTGCAGTTACGGTTCGCCGAGAACGAAGATCTCTATCGGGCCATGTCGCCAATGGAAAAGATCGATGTCGATTCGCCCCCGTTCCTGGTGATCCAAGGCGGCAACGACACCCTGGTCGACGTGAACGTGGCCCGCGGCTTTGTCAAGAAATTTCGCAACATGGCACTGGCGCCCATCTACTACGTCGAATTGCCCTTTACCCAGCACGCCTTCGACATCACGGCCAGTCCGCGCACGTCGGCGACCACCCGGGCGGCGGTAGCCTTCGCGACGTCGGTGACCCAGCCACGGCCGTCGCTGACCAACCTGCTGGCGGGTGGTTATCAGTCGCCGCCCACGGAGCTACTCGTTGAAATCTCCTCCGACGAATGGGTGAGCGCGCGCGAGGCGGTGCCGGATCTGGGACCGTTTTCGGTGGTGACCGGGGACAATCCCTTCTCCGTGCCGCTCGACGACGAGGCGAACCGGCTCCGTCGAGATGAACTGCGGGGGATTCTCCAGCACCACGGCGTGAGGGTGCTTCCGAGCATCGCGCGCGACCCATCGGGTGAGTGGCCCGACGAGCAGGGCTTCGCGTTGCTCGGCCAAAGCGACGAGTTTGTGAGGGCCTTGGCGAGAGCGTTCGAACAGTTTGCCTATTACGACGTTCTAGAAGACGCCGTGTTGGTCCGCGGATGCGCCGACGGCGAGGCGCTCGTTTAGCTCTTCTTCAAGGAGACCGTGATCGTCGCCTCACCCTGCGTTTCGTCGAATTGCCAGTTGAGGACCCCGCCGGCCTTTTCCAGGTCGCCTTGCGCGGCGCGCACGGCCTCCAGCAGCTCCGGCGGTCCCGCCACCGTGCAGAGGGATACTTCGGCTCGCTGGGAGACCTTGGCCGTGCTCTTTTCACGTCGTATGGCTTCGAGCACGTCGCAGACCGGATCATAAATACCGCCGGGCTGGAGGGGACTTTCGCTGAGGGCCAGCTCGTCCACGGTGGGCCACGTAGCGAGGTGCACGGAATCTTCGTGCCACCAACGCCACACCTCTTCGGCAACGAAGGGCACGAAGGGCGCGAGCAGGCGCTGTAGGACCGAAAGAGTGGTCGACAGCGTCGCGCGGGCCGAACGCGTAGCGGCGGTGTCGTCGTGGCCGTAGGCGCGGATCTTTACCAGTTCGACGTAGTTGTCGCAGAAGGACCAGAAGAATGACTCGACGCGTTCCAGCGCGCGGGCGTAGTCGTAGCTTTCGAAGGCCTGCGTGGCGTCAACGATTAATTGTCGCAGCATCGCCAGGTAGTCCCGGTCCATTGGTTCGGTGACGTCCGAGGTTCCCGGCAGCGGCGCGCCTTCTAATCGACCGAGCACGAACTTGGAGGCGTTGAGAATCTTGATCGCCAGGCGACGTCCGATCTTCATCTGGCCCTCGTCCAGGGCGGTGTCGGTGCCCGGTCGGCCGCAGGCGGCCCAGTAGCGCACCGAGTCGGCGCCGTGCAGCTCGAGCAGCGGCATCGGGGTGACCACGTTGCCGACCGACTTGGACATCTTCTTACGCTCGGGATCGAGGACCCAACCAGAGATCAACGCGTTCGTAAAGGGCAACTCGTTGAACTGAAAATGGCTGCGCACCACCGTCGAGAAGAGCCAGGTACGGATAATCTCATGCGCTTGGGGGCGCAGGTCCATCGGAAAGACGTGGTCAAACAGTTCGCTGCCCCAGCGACCGGCGATCTGCGGGGTGAGCGAACTGGTGGCCCACGTGTCCATGACGTCCGGGTCGCCCACGAAGCCGTGGGGCTCGTTGCGCTGGTCGTCGCGGTAGCCCGCAGGCGCGTCGCTGGAGGGATCGACGGGAAGCTCACTCAGTTGAGGAACCATCGGTGCGTCGAAGTCGATGACGCCATCATCATCGGTGGGATACCACACCGGGAAGGGCACGCCAAAAAAACGCTGACGCGAGATATTCCAGTCGACGTTGAGCCCCTCCACCCAAGACTTGTAGCGGTAGCGCATGTAGTCCGGGTGCCACTTGATCTCTTCGCCGCGCGCCAGTAGTTCTTCGCGGTGGCGAAGGGTCTCGACGAACCACTGGCGCGACGTGACGATCTCGAGAGGCCGTTCGCCCCTTTCGTAGAACTTGACCGGATGCGTTATGGCCCGCAGTTCGCCAATCAGTGCGCCGCTGTCGCGCAGTTTGTCAACCACCACCGCACGTACCTGGTTGACGGTCCTGCCTTCCAGTTCGCGGTAGATGACATTGGCCGCCGCCGCGTCACGCGAGGGCCAGTTGTCGCTGCCGAAATCGGCCGGCAAGAATCGGCCGTCGCGACCGATGAGTGCGCGGGTGGGAAGTTGCAATTCGCGCCACCAGATAATGTCGGTCACGTCGCCGAAAGTGCAGATCATCGCCACGCCCGTGCCTTTTTCGGGGTCGGCCAACTCGTGGGCCAGAATCGGCACCTCGACGCCGAAGAGCGGGGTCACGACCTTGGTCCCTAAAAGGCTCTGGTAACGCGCGTCCTCGGGGTGGGCCACCAGCGCCACGCAGCTGGCCAGCATCTCGGGGCGGGTCGTTTCGATCTCGATGGGGCCGCTGCCGTCGACCTTTTGAAAGGCCACCCGGTGATAGTTGCCCGGTCGCTCGCGGTCCTCCATCTCGGCCTGGGAGACGGCCGTGCGAAAGTCGACGTCCCAGAGCGTAGGGGCCACACTGGAATAGACCTCACCCCGGCGTAGCATCTCTAAGAATGCCCGTTGGGTGATGGCCTGGGTGTCGCGAGAGATGGTCGAGTATTCCAGGCTCCAGTCGACGCTTAAGCCCAGGTAACGCCAGATGCTCTTGAATATCTCTTCGTCGATCCTGGTGAGCTGGTGACAGAGCTCCACGAAGTTCTTGCGCGAAATGCTGAGCTTCTTTTCGGGGGCTTTTTCGGGGACGACGAAGTTCGGTGCATAGGCCAACGAGGGGTCGCAACGCACCCCGAAATAGTTCTCGACGCGCCGCTCGGTGGGCAGCCCGTTATCGTCCCAGCCCATGGGGTAAAAGACGTCCTTGCCCCGCATGCGCCAGTAACGGGCCATGACGTCGGTCTGGGTGTAGCTGAAGACGTGTCCGATGTGCAGAAAGCCCGAGACCGTGGGAGGCGGGGTGTCGATGGAGTAGACCGTCGCTCTCAGCGCGGACCGATCGAACCGGTACGTCGCTTCTTGCTCCCAGGTCTTCATCCAGCGCTCTTCGATGCCGTCGACGGTGGGCTTCTCCGGGACCGACCGGGAGATGGGTGTGAGGGGCTCGGTCATGCTTCACGTAGTTTAGTTAGGGTGATTCGTCTCTTTGATTCCGTGCACGGAGGAGTCCGTGAGTTGACGTTGCGAGACCCGGGACGGGTCTCGATGTACGTCTGCGGTCCGACGGTCGACAATCTGCCCCACCTGGGCCACGGCCGCTTCACGCTGGTGTGGGACGTGGCCCGGCGATGGTTCACCTTCCAGGGACTCGAGGTTCACTTCGTCACGAACATCACCGATATTGACGACAAGATTATTAATCGCGCCAGCCGCGAGGGCGCGACGGAGTTGGCGATCGCGCGGACCTACGAGGACCAATGGTGGGAAGCAATGGACGCCCTTGGCGTTGCCCGTCCCAACGATACCCCCCACGCCACTCAGTACATCGCCGAGATGGTCGACTTGATTAATGTGCTGCTCTCGATCGACGTGGCCTACCAAACGAGTGACGGCATCTATTTCGACGTGTCGAGAGTGGCGGACTACGGTCTCTTAGCCGGCCAGCCGCTCGATTCGTTGCGCGCCGGCGCGCGGGTCGAGGCCAATGACGAAAAGCGCTCGCCGCTCGACTTTGCTTTGTGGAAGAACGCCAAGCCCGGTGAACCGTGGTGGCCGGCGCCCTTCGGCAGCGGGCGCCCCGGTTGGCACACCGAGTGCGTGGTGATGGCGCTCGGTCTGCTCGGTGATGGATTTGACCTTCACACCGGTGGTTTCGATCTTCGATTCCCCCACCACGAGAACGAGCGGGCCCAAGCGGTCGCCGCCGGGCGTTCATTCGCGAGCCACTGGGCTCACAACGGCTGGGTCATGGTCGGCGACGAAAAGATGTCCAAGTCCCTGGGCAACTTCACCTCGCTGACCGACCTGCTCGAAAAGACCGATCCCCGGGCCTATCGACTCTTGGTGCTGCGCTCGCACTACCGCTCGCCCATCGAGGTAACGGCCTCGACCATCGCCGACGCCGAAAGGGCTCTGCTTCGCCTCGATGGCTTGGCCCGGCGCTTTGGTCTGGCCGCGTTGGCCGGAGGAAAGCTGGAAGAAAAGAGCGATTTTTCGTGGACCGGTAAGGCTCTCGATCTCTACGAGCGCGTGGCCGCAGTACTGGATGACGATCTTGACACGCCTTTGGCGGTGGCCCTGCTCTTTGAGGCCCTGAGCAGTGCCAACAGCCTGGCCGACGAGGGCAACGAGATAGGGGCCCGCGAAGTGGCGTTCGCCGTGAACGCCCTCTTCGGGGCCCTGGGCCTGGCGCTGGTGAGCAGTAGCGCAGTGGTCGATGAGGCCAGCCGGGCCCTGGTGGCCCAACGTGACCAAGCCCGAACCGCCAAGAACTGGGCCGAGGCCGACCGTCTGCGTGAAGAACTCACCGGTTTGGGCTGGACGGTGGAGGATTCGGGCGCGGGCACCCAGATCCGACGGCCCTAAATAACATTTGGTGAATCCCGATTGAACTAGTAATGTGTTCTGTTGAGGTTGCCGTTGTGGTTCCCTCCGGATTCAGCGAAGGTTGAACCAAAGAAACTAGGAGGCCACAGTGGCTGTAGGAACCGTTAAGTGGTTCAACGACGAGAAGGGTTGGGGATTCATCGCAGTTGATGGCCAGCCAGACGTCTTTGTGCACTACTCGGAGATTCAAGGTGATGGTCGCAAGACCCTCGTCGAAGGTCAGACCGTAGAATTTGACATTGAACCAGGCGATCGTGGCCCGTTGGCCAAGCGCGTGATCTTGAATTAACCCAGAGAATTGTTGTACACAACCGCCGCCTTCGGGCGGCGGTTGTTTATTTGCCTCGCAGTTTGACCTAATCTTTCTTTTGGTTACTTGAGAGTAACTTCAACTAGCAGAATCAAAAATAGGCAAACGTAAAAGGTGACCCGGTGAGCGATTTCTCGATGGACCTCAATGACGATCAAACGACGCTCCAAGAGTGGGTTCACGGCTTTGCGCTCAACGTGATGCGCCCCGCGGCGCACGAGTGGGACGAGCGCGAAGAGACGCCGTGGCCAATCATCGAAGAGGCCGCCAAGATCGGCATCTACGGCATGGACTTCATGGCCAACACCTACGCCGACCCCACCGGACTTTCGATGATGATTGCTTTGGAAGAACTGGCCTGGGGCGACGCAGGAATCTGCATGGCCTTGATGGGTACCACGCTCGCCGTGGCGGCGATCATGGCCAACGGCACGCCCGAACAGCAGATGACCTGGGTGCCTCAGTGTTACGGCACGCTCGAGGACATCAAGATCGCGGCCTTTGGTGTCTCCGAGCCCGACGCCGGCAGCGACGTCTCGTCACTGCGCACCCGCGCGGTCTATGACGCGGCGAGCGACGAGTGGGTCCTCAACGGCACCAAGACCTGGATCACCAACGGCGGCATTGCCAACTTGCACGTCATCGTTGCTTCGGTCGAACCCGAGCTGGGATCTCGTGGTCAGGCCTCCTTCGTGGTGCCCGAAGGGACCAGGGGCATTCGCATGGGCCAGAAGTTCACGAAGATGGGCATTCGCGCCAGCCACACCGCCGAAGTGGTGCTCGAGGACTGTCGAGTGCCGGGAGACTGCCTACTCGGTGGAAAGGACAAGCTCGATGAGAAGTTGGCGCGGGTCCGAGAAGGCAAGAAGGCGTCCGGCCAGGCCGCGATGGCCACCTTCGAAGCGACCCGTCCGGCGGTCGGAGCGCAAGCTCTGGGCATCGCGCGCGCCGCGTATGAATACTCGCTCGACTACGCCAAGGAGCGCAAGCAGTTCGGTCGGGCCATCATCGAGAACCAGGGCATCGCCTTCAAATTGGCCGACATGAAAATGCACATCGATGCGGCCCGGCTGCTGGTGTGGCGCGCGTCGTGGATGGCCGCCACCCGCAAACCCTTCCTTAATGGCGAAGGCTCGATGTCCAAACTTTTTGCCGGAGAAACGGCGGTCAAAGTCACCGAAGAGGCCATCCAGATCCTGGGCGGTTACGGCTACGTGCGCGACTACCCGGTGGAACGCTGGCATCGTGATTCGAAGATCTACACAATCTTTGAAGGGACCTCTGAAATTCAGCGCTTAATCATCGCGCGCGCCATCTCTGGCGTGCACATCAAGTAGGTCCAGGCGGTAAATTAGCAGGATTTTGCTTCGAACGACAATCGCTCACGATCAATCTCGTACCATTGGCGTATCTTCGTGGGGGACCCACAAACCGGGTTTGTGGATCCATTTGTGGGTCTATGTCCGACGTGCTTGGCTGGAAGTCTTAGCCTGGTTCCACCGAATTCTGATCTGATCCGGTACCCGCTCATCGGACTCACAAGCCACGATAGGTGTGATCCTCTGCTGCTTGTCCGATGATGAGTGGTTGATTAGGACTGTTGGGCACCGGCGGCACGAAAGGCCTACATTTCTGTTGAAGTTTCAACAGGCTCGATGTCGAGGGATGCGAGCAGCTGGAGCGAGTTGGCTGCTGGCGTGCCGGGCGCTGCCGTGAATAACACGACGCGTAAGTCGGTGCCTTCAACTCTTAGTACATCACAGTCCAGGGCCAATTGGCCCACTCGCGGGTGGAGGAGGATTTTGTGGGTCGCGTGGAGCGGCGTCATTTCATCGGACTCCCAGAGTTCGACGAAGCGCGTCGATGCAGCTCTCAGCGATTCGACGATGTGTTTGACCTCCGGATCATTAGGGAACTTGGCTTGGGTTGCTCGGAGGTCAGCGACGTAGGCCCCGATGTAGTCCTGATCGTCAGGGTCGTGTTGCACCCGAGTGGGGGCCCCGACCAGGTAACGGTATACGAGATTGCTGTCGAGACCCGTCCAACTCGAGGGATCGCCGAGCAGAACGGCGAAGCACTGGTTCCACGCGAGCTGAGTCCACAATGCGTCGTACACACAGACTGGACTCTGTAATTGCTCAAGCAACCGCTGCACGCTCGGTGTCAAATCAGTACGAATCCTGCTCTGGAGCGCAGCGCGGCCGGCTAGTTCGAACAGAAGATCGCGTTCCTCATTTGACAGGCGAAGTGCTGCTGCCAAGGACTCAACTACCTGGACAGAAGGTGCGGCGACGCGGCCTTGTTCAAGACGGGCGATGTAGTCGACGGAAATGTTGGCCATATCGGCCACTTCCTCCCGACGTAACCCTCGTGTGCGTCGGCTACCCGACACCGTTAGACCAACGTCGGTTGGCGTCAGACGTTCCCGCCACCCACGAAGAGCTGAGCCCAACTCTGACATCCTCCACGTATGCCGAGTGGCTTAAGTAGATGCGGGTACTCGAACCTGGTAATAATCTTCCTAGGAATATTCAGCCCTTCCGCACCAAGGGTCTCAGATGTTATGGTCAACGCAGGACGTCAAGACCTTGCTTCCTTCTTACCTGACGCCAGTCAGGGCCAAATGAAGGAGCGCTTATGGCGAGCAACGGAAATGTCGCGGTTACCGACGCAAAAGAAGTAACAAATAAGGTCGCTTTATCGCCAGCTGAGATCGACGTGGCGCTTCGTCGCTTTGTAGATGGCTTCGCCTCTCCGCCCCGGTCGCCCGTGTTTCACTGGCCCTCCGAACACGGACTCGAATACGAAGACGTCACATTCCTCGCCACCGACGGAGTTCCACTCGACGCTTGGTTCATCCCCGCTCCTGGATCCAACAAGGTGATCATCGCCAATCACCCGTTGGGATTCAGCCGCTCTGGCATTCCCACACAGTTCGAACCGTGGCACGCAATCTGGGCGCCGAGCGGCAACGGTTTCGAGGTTGACCTCGTTCCCGACTACAAGATCCTCCACGATGCCGGCTACAACGTGCTGACCTACGACTTTCGTAACCACGGACTCAGCAGCGCCGGCAACGGTGGTGTCGTCACCCACGGGTTCACCGAGAAGCGCGACGTCGTGGGCTCCCTGCACTACATACGCACACGTCCCGACACCCAGGACATGATCATCGGACTTTTTAGTCGCTGCTGGGGTGGTGTGTCCACGCTTGCCGCGATGGCAGCATTCCCAGAGGAGTTCGACGGCGTCAGATGCCTCGTCACGTGCCAGCCGATCACCCCGCGCTACATCGCCCAACGCCGCCTCGAAGTATTGGGCATCAGCGACCGTCTCGATGACTTCAACCAACTACTCCGCTTGCACACCAGCATCGGTCTCGAACAACGGGTCCCACAGGAGTGGGCAAAGAGCGTCCGCATGCCCACGTTCATCTATCAGGTTCATGAAGACACTCTGACCGAGCCGGAGGATGTCCAAGCGATGTACGACAACATTCCCGTCGCCGAAAAGAAGCTGCAATGGATCGAGGGCACAAAAGCCCGATGGGACGGTTACCTGGAGTTTCAGCGCCGTCCAGAACCGATGCTCGGGTGGTT
>Ga0182024_10006135_pt1 | contig 26520 bp, 34 predicted proteins | sample P32metaG_FD_120480 | JGI IMG/M metagenome (GOLD analysis project Ga0182024, IMG submission 120480) | Permafrost microbial communities from Stordalen Mire, Sweden - P3-2 metaG (Illumina Assembly) | ecosystem: Environmental > Terrestrial > Soil > Wetlands > Permafrost | place: Sweden: Stordalen... | reverse complement strand
GTCGCCAGTTTTGAAAGAGGTTGCTCATGGTCTACGATGTCTTCACCGTCGAATTCTGTGCAGACGGGGGGATTTGGCGGGCAGCGACCCGTGAATGTGCGAACAGGCTCTTGAGGCGAAGGAAAGGGGTTGAAAGCGGTGCGTGTCTGCTCAACTCCTGACTCCTAACAAAGTCCAAATTAGGCGGCACGTTACTGTGGCAACTGGTCCCAAATTTTCGGGGACAAAAGTTTAAATACACCTGGGCAAGAAATTATTTTTGCTGGCGGCGATCAATCAATCACTTTCCAGTTTTCCTCAACATGGGCAAGGTAGCCAAGAAGGTATGTTCCAATCGTGCTCCATCCAACTGAGTAGCGAAAATACGCTGCAATCAATGGCGAACCCAAGCTTGATACGTCAAAACCTAGCGCTGTGCCAGTAGCATCAGGGGCCCGCAAATACACTTTTTCTGTGGCATTGCCAGGAAGTATAATTTCCAATGTGCAACGTCTTGAATGGAAGACAAACTTGGCTGGACAGGTAAAATTCCTGAAATCAATCCATTCTTACTATTTTCAGATTGGCCGTGCTCTTGCAGTCTTTTGCGTGGACGAAGTAATTGTGTACAACGACGGAACGGTGCCCACTGAGGACTCTGGTGGAATCAGTGAACCCAACACGTTCCTTGCGCATGTCCTCCGATTCCTCGAAACCCCTCAGTAACATCCCTTACTTTAAGTGTTGATATAGATACCTTCGAACACATTTATTTCCAATGCACCCTGACCTTCGCCATGCTGCTCTCCTCAAATCCATGGACATCCCTCACCATCTCAGAATCGACGAACGACTGCCCTATAGGGAGGGCGTGACGATTCCCTTCCCTTCGTCGAATCGCGAGAAAGGCACCTTAGTTGATGTCGGATACGGCCAGGCTGTGCTCCCAAATGATACCATTGAGCCGTATACTCGCGTAACACTAGACATGACTCGGGTGAAAGAGCCTGCCCATGGAGAATACATCCGCAATGCGAAACTTGCCTTACGGACCGATCCGACGACTAATATGGGTTATTACTGGGGCTATACGACTCGTCAAGCTGATTCCCTATCAGCGGTAATTACCGAGAGTCCATTCAAGACGACTGGATACGATTTTGTGATCGGAACATCTGAAAGGGGCGAAAAACTTGATCCACAACTTGTCTCGACATTACCAGAGTTTTCACATTTACTCGTCGTATTAGGTGGTCAAGCGGGACTTGAGGCAGCGGCCGAGAATGATACGGAGCTACCACTTGGATCGAATAATGTTTCGGAGCTGTTCGATTGGTGGGTGAATTGTGTGCCTGGGCAGGGGAGCAGGACCATACGTACAGAGGAAGCGATATGGATTGTATTGAGCCAGATTTTTGGCGAGGTGCAAAGGAAGGGTATTAAATAGAGATACTGTTGGAAATGGTTTAGCACTGAATTGCTGGAGAGGGTTTGGTCTGCATAGCATTTTGCATGAAGTTCTGGAGCATGTGGGTTTTTTCAAAGACGATTGCTTTTTCAGCTTCAATAAAACCAATTCTAAACGAACTCAGAGACTAAGAAGTGAAATATGTGCTGAGATATCACGCTGGTTTCAATTTCGTTTATTCCCAGGCGATCACATTTTTCTGGTTAGGTCGATCACTTTCCACAACTCAACTCATGGATGATGTCTGGGACGACGACGACAACGAAGGTCTGGGCCCCATTGGCGTCTCGCCCATCGAACCCTTCCAAAAAGACCTTGAAAAACTCGAAGAGATCCACTCAAATGTAACGTCCGCCCAAATCCGCATTAACAAGACAGGAAGGCTACAAGGCAGGAATAGTAGCGGGACAATCCAAGTCTGCACAGGATGGATTCGATGCTGGATACCGCAAGGGAGCAGATTATGCGATCGAATTCGGCAGACATTTAGGCAAAATGATGGGCCTCGCACAGTTACCGCTTGCGACGGAGTTGAAGGTTGAAGTGGATAAATTGATTAAGGAGGGATGGAGCTTGTCGGAATCAGCGGGGAAGCAGTTATCAAAAGAGCAAGTCGAGAAGTTTCGAGGGAAGTGTGATGCTCTTATGGACAAAGTGAAGGTTCGGAATAACGGCGACGACGCACCGTCCTCAAGTTGAGTTCACAATAATCTGTCTCTGGCTCATGGGTCAATTGGTTGCTGGTCCCTACTCTCAACGGCCGATACAGCAGCTGTGACGACATTTCTTCTCTATGTCATCAAAACTGATGACGGTATAAATGAACCGGCTACGATCCCAGTTAGACTACCCTCCGGATATCCCGGCTTAATGCAAACGAAGGCCTATGCAATCCATCACTTAGCCTTCTGAAACTGATCAGTCAACCTCTTCAGTTTCCTCGAATATTTCCTTGTCTTCCTTTCCTGTCCGGGAGTTCTTGCACTGAAATACAAATGCTCAACATATTCCGCAACTTTTGCTGCAAATCCCTCCATATTATCCACTGCCATTCCCTCCTGGTTCTGTGCCCCCAGTTCCAAGGAACCTACATCAGTGAGACTATTACTGGAGAGTACCTCTTTGAGAACGATTCTCGGCACTCGGAGTATCAGCGATCTCGATAACACTTGCTTCTTTGGCTTTCGGACTTGATTGTCGGGAGGGTCCAAATTGAGCTAAGGGCGGCGTGGAAGAGGTGTTGGTGAAATTTATGGCGGTGAATGATTTTTGAGTAGGAGGAGGAAGCGGTTGGTTTTGAAGGGACAGTTTAGGTGTTCCATTTGTTGAGGAGGCAGCAACGGACGGGGATATTTTTCTTTGTTTAGATGGCCGAGCGAGTAAAGTTTGTAGTTCATCTATGTCAGTCCAGGGGCCTGCAGACAAACCTTCTTCCGATGAGTTTTCTTCCGGTGTAACAGAAGATACATCGATAATCTTATGCTTCTTTGACTTTTTTGCAGTCTGGGTTACCGGCCGTGCAGCGTGTTCCTACAAGTCAATCCAGATCAGCCAGAAGTTCAACGTTCGGAGCCAGAATATCCTGGAACCATTGCATCAGGGTTTGCTTGACTTCTCGGGTGATAGTCATTCGGATAGCCTTCGTTCCCCGTCCGTTCTCATCTGGCTCAGTCCGATTTGGTCCCATCCCCAACGTCGTATCAACATGATCGCCCTCCTGTGTATATTCCTTCAACGTCCTTAAGGCTTGTGCATGGTTCGAAAACTGCCATATTATGCGCTCCACGATACGCAGCTCCATTGACACGTCCGCGTTGATTTTTCGCGGATCGGTTTTACGTGCTAGGTCTCGTTGGACAAAGTAAATTAACAGCATCATTTTCGGCTTGTTGGGGACTCTTTCAATAGTGGCGGACTGGGGCAGGTGGGCTGTGACTGAGTCGCTGGACGGGTCGTAGGTTATCGAGTGCCTGAGTGTCGTGTTTAGAACGAGCGTCAGCGGAGTCATCCTGCAGGCGTCAACGCGTTTGTTGGCGAAAATGATGATCCTCAATTTTGTGTGCGGAGTGCCACCCGTCCGCAGCATGCATCAGATCTCAGGCTGGCTCGCGGCTAGCGGGTTCCGCTTCGTGAGTACAGCCTCCCGAAGGACATGATCCTGCGGTATTTCTAGGATCCGGACCCATGTGAATATGCAGCACAGAACTTTTGATAAGCGGTGGGATATCATTTCCTAGAACTCTCACTCGCTACAAAGTGAAAAAAATATAAATAAATCAGAGAACGAATCTATAGAGAGAATGTCATAATTGAAGGGGGATCAAAAGTATCCAACTTTTGGTGTATAAAGGGTGCCGATCTATAATACACCACCACCTTGAATGGGAGGAAGCTCCTTGAAGTGATGCCCATGTATTGTGCTGGTTATGGGGTCTGCGGTGTGTCACTGGACATGAAATGAATCGGGCCCAAAGATTTGGCCGTCTCGTTTGCGTGGATTGCGCGGCCGAATCACAGCAGGCCATTTTTTGCACGGGCGGCTGGGTGGCGCCGATTGAGCGCGCCTTTCGCATACATCTGTAATAATGTATCACATAAACTTGCATCGCACCAGTTATCTAATTCTATTGACTGCCCATCGGGGGCATGAAAAAGTTTAATTGGCTGCGTGCAGCAGCCTATCACTCACCAACTCGCCGGCTCGTCGCGACTCTCAAATTTGTGATTTTCTTTGCCATCCGTCCCACAAATCGAATACCGTCACCTGTTCTTTGACACTTCGCCGATATCTGATACGGATACAGGGAAATGGCTCGCTCGGTGCAAACTCGCAGAGGAGTCGGCGCTCGTGGTAAGAAGGCCGCCGCGGAGGCTGCTTCCGCTGCGGATGTCATCAAGGTCGAACAGAGCGAGCAGGTAAATGAGAGTCAAACTTCGTCTCGACGCGTTTCTCGCAGAGGAGCGCCTTCTCACGCCATTGCTGTCGAAATCAAAGTGGACGAGCAAGCAAAAGTCACCCCAGGGAGGCGATGTATGCTCCTTTCGCAAAGTACGCTAATGCTGTAGCCACTCGAACGGCGTCTCAGGTTCTCAAAGGGAAGTACGTGGCTGAGGTCGAAAGCGAGGGCGAGGCTCCTACTCCAAGTATAGCAAACAATTTGGATGACGAGGAATTCGAGGAGGATGACATGTCCGTGATGAGTGAAGCAGTCGAGGTCCGCAGTCCCGCAACGCCAGCGGCCATCAAATTTGAGGAAGCAGAAGAGGAAGATCTCTATGGAGAACAATTATCAGGGCCTTTCATGTCTACCGCAAAACGGCGTCGATTGACAAAAATGTCAGAAACACCTATTTCCGTCAAATCCGCCGCGTCTGCAGTATTCTCGCCAGCCGATTCTGTTGATACTCCTTCCACTAGTGTCTCAGGATCCATCCGCAAATTCGGGTCGGTCATTCGAGGAGCAAAGAGGAAGTTTTCAGAGACTGTAAAAGTGGAAGCGTCGGAGCGGTCAGACGAAGAATCAGAATTCGAACTTTCTGAAGACTCCGACGCTGCGGAGGAAGAAGATATTGAAACTTTGTCCATTGCTCCAACTGTCTCCTCGGAAGAACCATTAGCAGAAGCTGTGCTAAACGCCCGCCGTGTGATTCGGAACCGACCTCGTCAACGCCGAGGATATGAAGGTGTACCACGACTTTCACAATGGGAGAAGACCAACAGAGCCCTCATCGAGTTTCATCCGGAATTAGCATGCATCTGGGATGAACTAGAGACTGCGCCAATGATCCAACCTGTTGCCGTTCCCCAGCCCGAAGGATTGAGCTTGCGCTTACTTCCTTTTCAGCTTGAAGGTCTTGATTGGCTTTTGAAGCAGGAACAACAAGAACGATTCGGTGGTGGTATTCTTGCCGATGAGATGGGTATGGGCAAGACGATTCAAACGATTGCTCTCTTGTTGGCCGAACCAAGAGGAAAACCCAATCTTGTCATCGCCCCTACCGTCGCATTGATGCAGTGGAAACAGGAGATTGAGACTCATACGAATAATGGTCTGTCAGTTTGTTTGTTTTACGGCCAAAACCGATCTGTCACTGCAAAAGAGTTGAAGGATTACGATGTCGTTCTCACTACATGTAAGATCCTCATGAATTGTTGCTAATTTATAGACGCTGTTTTGGAAAGTGTTTATCGCAAACAAAACACGGGCTTCAAGCGAGTAGATGGCATTCACAAAGAACGGTCGTTATTACATTCCGTTGAATTCTTTCGCGTTATCCTCGATGAAGCACATAATATCAAAGACCGGGCTTGTAACACGGCGAAAGCTGCATTTGCCCTCAAAACCCAAAGAAAACTCTGTCTTTCCGGGACACCTCTTCAGAATCGAGTATATCCTACACTGGTCCTGTCTAATATGCAGATTGGTGAATTATTCTCATTGCTGAGATTTCTTGAAGCTGACCCATTCTCCTACTATTTCTGCAAGAAATGCGAATGCAAAGAACTTCATTGGCGATTTTCCGATAGACGACACTGCGATACATGTGGTCATAAACCTATGGATCATACTTGCTGGTTCAATACAGAGCTTTTGAAACCTATACAGCGGTTCGGTGCCGAAGGAGAGGGTTTGACTGCATTCAAGAAGATGTATACACTTCTCAAGCGATTGATGCTGCGGCGCACCAAAGTGGAACGTGCGGACGATCTGGGATTGCCTTCTCGTGTTGTAACTGTTCGGCGCGATCTTTTCAATGAAGTACAGCTTTTGACTATTTTTCTGATTTTCTAGGAAGAAGAAGATTTATACGAATCCATCTACGGGGACGCCAAGAGAAAGTTTAATACATACGTTGCGCAGGACGTTGTACTCAACAACTATGCCAATATCTTCCAGTTAATCACTCGAATGCGTCAGATGGCCGATCATCCAGATCTTGTCCTCAAAAAGCACCAGCAAACGGGGGAGGGAACTTTCGTCTGCCGACTCTGTGATGATGAGGCGCAGGATGCGATCCGCTCAAAGTGTCACCATGTGTTTTGCAGAATGTGCGTTTCAGAGTACATTGACGGAAGCCTGGATGAGCATCCGCTGTGTCCGGTTTGCAATTTGATTCTGAACATCGATCTTTCTGCGCCTGCATTGGATGTCATCGACGAGGACGCGTTCAAGAGGGGAAGTATCGTTAACCGAATTGACATGTCAACTTGGCGATCGTCAACTAAAATCGAGGCTCTTGTGGAAGAATTATGGAAATTGCGATCTCGTGATTGCACGATAAAAGTGGGTTCCCTAATGCATACGATCTGACGACAGTCCATTGTCTTTTCGCAGTTCACGAGTTTCCTTGATCTTATTCAATGGCGGATTCGTCGCGCAGGCTTCAATTGCGTGAAGTTGGATGGACACATGACACCAACTGCGCGTGCGGCTACCATCAAGCGGTTCTCCGAAGATCCAGAAATTACTGTTTTCCTTGTCTCTCTCAAAGCTGGAGGCGTCGCCCTCAATTTGACAGAAGCAAGTCAAGTTTTCATCATGGATCCTTGGTATAACCCAGCGGTTGAGTGGCAATCAGGAGATCGTGTGCATCGGATTGGACAGACTAGGCCTGTCAGAATTACCAGACTTGTCATTGAGAATTCCATTGAGTCCAGAATTGTGGAATTACAGGCTAAGAAAGCGCAGGTATTTGATTCTGAAAGTTACCTGACCGGTAGATGATTAATGCCACTATTGACTATGATGATTCTGCTTTAAGTCAGCTTACCCCTTCGGATTTGGAGTTTCTATTTTCGAGCTAGGTCTGAGAAGATAATGTTTGTACTTTCTATTGAAAATAGAAAATCTGTTGAACATGATTGAGAGACTTATCGTAATCGTGAGACGTGAATGTGTTGCTTCAAATGTTGGCATGCCGAGCGCTGTTATCTGATAAAAAATGGCTCATCTTGGTTAGATTTGTGCAGCCAGGGGCACGGGCCACCTCCAGCTCTCAAACGTGGCCCTTGCGCTCACCGGCTCGCTGGCATCGCTCCTGATGGCAGAAATCTTGGGGCCCTTCCGTTCTCCCCATGATATCAACGACATCGGACCTTATCCACGGTCGCTCTTAGAGCTGCGTATGCACGCTCTCAGCGCAGCGATTCGTCGGAAACCTGATTGGCATATAAAACGTTCGAACCCCGATATTTATTGTTGCACGATGGAAAGAGGCAGCTCTCGCCTTGCATTTCACCCCAGCACAATTTCAGGTTATCTTTGATGAACTTGAGTGCTACGATAAACTTCGCTCTGGTTGCATCGAGGTCGCAGATGTTGATGGTGTTTGGAAGGCACCATGCCTCATTCCTGGTGCGCTTGCTGCCCAGTTCTCCCGGCTGATCGATCGGCTCTCAAATATTCCTGATGGAGAAAAGGATTGGCATCCAGGATCAGATGAGAAAGTGCTCAACCTTATACATCCAGGTCTTTATCTTCTCGTTTCTGGATTTACGCGGACCGTCGACCTTAACCAGCCAGGCCCTTCTAATGGAGTACCTATACACGCCGACCTGACAAAGTTTTTCGAAAGCGATTTGAAGTATGGTGTGAAGTATGATTTCTTCTCCTTGAAATACCAGTGGATCCCTACTCCGGTAGAAGTCGATGCCAACAATAAAGTTCGATTTTTGTCGTATATCAACAATTTACATCCTAAACATCATTCTGCGCTTTATGATGTACTTTCCGATATTCTAGCTACCATCCTTCCTCTCTTTGAGCGCACCCTCGGCTTTCTTAAGACTTCACGTCGTCCTAAGATCAACCTACGAACCTTTAAAATTTATCATGACGATAACAACGAGTCCCCGCGTCAAGGCGAATGGGAGGATAACGAGGTCTTTCGAGAACGACAGGAAACCTACTGGGAAAATCGACTTCGAAAGTCTATACCGGTCGAAGACTATAAAAGCATCCCCGAGACTTCCCCGATAACATTGGGCGGTCGGAAGTTGCAAGTCCTCATAAAGATTCAAGAAATCCATCTCACGCCTGACAAACCATCATATGATGGCGAAGTATGGCATGTCGACGGGATGACGAATGAGGCGATTGTCGCCAGCGCAATCTATTGCTATCATTGCACAAATGTCAGTGACTGTACTTTGTCCTTTCAGGAGATTGTATGTTCACCAAATTTTGCAGAAAATGAACGAGGAGTTGAGGAGGTTTACGGATTTGTGAATGGGGGACAATTGGTTCAAGAGCTAGGATCTGTCACTATAGAGGTACATCTACTCATTTCATCCTTCTGAAAGTAGGCTGGACTCGTACGTACTGGCATGGCCAAACATTTACCAACATCGTCTTTCCCCATTCAAGCTAATCGACGATACTAAACCCGGAAAGCGCGGTATTCTCGTATTCTGTCTCGTAAATCCAGATCTCCCGATGAAATACGATACGCTAAACGTTCCTCCACAACAACGAGACTGGTGGCTTGAACAAGTCGAGCAGAATCCGACTCTCGTTTCAAAGTTGCCGCAAGAATTGCGTGATCTCATCTTCGAGTTCGTTGATGATCCCATGCCTCTCGAGACAGCCAAGTCACATCGCCTGGAAAGGATGAAGGAGGAAAAAGATGTGCGAGAGGTTATGATAAGAGACCAAGTTTATTCGATGTATTATTAGCATTAATATAAGAGCTGTTCATCTATGAAGGTGATGCCTTCTTAGTAATAGCACTCACATTTTTGGAGCAGGGCTCCTTCTACAGAAAGTTCGCTATTGTTTGTGCAATGATCCCATTTTCCTAGTCCCAGGCCCATATACATATACTACCAAAATGAACTTGACTCGTTTCGAGCCCCATTATTTGTATGCTTTCGACCTTCCTCACCAGTCGATCGCGATTCCTGTGTATCTGGCGACTTGGGATAAAACCCATCTCCATTGCGTGAGCCACTTGATTTACTACCCCGTCTAGCCAATCCAGATTTATTAGGAGTTGTCTTCTGCCGTTGGACCATCTCCATTTCGCTCTACTATCAACCAAGACCACGAATGCACATTACTCCACTTAAGACGGTGCCTTGCATTGTATTGTCGTGGTCCAGGACTTGTGCTCTGTTGATATCCTTCAACTTTGAAGATGCTCTTCCTCGTTCAATCTGTTGCTCTATTCGGAGTCTGTGTGAGATCTAATATTAGTCATCTTGCTAGAATGGAGGGTGCCATGTGAATCTTGGGCCAAACGGCTCTTTGGCCGACGATAAGTCGGTGAGCGAGTTGCTCCCTGGTTGGATCACTCAGAATATACCAAAAGTCCCGCACAGAGATTTTCGGCTGCAAACGTCAGTCCTGAGAGCCAAAGGGACATGACCCATAATGTGATAGTCCCTTCGAACCTCTGAAGATTAGCATTTTCTCCATGGAGTTATCACCTGAAGCCAAATACTCTCCCAAGAAATACCAAACCATCGAGGAGTCAACTCTAGATCCCGCGCAACCCGCAACCATTTCTTCTATCAGGATTTATCATGAAAGATATACCGTTAGGTCGAGCTTGATATATTGCTCCAAGGCACTACCTAAAAATCCACCCCTCCATCCCTTCCCTTTCCGACTTTCCGTTAGCCATTAACCCAGGAGTGGACATACTGACTGACAGGTCTACCGACAGCTCCTCGCGCTAGTAAAGTTATTTCAGATGGGAGGGGAAATACACGAGAAGAAGAATACAGCAATATGTGGGTTCGTCTGGCTAACAATGGAGAAATTGATATTGAAGTATGTTTTCCTGATTCAATTAGCGAAAATCATCAGATACCTCACAATGTCTCCAGTGGGATATCTGTCCGAAGCGATCCATCTTTCCACTGTTCATTAACACAACTCTTTAAATACGACAGACCTTATGCCCGAAATTGTATGGCTGAATTTTGCCAGCTTTCGACTTCATCATAAGAACCACCTAGACTTTCAGATCTCATGACAAGGCGTATATACAGGCGAGAGTATCCCCGGAACAGCAGCGCTCGCAAGTAAAGCTGACCAAATAACGCAATTTGGAGCCGTCAAGTAATTGATCAACTTTGGGGGGGAGTGCGTATCATATGGGATAACACTGACATTCAAGATCCGTCCCGTCCGTTCGTATGCCTACTATTAGCTTTGGGCGAAACTGGTCAAGGTTACTTCTTTGAAAGTCATTGAACCGCGAGTGAACCATGAACATCTTCTCGCCCAGTCAATTGCGTCGAATCTTGAGCCTGTTTTCCACCTACAGCATTAGACTGAGAGAGGCGAGGTGATACCAGCGATATAACCATTCCTATAAAAAGTCAGCGGAGTTTGGAGGTGGACGTACGAAGGTGGTTTCATGACAAGCCGTAATCTTGTCGGCCAATTCAGGTACAAGTACAAGCTTCAATTCATCCTAGACAGCGTTATTTTTTTCAAATGAAAGGAGGATGCGTCTGTTCGGGTACATGCCAATGCCGCTATTAAGCCTCCACCACTCGTACCGGTGATGACCTATCATGAGCAAACTCCAAGAAGAGCATACATTGGGAAGTAACCCCTCGTCCAACAATCCCCTTCCTGTCAGCTACAACTTTCCGGGAGCTCACTTCACAACTCCCTAAAGATTAGCTCAGATTGGACCAAGAATCATACAAAATGATAATATGCTAAAGCAGCTCCACCTGAAAGACAGAGTGCCTGTTATCATTAGAAAGGATCGAGAGCATGTGATAACCGTTCGACCGTAGTTACGAGCCATATGGCGAAACAAAACTTTCTTCTCATCTCCTTGCAAAGAAGGCAGCTCATTCAATGTTTGAAGACATCTCTCCACTAATTATCAGCAAGATAAGCGGGAGTTCTGACCTTCATCCACGTATTCTTCAACCAATCTCTTTGTCCCGAGATATGTTTGACTGTAAAGTCGAGCACTTTCGATGCCGGCTACTTATCAGCCGCGAGAAAGCTCAAATAATACCAAAATTCGCTTTGATGCAAGACTCCAGCACCAGCTTGAGTTCCTCTGTATTTCCCGCTTCCCGCAGTGATTTCAATTTCTTGAGGACTTTTCTGATTAGTTGGTAGTCGTAGTAGGCGAATTCGTCATCCTCGCACCACATGTCGTTTGAAAGATGTTGATCTAGATCTGCAGCGGCAGCCTTCCACTCTCCATAGCTCCGTGCTCTGCGCAAGTTTTCTCGAAATCTCCTACATTTGTGAGACGATTCGAGCGAGGTGTTTACAGTCGCGTGCCTCGCCTACTTATTAGTGTTGAATAAAGGGGAAATAAACCAAGTTATGAAGAACTCTGTGAGATTCACGTATGTCCGAACTCCAGCATAACACAGTCTAGATATGGTCAGACGCACAAGCTATGAGCAGTTACGCTAGCCATGCCAACCAAGCCAATACCAAAATCTAAAATCAGAATTCCTAGTTTCGTCGGATGTGGAACAAATGCAGGCCATCGTAACAGTCTGTAACTGAATCCCTCTCTGCCCTCATCCGCCGTCCGAACCGACGCCTTCCGAGTCAAGGTCTGTCGCGGAGGTGCCTGCCACTCACTCATAGACGTGACGATAAACTCGAGCTCGGGATCTGGCGTGTCGGAAGCTCTAATCGCTCTTGCGAACTCGAGTAAATCCTCCTCTTTGGCAAAACTACCATCAACATCTGCTGCAAGAATGCATGTACTTTGTATCATAGTCAGGCAGCTGACTCTGCATGAATGAGCCTTGGTGTCCTTTGCGTGTTGGGGCAGCCATTCTGTGGTCAGGGACACAACAACAATTCGAGGATCAGGATGTACGTCATAAAATAGCGTGGGGACAGGCCTTGTCCGCGTGTAGTATGATCGGATCGGCGGAGAAACTCCCGGCCTGTCAGGAACTCCATCGTGGTAATATGGAAAGTCACATCAGCTGGCTCTGCATTGCTTCAAGTGAAAAACCCAAAGTTCAAAGATTCCGCTATGCTTCTGACAGGCGGTTAGCTGTAGCTTGGTTTTTGGACTTTGCTTGGCATCAATGGATCGAGAGCACGGGCATGCATTCGGGGAGAGAGAACTGAACCCTTGGCTAACCAAGGAAGGAATATGCATTCACTCTTTGGGTTATCAAAGTGAACAATTGCAAAAGCTCCCTTACTCGCCTAGGGGAGACACAAAAAGAGCAATTGTCATCAAATTGACGCACTGACCGTAATGGGAGATAAATACGAAATGCAGCTTTAAAGGCCCATGCGTAGACAGGCATCTAAAAGTTGCCCCGCGAGTTCATGCGACCCCCACGAATATCGGAAACATTTTTATATCTTTCCACGACTTGTCACATCGCTTCAACTTCGTTATTCTCGCAAAGCGGATTTTATGGCTTCTTCAGGGGAGGCTTCGCGTGGCGTGTGGATTTTTGCGCGTCCTTTGCAATTTGGGACGATTTTTGGATCACAATTTGTTAATCATGGGAAATATCCGTTTTGTCATTGGGGCGTGCTGGTCACGTCATTGGATTTTTCCACCGCGCAGCAGATATTGAAAGAGATTGACAGTGAAAGGGATGAGTTAGGTCTGGGGACTATGTGGGAGATATTGAGGGACGAGGAAGGGTCTAATAGAATTGACGCGACGGACTTTTCTGTCTCCGATGCGAAGGAGCAATGGAGTATGTTTTCTGCTGAGTATTTGGGAGCTACGGGTCTTACAGATAAGCAAATGCACAACGAGGGTACATTGCTTGATAAAGACGTCTACTGATGGTAGCGAAGAGGATTATGAGAGAGTTTCCAGATTTCGCACTCAGGGAGAACAATTGTCAAAAATTCGTCAAATATCTCCTGGATTCAATTTGTGCGAATGAATTCGATCCGGAAATCATGACGAATGTCCTGGACCGATTCCTCCAGATGGACATATCGACAAATAACAATCCATTTGCCTCGTCATCAAACCGATTGCAGATCCCGTCTAGTTCAAAGACAGCCGGGATGATGCCTACCCTTACTAGTCCCAGAACAGCATTCTTTCAATCCCTTCCGGCTAGTATGGAAGCTCCCGTATATGGTACATTATTTAACTTCCAAGATTGACAACGGTAGAGTCGGCTACTGCTTGGGATGACGAAGCAGATTGTTATCGACCTGACGAACTCAATGGGTTGACGTCAGAGTTGAGAGACATGGAAGTACGATGAAGATGGTCCGGGGGAAGGGAATCTGGAAATCAATGACTATATAACATAGACTTAAAAGAAGCCACCGATTGGGCAGGTATTGTAAGGAAATTTTGGTCGGGTTTTCGAAGATATATCTTCACAAATGTTGATTGACTTCTTTATTGAGATGATGAGGGAAAATATACTTTCGAATACCACAATAACGATAAAATAATTGAGAATGGATATATCTTAGAACTGAGCTGTTGACCGGCACAATGCAAACTGGGGCTTTACTAAATAAGGGTGGACATTTAAACTACCCTCAGGATGACGATCATGGTCTGATCTAGATAGGAGATCTTAGCCACTATGCGATCCGCGTTGCCGCGGAGGACGAGCTCCTGGCGTTCCGCTGTCTAAAGCGGGTCAACGAAATCGGATCGAACCAATTACGGTGCTTCTGACGGACCGATTTTACGATAAGCTCTTCCGCGATAAGAGCCCTTGTCGATCACCACCATAAATCGTCCCGCACCTTCATCGCTGTCACCACTCTCCAATCGACAACAATGGGCACGTCCAAAGGCCCCAGTGTGAACTTGTCTCACCCTCAATTAGGCACCATCAAAGGTCTCGTACCCATTGCAGGCGTCCATCAATACCGCTCAATTCCCTACGCCAGCATCCCGCATCGATTCGCCGATCCTGTTTTGGTGGACTCTCTCGGAGATGCCGAGGAGATTTATGATGCAACTGAGTTCGGGCCGATTGCCCCACAGCCAGATGACGCCGAGTACCAAGAATTTGTCACCCCAAAGGAGCAGATTCCACATGAACCGTTCGTGCAGGATGAGTTCAAGTGTTGTAATTTGAATATCAGTGTTCCTACAGAGGGAAGGAAAGATGGAAGCGGGGGGTTGCCAGTGATGGTATGGTTCCATGGAGGCAGTTTCATGCTTGGCTCCGCTAGTTGGCCTCAATACGGTATGTTCTGAGATGTTTGTTCTGACGGGGAGATTTTGCGAAATTTGTCAAACTTTCAGCTGACCGGGGTCAGCCGGTGATTGGAGTTGGTGTCAAGTACTTCCCCCTTGTATCTCACGCTGATTGAGTTACCGTCTCGGTATTGTTGGATTTCTCGCTTCAAAGGAGATCCAAGAGACTTCACCAGGGAACTATGGCCTGAAGGACCAAATTGCTTCCCTTGAATGGGTTCAGAAATACATATCTGGCTTCGGCGGCGATCCCGAAAGGGTTACCATCTTCGGTGAGAGTGTCGGTGGAGGTATATAAGTCCTATCAAACTCATTCTCAAGGGTAGTGGCCGTGAATCTCCACATGATGCTCAAGGTACCTCGATTTACCCGAGCCATCATGCAAAGTGGCCAAGCTCATCTGATCGGCCCTAAAACAATTGACTTCCACGAGAAGATGTATTCTATGGTCCTTCAGCACTTGAAACTAGACAAGACCGCCAAATCTGCTCGCTTGGAAGAACTGAAGACGATGCCCCTCGAGAAAATTATGGCGGTGCCTCCTCCGGAGGTAATGTACCAGCCCTGCGCGGACGGAGTTCTATGGAAAGAAGTCCCCTATTGGGATATTCTAGCGGATCCTCACAACATGATAGATAAGCCTGATTTTGTGGAAGCAGTCATGTTTGGAGAGTGCAAGGACGATGTAATCTCCTTCATTACAAGCACTAATTTAAGGGAACAATCGATATGTTGTTTATTGTCACTCATGATGATCCTTGTGCAGACTTCACCAAGTGTGCCTACAAGTATCTCTCCAAACATGACGCCGAACGTCTCTTATCAACCTACGCTATCCCACCTTCGGGGAAAGATGCCACGGCAATATGGCAGTTGTGCGGCGACTACGCATATAATCTGCCAGTGGTTCGTGCAGGAGCAGCATGGCCACGACCAGATCAATGTTTCGTCTACCATTTCGAAAGGGGTAACACATTCCGCGACAAAGACCATCCATTCCATGGTAAAACAACACACATGCTAGATGCGGAATTCCATTTCCTCAATCTCAACGACGCGCTCAGTGAACCGGACCAGGAACTGGCCACTGAGATGGCCATCCGGTGGATTAAATTTGCGAACGGCGAGGATCCATGGAAACCTCATGGCAAGGAAAGGAATTCCATGTGTATCACTGATGGAGGCGAGTTTATTGTGCGGACTGAGGAAGAAGATCGGAAAAGACCGGAGAGAAGATGGAGCAAATGGGATGTGGCATTGGATATTGGAGTCGAAAAGATATGGAAAATTGTTAGTGTGTATCATGCCCACTTCGATATAGACGAGGTATGAAAAAGTTGGAGAAGTAGGATTCTATAGTGCCTAAATTGAGTGTATGTAATTATACATGCCGTTGCCGTATCCGTCCCCGGGGTATCGCAAGCCTTCAGTTCTTTCTATGTAACCGTGTTTATTCGTCGTCGAATGTTTCTCGATGCATGTACTATTCGATTGCAGCGCTGAAGGCGGCGAAACCTAATGAGCCGAGGGCAATCGCCGATGGACCTTGTTTTCGCGCAAGCCAGCCACCAACGAGAAACCCGGCCATGACAGGATTAGTGGAGTCGGATTTTGCTCGATACTGGAATTAGTGAACGTAAGCCCAGGGTCTTACCGACTCAAGAACGCACTCTGTGGCAGAGAACATGGCTCCAATCTTCCCGAAACTCTAGAACGTCAACTAAGGACTTGAGTGGTGTCACCTTTCCGGTCCGCCAGCCCTGAGTGCCCATGTCTTTGAGTCCCAGGTATAGTTGTCTGTGCCATTTCAAATTATTGAACGCTGCAGTTCCTCCGCCGCCAGGCAACGCAAACGCACCAGGAGCATCATATCTCATCCCCGACAGGAACATTCCCATGGCGCTACCGATAACAAGACCTAAAACCGTTAGACCCGAGATTAATGCCAAATACCTCCTCCGCCAGCCATGATGGTTTTGAATAAACTGAGTCAGTAAGGGAAATGAGCGCACAAAGTACCATGAGTGTTGAAAGGCTTGGGCTTGCAGTCTTTGCAGAGCGGCCTGTTGGGCGGCCATACTCTGACTTTGGAACCCGGTGGCATCTTGGGGTGGGAAGAAAGACATGGTGAACGACGCAGCGAGAGGGAAATTGCCAAAAAGTTTTTGGTTTCTGGCGGGCAAAAATCTCGAACTGATCTGAACTGATTCACTTTTGAAACTGACACTTTGAAACTGACACATGCATGCGAGACAGGCAAAAACAAGTTTGAGACCTCCACCAGTGAATGCAATTAGCTCTCTAGTCTACAGAATTCTAGTGCCGCGCAACCACCTTTCCCCGACCCTTGCGTTTTTTAGCCTTCTGCCTGACAGGTAGCTTCACACTTCTCTTTATCTCAAATTTCTTGTGCCTGCCTTTATCCTCTGGCACAGCCGTCATCTTTCGTCTAGCTTCCGCCTCTGCTGCCAACTTCCTTTGCGCTAATTGTTGTTTCTCCAACACAGCCCTCTTTCTCCTATGTGCAAGACGCTGTCTTGCCGTCATCCCTTGTTCAAGAGGCGTCAAAGCCACCATCTTTTTCTCCGGATTAATCAAACTCTTCATTTTCGCATCAATGTGCGCTTTCATGTACTCTGCAATCAACAACACATCCTTATCCGTCATCTCCTTCCTCTTGAAATAAATCCGCCGTGCCCGTTTAACCAATTTATTTGCCGCACGAATCCGTAATTGTTCTGGGGTATACACATTTCGATCTTTCATTTCGATTTCCTTATTTAATTCTTCCGCTTCTTTCACATCAGGAATGTTTCGTCTTTTCCACTCGGCCATCTGCTCAATTGCCCTTGCGAACTTTTGACGTTTAAATCGGGAGTAAGGGTTATGAAGTTCTAACTCGATGCCGGCCGGGAGAGGAGGATATGCCAAGGTTGGATTACGAAATGTTCGTTGACTGACTACGTCGGTGGGAGTGTCGGGGTATTTGATTGGGTCCTTGTCTTTTTCAAATCGGTCTTCTTTTGTTTCTTTGAATTCGACGGTACGTTTGGGCCATGGGACAACGACGTTAAGACCGGGGATGATACGGTTGAAGGACTGCCGTCCTGTTTTTGGATCAATGAATTTGTGTGATAGCTTTAATTTGTCGATCACGACCCTATCGGTATTAGCAGCTGAAAGACCCATATATAGGACGCAGGATACCTCCATTTGCCGCTTGGATGACGATGAGGGCCAAGGAGTGGTTCAGTGGCCATTTCCGCCCATTTGTCGCGGTATTTCCGAGGAAGTTCCCAGACTAATCGCAGATCCGAATACTCCAGCGGATACTGTACATCTTGCGATAGCGGGTCTCCAGGGAGCCGTATTCCGTCGGGTATTTTCTGAGATTCCTTTTCATCAACACACACGATCAGGGCTCACGGACACATACCACATTGAGACCGGCAACAATGACCTGATTCCGAGTATTGTCAATTGCCCGAATCACTCCTTCCTTACCCTTATGTTCCCCCCGAACGACCCTCACCTACAACACAGTCAGCACCTATTTTTGCCGTTCGGAAGATACTCTATCGCCTCTGGCTAGTTTCCAGAATCGTATTCGCTTCTCGATGGGCAGGGGATCGATATCACCGCGGAGAGGATCGGTGAACGGATTCTGTGGAGACGATTGAGGGTGCCATTTATTCTTTACAGTCCGACCGAATTTGGTGAGGACTTCTTTGCGCATCCATGGCTGCATAGTTCCTCGGCGAGCGCAGTCGGGAAAAAATCACTTTTCGAGATCCTCACGTTTCGCACAGAAATCTTGCCCTGAACAAAAATTAGGGTTCGATTTCACGCGTTGGACACAGGGGAGCACATTTGTTAGGGGCGGTAATGACGGATTCCCTCCAACTGTTGCACGGTCGTCTTGCAGAAAAAGGTCCGCTTGAGTGGCTGACAAGAGATTGCGCCATGTCCCGGAAAAGGCTACCCGACAGATGCACGCATTATCTGTCTCTCAACGTGCCAAGCCACGAAGTCTGCGCGCATGCAGGTCGACGCCGACTGGAACAATAGCCGCAATAACAAGTCTGATGACGGAGCGAGCTAATATCCTCTCGTCGATGATTGATCTGCGCTATAGCAGCGTACCTCCGTGCAGTGCGCGGTAGTGTATGTCTGAGGTGCACGTGCATATCCCTCATCATTGAAAAGGCCGGCCGCGCTGTTGGCTCTTCCCTTCCAAAGGCTTCCTTCCTGTGGTCCTTGCTCATTGCTCATCGCCTCGATCTCCTATCTATTACAGCACTCCTCTTTTCGGATTCGCACAGCTTGCTTGCCCTGCCTTATCTTATTTTACTTGCTTGAGTTGGATCGCAGCCAGTCTTTGCTAACGGATTAGGCTTCGTTCGAGTCACAGTTCTGAACGATGGTCAAAAAAACTTCTCCACCCCGGGGGCTGAAGCCCCTCCTGCTTGGAACAGCAGGCCGCGCGACATACATGAATACTTCTGCAGCTGCCGGGACCTTTGCTATGTCCGATGCTGTCTATGGTTTCCGGCCTGAGTCTGCTTGGCCAGGGGTCCTCTTCCAAGTCTTCCTTCAAGGTCCTCAAATTCCGTCTTTGCAGAATACAAGGAATGTCGAGTACTGGCTTTCCTTCGGGTCAAACTGCACCAAGTCTGTCTTCTATGAAATGGACTCGACTGTATCTTTGCCCAACATTGGAACGAAGAGATATGTCCTTCAGTGTATTGTTCCGGGGCATATGACGGAGTACCGGAACCCACTCAGAGTTCCAGTGAATCTGCGTATCTCTGTAAGCGGGGGAAGGGCTATTGGCCAAAATGTGTTTCTTGGGATGTTTGACTTCAAAGAGAGTGGTATATTTCTCTGTTTCTGTGTATCTAATGTAGATGGGACTATGGCTACTTACAACTATGGTGGAAATGTTGTTCAATTGATGGAGTGGTTGGAGGCAAATCCTCCGACAGATATAGATCACCTTTCGCCAGTCAACCAACACGAGGCTCGCCAAAGCGGACAAGGAGAAACGGTGGAAATGGTCGCGCAAGATCCTCTCGACGCGCAAGATCCTTTCGACGCGCAAGATCCTTTTGACGCGCAAGATAGTTCCGACGCTGAAGATAGATCCGATGAACGATGTCAACATCAAACACAATTCTCTCAAGGTTGTAATCATTCAGCCGTCACAGTTGACAAGTAGAAGCAGAAGCACCCGAATTGGAAGCCAACGTCCAAAGGGTTATTGCCTACGAGATTGCAACAGGTCAGGCCCAAACATATCAGGAAAGCTCCGAGCCGATGGAACTATTTGATTCTTTTATCGAAATGCCGCCGGTCGAACCATATCAGGAAAGCTCCGAGCCGACGGAACTATATAATTCCTTTCTCGAAATGCTGCCTTGTAGACCTCAAGGCGGACTGTTTGAACATGATCTTTCACAGTCTTCGATGCTGCCGGCCTCTTCTATGCTTCTGGATCCTACCCAGTCTTCGATGCTGCTGGCCTCTTCTATGCGTCTGGATCCTTTCCAGACAACGATGACTTACTCTCAGCTATACTTACCGCAGTTCTCAGGTCAACAGGGACCACAAGGCCCCCCCCTTCCCCAACCCCCGGAACCAAGAAAAAAGTATGGGAACGTCCGCTTCATCCCAAAGCCGGACACCTTTGGGGATTATGCTCTCTGGGATGCCAATGAAGTCGCAGAAGGTCGCCGCATCGTCAGGTTCCATGGAGAGAAGAACGGCAACCTCATGACTGTCAGTTGCTGTCCCATTGCGAGCCAAGATTACACAGAGGACATGCACACTATATCTTGTGTGTACTTTCATCCCAATGAGCAGGGACAGCTCCAACACCCATATGCAAATCAGTGTGTTTTCACATCCGTGGATGTCATCAAGCTCATTGGGAAACTTGTGGACGACCCGAACGCTGATGACGTTCGGGAGAAGAACCGCATTCGCCGAAACTTGGAGGGTCTGCGGCCTCGGACAATCAAAAAGGATGGGAGCACGAACCAGTTCTTCAATCAGCTTATGGGTTATTCAAAGCCCAAAACAAGAAACATAGAGAAAGATATCAAGGTTTTTCTGTGGAGGGATCTCACCAAGGCGCTCAGGAAGATCATACGACAGTATGTTGTGAACGATGATAACGATGAGGCCACTTCATCTTACCCGCCGGCGCAATTTTTACCGCAAACACAGTCAGGAATAGACCCAGGGACTTTGGTCTTAGAGGACTTTGGAGAACCAACTACTGGGTTGCAGTTGTTTAATGGACAGACTAACAATACCTTTGATTCATCGTTTGTCGAGCCACAGATGACGGAGGAGGGTTCTGGGAGGCCTACTCCATTTATTGAGTGCTCTCAAACACTAGAAGAAATGGGATACACGGAGGACTGTGGGTATGATGCCTTCTTACAGGATGATACTGGCGGGGAAAAAGGATTGTGTATGCCTTCTGACAGGTGAACGGGGGGTAGGATGCCTTATGACAGGGATCATACTGGGAAAGAGATTGTATGTGCCTTATGACAGGTGAACTGGGGGTATGATGCTTTATGACAGGGATGATACGTACTGGAAAAGAGATTGTATGTGCCTTCTGTAAAAAAGGATTGTACAAAATAGCCAAAAGTTTGCTTCCGATTTTGAACGTACGTATGCGTGAACGGAGGTACGTACTATATGGAGTTTAATGGAGTTCAATGTGCACTTTTCAAAATCCTTGTCCGAACTCCATTGCGTGTCTGAGTCTGAGTCCGTGTCTGTCCCTGGCTCCGAGTGGAGGAAGTTCTGGGGGACCGGTCCCCACCCGCCTGCGCGCACAGGCCACAGGTTTCAGACGGCCTAAATACGCAATCCACCGCGCCCAACAAACAAACCTCGCGCAGAATGTCGATTAACTGGGTCATGCTGAACCCCAGCGGCAGTCCGCCCTTCCACAGCCTTCCCAAAGAAACGATCCTGCATACTACAAACAAAAGTATTTCCCTGAACATCGAAAGCGGCAAGGACCTTCCCGCAGGCGACGCCCGGAAGAAGACTATCAGTTGTCCTGCTGGAACCGCATACATCACGAATCAGCGAGTAATGTCCTCTTCAAGTATGTGGGCTAAAGGTAGATTGTGTATATTCCGGAGAAGTTGAGTTCGACGGCTGAGTTACAGAGCTTTGCGGCTCCTATCAAACGGATCTCCGATTCCCATTTGACGCAACGTATTCCCCCGCGGTGTCTGAGACTGATTGATAGCATGGTTCTCAGCAAATGCATTTGTCGGGACTGTGACGCCGGTTAAAAATGGTGGAATACCGCATTACGCAGAACTAAAGCTCGTCTTCAAAGAGGGAGGGGCGTTCGAGTTTTATAATACTTACACGGCATTGTTGGATCGATTACAGGCCACACAGGGAGAAGGCGCGGTCGACCATCTAGAGGATTTGCCGCTGTATTCGCATGATGGGATTCAAGTGGAAGATGCGAGGGAGATTGTTGGCGAAGTAGAAGGGAGTGGACATGGGAGTGGACACGGAAGTGTGCCGGATGAGTTGCCGCCTGCGTATGATGATGTTGCTCCTGACGAGGGAAGAGGGAGGTCAAGGACACGGTATTGATCGTTTGGTTTCGTATGTTCTTAAGTTTGTCGTTGGATCATTTGAGGAGTTTGGAGTCGGGCTTGTACTTTGCACAGAACTTGGTATATATAAATGCATTCATGGAAGCACAGATGGAAAAATCGTTTAACCTGAACAATTTGACTTCATGCGGGCATATTACGCTCAAGACGTTGCAATGACAGAAGGACTTTAATCCCTAATTCAACATCTATCAAGTCTAAGTTCACGAACCCAAAGCCCTGTGTCCCTCCATCCATTCTGCAGTTTCTTCATTTGACTCTAGACATCGCTGCCGCCAACAAAAGTCTTCATCTGTTGAGTCTACTCGTCTTTTAGTCCATTGACTTTAGTCCCGTTCATGCTCCCATTTGCTTCCCAACCCTTTTTCCTATCCACATGAGGCAAAAACCCCAACTGCCAAACAAAGTGATATTCCTTCCGTCTGCCTTCAAGGCACAAACGGAGATAAAGAAGGAATTGTATGTAGTAGTAAACGCCGAGACCTGTCAGAATATGCCTATACCGTTACCACACGAGAGGGAAGGGATCTCACCACCATCCATGTAATTCTATTATTAGCCTGTAAACGTGGAGGACGGCTGTGAGGATAAGATACCTAGTAGGAATGCCGCTGGCACGCCAATCTGGTGTCGTACTGAGCGCAACGCATCGCAAAATTCATTATCTATGATCCAGAGAATAAATCCCGTAAGAAAGCTCGATACTCCAATGGCGATCGTCCACCACATATTCTTCCTTGCTTCAGCGTTGTCGACTTTGACATGAAGCAAATATATACTCCTTGTGAGGACAAGGGCGGTGAGTCCCGCGTAAGCTACTTGATGGAATGTCGGATCTCGGATTTGTAAGTATATTACTGTGATTGCAGTAGCAGCGAAGATTAGACTCGCGTATACTGAGTAGGCTGTAAATTTGGAGACATCCCAGCTCCATACCATGGCGGCCATGATACACGTTGTCCAGATCACTGCTTGTGAGTAGCGATCAACGGGGAGATGGTACTTGGAAGTTCATCTAAAAGTTGAAACTGCAAGGTCAATTATTGAAACCGATGGGGGGAACCTGATACAGCAAGGTCGCATGGAATAACCACGATCCTACCCCAACGAGAAGAAATCCCATCTCAGTCGCAATAAACCACGGATGATGTTTCTGTCTGATCGCATTTCTCAAGCCCAGACACGCCAGCGATACTACCATTAACCCTTCCGCGGCGCCGAGTCGGCCATACTAAAAAACGCATTCGTAACAGTATTAACAAACTCTGCAATATACGGAGTAATCGTATAATCTACCAAGCACAACGTCAGTACTATCTCTCGCCAAGAACGAAGGGGCGCATACTTTCCTCGCACCAGTCAATGGTTGCGGTCGGCCATCCCCAGAAGGGGACTTCGGGCGTCCCGTCATGGACGACTCGTGCCGTGGGAAGATGCAGATGTTTGACGTCGATGTGTTTGATGTCCATGGCTCCGAGAAGGTTGGACTTGTCAGGATTTGAATGGGGATAGTTATTCGATGCAAGTCGACGTCACGGACAATCGACTCCGGATACCTGTAATTGCCGCCGCACTCCGAAATGAATTTCGGTAAATAGTCACAAATCCCTGAAAATATGTAATGTAAAGTTGGTTTAATTCGTAAATCAGTTGGTTTTGGTGATCTTCGGTTTGCTGACGGTCCTTGTCAGGCACACACATCATCTGTTCCCTGTTGGCGGCAATTTTGTCAATCACCGAAATCGAACAAGTAGAAACACTTGAAGACTGTGAGATAGGCGTCACAACTGTTCGTTGATCTGGTAGAGGCGAGATGCAAGCTGCGGTGGCCTCCAGAGTGGGCCAACCATTGCAATCTGTTCAGGGGTCAACTAGTCAATCGACAACTGGACAATCAAATGCTTTCCAGTACAACCTCCTACTTCTCTAAATTTTGCTGACGTTCTATAGATTAAAGGTTGTATTTCACACTCCTCGGTACGTGACTAACCTATCTCACAGCAGAAACCTCTCATCCGACGACGCGAATGGGAAGTAGACACGGTATCCCCGTACGTATAGACCATAAGATTAACCCCAGGAATCTGTCGTTTCATCCACAGAGTCCGTCAAACACTCATCCAAGGAAAACTGGCCTGTTGGCCCTTCCACTCGCCTCATCCCCTCCCTGCCCATCCAAAAAGCAACCTTCGAACCTCGCCAACCTCCCCCGCCTCCATCTGAAACTGAGTTCTCAGATGATGGCGACGACAGCGACATGAGTTCAATGTACAGTGGCGATGAATGGATTGGGGAAGACGAGCGTGCTTCAGATAGTATTCCTCATTCTATTACTTCCACCAGGGGGGAGACTTTCAACAGGACCGAACCCCCTAGGAGTATCCACCCCTTTCCCCTCCAAATGCTTCCCTATGTTATGCGATCTGACGAGCTAGCGGTGTTCGAAATGCCAGTCTTTGCAGCGGAATCTCAAAAGGAGCACTTTTATCGCAGTTTCTTTGGACGCAGGTACGAAAACCTCATGCGCATCGCCGACAAAAACAAAGTCCAAACCGAATACGTGCCGTTCTACGAGGTCCTCTCCACCGCATATGACCCTTCCTGATATTATGTAGGTGATCAAAATCTGGGGCCCCGAACAAAACGCCCGCCGCGCCCACGCCGATTTCAAATCCTTCAGCGAAAGTATTATCGCCGACGCAGAAACGTCGCCGCGCAGAACCCGCGGGTGGTCAAAACCCGATCGCGAACTCACCGAGAAACAGATCCGGCGCAAGGAACGTGCGGAGCGCAAATTGGCTGAGCTCAGGAGGTACCAGGGGATGCCTGATCCGGAACTCAAGTTCCCTTATATTGTAAGGTCTTTGTGTGGTTGGGATCTGATGCGAATACCAGGGGATTTTCGACTGGCCTAAGGATGAGAAGATTGATCCGCTTAGGGTGCTTGGAATGAGTCTTGAGGATCTTGATCCGATTCGCAGGGATTGTAGGGTTTATATCTTGTTTTCGCGCAATTTCTCGGTATCTCTCATAAACGTGGTAAGTTGATGTGGTTTTAGGTTTTGCGGGTGCTTGGACATGAGCCCGGGCTTGTTGAGGAAGCCGTTGAGAGGATTTGCAATATCTACTTGGAACGTGCTTCTGTATATCTCTTCCTGAGCCGAACGGAAAAACTGACATATTTATTCCAGGCCATTCGTAACAAGACTCGACATCTTTCGATTCACGTTGTTCACCCACCCGATGTTCAATACGCTCTCCCAGAAGTGATGTACGATCTCCAACATCTCATGATCGGTCGTGAGATCATGATCAGAAAAGCCGACGGCTGGAACGGGTATCCATTTGCACTCAAGAGCATACTGATTCGTAGTGCCACTTTCAAGCTTACTAGGGATTCTCAGGGTGCGCCATATTCCATGGAAGATCTCCAGGATTATCGTATGAGACTTCGTGTTACTAGAGATCCGTGGTTATGCCGTCAGATTTGACTGACAGGATTAGGATGATTCTCGAGAATAGGGCAATTCTTCGGGCGTATATGCAACAGGCACTTGATAACATGGTGTATTATCGGGGGGATATCAAGCTTTCTGTTCAGATCGGCACGCCAGTCCTCTTCTCGTATCACTCCCTCAAGAAGTTTTGCTCAGAATGATAGATATCCAGGACGCAAGGTCGACTACATCGGCTTGGAAAAGTTCATGTCCACAATGAAAAATCCAAAAATCCAAAGCGAACTCATCAGATAGTAACCTCTCTGCCTGGATCCCTCTTCTCCCTTGTTCCATCCAGAAACATTCCATGTCCAGTCGCTGACAAGGTAGCATCGGCCCGTCCAAGGCACACGAAAAGCTCATCGACTGCTCGGTCCTCGAATTCGAACGCTTCAACTTGAGTCTCAAACCCCACGAAACCACCATAACCCTCCGTTTCGATCTTCATCTCTCAGAAAGTTCAATCTCCCACTTGAGACTTGATCTCGATATCAATCCCGTGACAAAGAAACCTTTGGCGTGGAAGTTGACTGGACCTCGTCATCGGGCTGCTGAGCTCAACACTTTTGTGATTGAAACGTAGTTCTATCTTCCCGCTTCCCCACCAGAAATTTGCGGGTCCTTTGGCAACTGTTGCTGTTTTTGGGATACTTGGGCGGTGTTGATGATGGTAGGGGCCTTGCGTGGCAGATTAATATGACTTTTGCGAAACATATTGATGCGACTCGAGACCCCATGTTCGAGCAATTCATCAATC